>Ga0265338_10003289_pt1 | contig 22943 bp, 20 predicted proteins | sample 42126metaG_FD_193579 | JGI IMG/M metagenome (GOLD analysis project Ga0265338, IMG submission 193579) | Rhizosphere microbial communities from Carex aquatilis grown in University of Washington, Seatle, WA, United States - 4-21-26 metaG | ecosystem: Host-associated > Plants > Roots > Rhizosphere... | reverse complement strand
GACCAGGGCCACGACAGCCAAGCCCACCGCCGCCAAGGCGACCGCGACCAAGGGCACGGGACCCAAGGGGACCGCGACGAAGGCCACCGGCGCCAAGGCGACTACCGCCAAGTCCGCGACGGCGGCTAGGACCGCGGCCAAGATCGGAACGGCAGCCAAGTCCGCGGCCAAGACAGCCACGGCTAAGGCCACCGCGCCCAAGGCAGCGGCCGCCAAGGCGACCACGAAGACGGCCAAGGCCGCCGGCCAGCTCAAGGCCAAGGCCGTCAGGGCAACGACGGTGACGGCCAAGCCCAAGGTCGCGACCAGCGCGACGGCCAAGCCCAAGGTCACGACCACCGCGACGCCCGCCAGCGCCCCGGCCAGGCCCGCGCCCGCCGCCAACGGCGCCGCGCCGTCACCGGCCAGCGGAACGCCCGCGCGCCCACTCGCTGACGGGCCAAACGTCCGGCCGAGCGCACCCGAGCCGCGCAACGAAGCGCTCACCCCGGGGACCAAGCCGGGCGATGTCCTGTCCGGCCTGATCAGGTAGCGCCCGCGCGGTGCCGCGCCGTCGGGACCGGCCTTCCGCCACAGTCCCGCGGGATACGGAAGAGCAGGGCCGCCGTAGGTGTTGGATAGGGACATGGCCATTGACGGTGAGTACGTGCCGAGCCCGGCGGCTTGGGTCCGGGATCAGGTAGAGGAATACGAGCGCTCAGGCGGCAGGATGGGGACGACGCTACGGGAAACCGGGCTGCCCGTGGTGATCGTCACCAACCTGGGGGCGAAGACCGGCGCGGTGCGCAAGACGCCGCTCATGCGCGTGGAGCATGAGGGGGCCTACCTCGCGGTCGGCTCGAAGGGCGGCGCGCCGCAGAACCCGGTCTGGGTGTACAACCTGCGCACGAACCCGGCAGTGGTGCTGCAAGACGGCCCGCAGTCCTGGGAGATGACCGCCCGCGAGCTGACCGGAGAGGAGCGCGCGGCCTGGTGGGACCGGGCCGTCGCGGCCTTCCCGCCCTATGCCGACTACCAGAAGAAGACGGACCGGCTGATCCCGGTCTTCGTCCTCGAGCGCACCGCCTGACCCGGAGTTCTCAAGCACGCCAAGCCAGGACACAAAGCCCGCTCCGCGACCGCTGGCCGGCCCCGCCACCTCGGCGGCCCGGCCAGCCGCGTATCACCAGCGCGGTGACGCGGGGACGGCGGGGCGGGCTAGGTTGGCCGGATGGTGCGGGCCAGGGTGAGGGCGCGGGCGTGCTCGGCGCGAAGCCACTCCTCGGTCAGGCGCGGGTCGGGGTGGTCGGCGCCGGCCGCTACCGAGTCCAGGTAGGCGAGGTCGGCGGCGAGACGGCGGTGGAACTCCGCGGCGTCACCGACGTGCCCGTGGCCCGGGACGACGACGGTCACGCCGGGGACGCCGGCCAGCGTGGCCAGGCCCGCACGGTAGCCGCCGAAGGGATCGGGGTCAACAAGGTCAGGCAGCGGGATCTCAATGTCGGAGCACATGTCGCCGGCGACGAGCACGCCGGATTCGGGGAGGAAGACGGCACCGTGGCCGGGGGCGTGGGCGTCGTGCGGGTAGACGACGGCACGCGGACCTGACCAGCCAATCTCGCCGACGGGCAATGCCTGGACCTGGCCGAACAGCGCGAGGTCATGACCGGGTGCCGCGTCCTGAACGTCGGCGACGAGGCTGCTGCGCTCGCGCGCGGCGACGGCGGCGGCGCGCGGCGTCGCGTACCTGGGCACGTCGCCGAGGGCTCGCGACCAGAGCAGGTGATCCCAGTGCGGGTGAGTGGACCAGCCCACCGCCGGCCGCAGGCCGTGCTCCTGCAGCCAGCGGGCTAGAGCCGCCAGGTCGGCCACCCGGACGGCGGGATCGATGAGCAGGCAGCGGCCGTCGTCACCCGCTACGACCGTGGTCGTCGTCGTATAGGTCGGCGCCGTCACGACGAAGACGCCGGACGCCACTTCATTGACCGGTAGCTCGCGCACGGCGCGCTCCTCGCCGTGGCTCTCGCTCACCTGGCCGCCGTTCGTCGCGGGCGGGCGGCAGCGTAGGTCGAAGAGATGGCATCGGCGGCAGGAGCGGCCGGGGCCGGGGGCTTGACGCCGACCGCGCACAGCGCGCCGGCGGCCGGCTGGCCGGGACCCGGCTGGACGCCGGGCGGGACCAGGTCCAGGCCCGCGAAGAACGACTCCAGGTCGTCGGCGGTGAACCGGCCGGGCCAGGTGAAGTCGGGCAGCGCGGACTCCACCGACGCGGCGGTCGCCACCAGGTAGCTGCCCGGGGCCAGCGCGCGCAGCAGCACGCCGCAGACGGCCCGGGCGGTGCCCGGGTCCAGCACCTGGAGGGCGAGCGTCAGGCTCAGGCAGACGGGCCTGGAGAAGTCGATGAACCCGGCGAGGTCGCCGCTGGCCAAGATCGCCTCCGGTTCCGCCAGGTCACCCGCGAGGTAGCGCACGCCGGCCGGGACAAGGGCGCGGCCGTGCTGCACCACCGCGGGATCGCGGTCCACGTAGGCGACGCGGGCGGCCGGGCGGAAGGCCCGGGCGGTCTCGTGCGGAGCCGGCGCCGTGGGCAGGCCGGAGCACAGGTCCAGGTACTGGTCCACGCCGCCCGCGGCGATCTTGGCGATCGCGTCGGCCGCGAAGCGGCGGGAGGCGGACAGCACGGTCCGCAGTCCCGGGTACATCCGCATCAGCCGTAGCGCGAGCGCCCGGTCGGCGGCGAAGCTCGCCCCGCCGCCAAGCAGGTAGTCACAGGCGCGGGCCAGGCAGGGGGTGCTGGTTTCGAGCACGAGGGCAGCGTAGCTCAGGCGTCCATCCTCGGCCCGGAGCGGATGACCGTGGCTGACAGGTAGTGGTGGTTGCGAAGCGTGCAGACCGGCAGGTCGAAGAAGCCGACCTTGGCCGTCGCGGAGTTCGGCGGGTACACCTTGAGCAGGCTCGCCTGGGTGGGCTTGCAGCCGGACGTGAGCACCTCGCCGTCGCTCCAGAACAGGTCGGCGTGAGCCGTCCCGCCCGCCGCGATAGTGACGAGCCGGGCCGGGTAGAGCGGGTTCCAGCCGGCCCCGTCACCGAGCTGCTTACCGGTCGCGCTGGTCGCCGTCACCCCTGGGTAGCCGATCAGCGTGCAGGGCTTGCCGCTGATGTTGGTGAACTCAAGCGCGGACTCGATGGTGCCGGCCGCCCCGTTGTTCTGGTTGGCGTCCACCCACACCGAGAGGGCGGACGTGGCGCAGCGGGCCGGGTCCGCGGGCCTGTTCGCGGCCGAGACCGCGGCCGCGGCCGGCGACGTCGCCCAGACGACGGCACCGACGCCGAGCGCGAGAGCCGAGGCCGCCGCGATGCCAGCCCGGCGGATACTGAACAGGCTCTTGACGTGGAGCATGAGGATCCCCCTCCGATGGGAACTGGTTACCTAACGAGGGACGCTACAGTCGGAGTACTGAGTCGTGCTATAGCCGAGCGTGCTGCTGGTGCTGGCGATGCAAACGAGGCAGAACATAACCCGCGCCAGCAAGCAGCGAGACGGAAGGAGTGCTGCCGTGGACACGGACGAGTGGGCCAGGCGCGGATCGTCGTTCGGGGCGGCGGCCGCCGCGTACGCCGAGCACCGGCCGGACTACCCGCCGGACGCGGTGCTGTGGTGCGTGGCGCCCCTGCGGCGGGACCTCGCCGGGCTGCGCGTGCTCGACCTCGGCGCGGGGACCGGCAAGCTGACCGCGCTGCTCGCCGAGCGCGGAGCCGACGTGACGGCGGTGGAGCCCGACGAGGCGATGCTCGCGGAGCTGCGCCGCCGGTTGCCGTCGGTGCGCGCCCTCGGCGGCCCGGCGGAGGCGATCCCGCTGGCCGACGGGTCAGTGGACGCGGTCCTGTGCGCGCAGTCGCTGCACTGGTTCGACCGGTCGCGCGCGGTGCCTGAGATCGCCCGGGTGCTCACCGCGGGCGGCGTGCTCGGCGCGCTGTGGAACAGCGACGACGACCGGGTGCCGTGGGTCGCCGGGCTGCGGGACGCGGCCGAGGGCGCCGCGGCGCCCACGCTGTCGTCACGCCGGGCGGAGGCGGCGCACTTTCCCGCCAGCCAGTTCGGGACGAGGTTCGCGCCAGCGGAGCGGGCCGAGTTCCCCAACTCCCAGCCGCGCACGGCCGACTCGCTCGTCGCGCTGATGACCACGCACTCCCAGGTGCTCGTGATGCCGTCGGCCGAGCGGGCCCGGCTGCTCGGCCAGGTCCGCCGGTACCTGGCGTCCCGGCCGGAGACCGCGGCGGGCGAGTTCGAGGTGCCGATGGTCACCTCGGCGCTGCGGGCCGTGCGCCACTGAAGCCCGCGCAGGTGCGGCCGGGCTGCGCCCGCCGCGGCGGCGGCGATAGAGTCAAGTCGTGGAGACCGAGACTGACCTTGACTCACTGTCGTCCGTCGAGTTGCATGACCGGGCGGTGCGCCGCGCGCTGCACCACGCGGACGTGGGGTTCTTCTGGGAGCTGCTGCGCGCCATCCCGGCCGCCGAGACCCTGGAGGGTGACGCGCGCGAGGCGGGCGAAGACCTCACCAAGGTAAGCGCGCTGCTATCGGACGCGCTCACCTTGCACGAGGGCAACCTCGCGGACGAGCTGCGGCCGCTTTACCTCGACTACCTGCGCAAGCACCCGCCAAAGCAGTAGCGCGCCGACACGGGAAAGCCACCGGAAATGAGCGAGCGCGGCACTCCCCTGCCGGGAGCGCCGCGCTCGCTGACGCCTGCGGGGCCGGCCGGCCGCTGCGGCCGACCGGTGCCGACTGCGGCACCTGACGTCTCAGGCCTGCAGCACGCCCTCGATCTCAAGCGTGATGCCGATCTTCTCGCTGACGACGACACCGCCGGGGACACCAGGGATCGGGCCGTTGAAGGAGACACCGAAGTCGGTGCGGTTGATCTCTCCGGCTGCCGTGAAGCCGGCGCGGGTGCCGCCGTAGGCGTCCGGGCCGAAGCCGTTAGCCTCGAGCTTGAGTGCCACCGGCTTGGTGACGCCGCGGATGGTCAGGTCGCCCTCGAGCAGGTACTCGCCGCCCTCGTCCTTGATGCCGGTTGAGGTGAAGGTGATTGTCGGGTGCTCCTCCACGTGGAAGAAGTCAGCGCTGCGGATATGCGCGTCGCGCTGCTCCTGGTTCGTGTTGATCGACGTGGCGTCGATCGTGGCGGTGACGGACGAGGACAGGGGGTCTTCGCCGGTCACGAAGGTGCCCTCGAACTTGTCGAAACGTCCCTTGACCTTGCTGACGGCAAAGTGCCGGGCGGTGAAGCCCACCTCAGAGTGAACCGGGTCGATCGCCCATGTGCCGGCGATGTAGCCGGGAATCTCCACGCTCATTGAACCTCCAGGGGAAAGGGAAGTAACTGCTTCGCTCAAGTGCGTTACTTCCTAAGAGTAACCATGATTAGTTGAAGTGTCAAGCACTGTTGCGCCGCCCGCCAACCGCGTAACCTTACGTACATGGAGGCAACATACGGCGGATCAGCGGCGGAACTGCCGTCGGCCTCTTGCCGGGTCCGCGGGGTACTCGGCCGGATCGGCGACAAGTGGGCCATCTACGTGGTGGACCGGCTTGGCGACGGGCCGCGCCGGTTCAGCGAGCTCTTGCGCGGCATTGACGGTATCACCGCGCGCATGCTCACCGTAACCCTGCGCGGGCTTGAGCGCGACGGCGTCTTGACCAGGACCGTGCACGCGGCCGTGCCGCCACGCGTTGACTACGCGCTCACCCCGCTCGGCGTGACGCTGAACGCGGCGATCGGGCAGCTGGTGGCCTGGGCCGACACGCACCTCCCCGAGATCGAGGCGGCCCAGGCCGCCTACGACGGGCACGCCGAGGACCCGCCCTGCCAGGAAGAGGCGGCGGCGGGCTAACCTCGGCCGGCTTCGTTCCTCGCCGGGACTCCACTCCCCGGCCAGCCAGGCGGCGCCGCGCGCGTACAACGCCTCCACCTGCGGGCCCCGCAGGCCCGGCATGTCGGTCTTCACCGGGTAACCCGCCTGCACCTGGAGGTAAGCGAGGTAGCGGTAGCCCTCGGGGTAGGCATCGAGCACGTCCTTGTCGAACTCGATGACCGAGCCGGGGACCACCGGGTCGAGCCGGTCCTTCTCGTAGATCGGCTGGCGCAGCACGATCCCCCACCGGTCGTCGCGCTTGGCGAAGAAGTCGTAGAACCGCCCGGTGCACGCGACGTCGGCGAGGACGCCGTGCACGAGGCCGCGCTGCATGATCGTCATCCGGGTCTGCGAGATCGCCCGGCTCCCGTCCGCGCTGAGCGTCGCCTGGCTGGCCCCGGTGAAGTGCAGGATGTTCACGCCCTTGGCGAAGCCGTCGGCGCTGACCCGGATAAAGTCGTCGCGCGGCCCCTGGAACCACGTCGCCATCATGTAGCCGTCGTCGTGCCACTGCCGGCGGAACAGCTCCCAGTCCGCGGAGTCCCGGGCGATCACCCAGTTTTCCACCACGTCCCTGATGGCCAGCCGGTCATACAGCGTCTCATCGCTCAAGCCGCGCCCGTTCCTCTCACTGCCTTGCTTCCCGCGAGCCGTCCGCGAACTGCTACGCCTGGCCGGCGGCGGTCGTGGTGACCGCCTCCACCGGCGGCTGCAGCGCGAAGTGGCAGGCGGCGAAGTGGTTGTCCGCGCCGTACGCCCTGAGCTCCGGCTCGACGGTCGAGCAGATCTCCTGCGCGATCGGGCACCGGGTGCGGAACCGGCAGCCGGAAGGCGGGTGGATCGCGCTCGGCAGCTCGCCGGTGATGCCCGCGTGCACCTTGGCTCGTTCCGCGTCCGGGTCGGCGGTGGGCGCCGACTCGATGAGTCCCTTGGTGTAGGGGTGCGCGGGACGCAGGTACACCTCGTCCGCCGTGCCGATCTCGACCAGCTTGCCGAGGTACATGACCCCGATGTGGTTGGACAGGTAGCGGACCACGGACAGGTCGTGCGAGATGAACAGGTAGGTGAGGCCGAACTCGTGCTGCAGGTCGCGCATCATGTTCAGCACCTGCGCCTGGATGGACACGTCGAGTGCGGACACCGGCTCGTCGGCGATGATCAGGTGCGGGTTGAGCATCAGCGCGCGGGCGAAGCCGAGCCGCTGCCGCTGCCCGCCGGAGAACTCGTGCGGGTAGCGCTCGGTCCACGACGCGGGCAGTCCCACCTTGCCGAGCATGTCCCTGACCTTCGCGAGCTGCTCCCGCCTTGATCCCATGCCCTGCACGATCAGCGGCTCGCGCAGGATCGAGCCGACCCGCATGCGCGGGTCGAGCGAGGCGTAGGAGTCCTGGAACATGTACTGGATGTCGCGCCGCTCGCGGCGGTACTCCCGACCACTCGACCGGGCCAGGTCCTTGCCGCCGAAGTGGATCGAGCCGCTCGTCGGCTTGTCCAGGCCGACGAGCATCCGGCCGATGGTGGTCTTGCCGCAGCCGGACTCGCCGACCAGGCCGAGCGTCTCGCCCTTGCGGATGTCGAAGGACACGTCGGCCACCGCGCTCACCGCGCCGACCCGCCGCTGCAGCACTCCCTTGGTCACCGGGAAGTCCTTGACCAGGTTCCTGGCCGACAGCACCACGTCGCCGACGCGCGCGTCCTCGACGAGCTCAACCTCGGGCTCGGCGAGCGGCTCGACCACGGTGAGCTGGCCGCGGACCGTCCGCTCCACCGCGCCCACGGGGAAGAAGCAGCGGTAAAGGTGCGCGGTGGTCTCACCGAGCAGCGCCGGGGGCTCGGTGCGGCACTTGTCGGTCGCGTACCGGCAACGCGGGGCGAACCGGCAGCCGGCCGGCGGGTTAACCAGGTCCGGGGGCGCGCCGGGAATGGAGTAAAGCCGCTCCCGGGTCTCCGCCGACTTTTCCGGCAGCGCGTGGAAGAGTGCCTCGGTGTACGGGTGACGGGGATTGTTGTACAGCGCGGACGTCTCGGTGGTCTCCACCACCTTGCCCGCGTACATCACCGCGACCCGGTCCGCGCGCCCGGCGATGACGCCGAGGTCGTGGGTTACCAGGATGACCGCCATGCCGAGCCGGTGCCGCAGGTTGTCGATCAGCTCGAGGATCTGCTTCTGGATCGTGACGTCAAGCGCGGTGGTCGGCTCGTCGGCGATGAGCAGCTTGGGCTCGCAGGCCAGCGCCATCGCGATCATGACGCGCTGCCGCATGCCGCCGGAGAACTGGTGCGGGAACTCGTCCACCCGCTCCCTGGCCCGGGGCAGGCCGACCAGGTCGAGGACCTCGACCGCCCGCTCGTACGCGTCCTGCTTGCTGACGTTGCGGTGCAAGAGCACGGCCTCGGCGATCTGCTTGCCCACGCTGTGCGTCGGGTTGAGCGACGACAGCGGGTCCTGGAAGATCATCCCGACGTCGTCGCCGCGCATCTTGCGCAGCTCCTCGGGCCGGAGGTTGGTGACTTCCTTGCCCGCCAGCTTGATCGAGCCGCCGGCGATGCGGCCGCCGTTGGGCAGCAGGTGCATGATCGACAGCGCGGTCATGGTCTTGCCGCAGCCGGACTCGCCAACCACGCCGAGCGTCTCGCCCTCGGCCACCTCAAGCGTCACGCCGTCAACGGCGTGCACGACGCCGTTCCGCAACTGGATCTCAGTGCGCAGGTCGGTGATTTCTAGGAGCGCCACGAGTAGTTGTCCCCCTTACCGGCGCTGTAGCCGGGTCTCGAACGCGTCGCGGAGCGCGTCACCGATGAAGTTGAACGAGATACAGGTCAAGATGATCGCGACGCCCGGCGGGTAGATCAGCCACCAGTAATTTCCGCCCTGGATGTAGGTGAGGCCGCCCTGCAGCATGGAGCCCCAGTCCGTGTTCGGCGGGGCGATGCCCAGCGTGAGGAAGCCCAGGATCGACAGCGTGAGGATCGCGTCGGCGACCGCGAACGTCGCCTGGACGATGATCGTCCCGATCGCGTTGGGCACGATGTGCTTGATCACCGAGCGCAGCGGCCTGCCGCCGATCACGCGGACCGCCTGCACGTACTCGCGGTTGCGCAGCGAGAGGGTCTCGCCGCGGACCAGGCGGGCCACGCCGAACCAGTAGAACACCGCGATGATGAAGATGATCACCGTCGGCGTCGGGTGGAAGATCACCGACAGGATCATGATGATCACCAGCGACGGCAGCGACAGCCCGGCGTCCACGATCCGCATCATGAGCGCGTCGACGAACCCGCCGGCGAAGCCGGAGATCGCGCCGTAGATGGTCCCGACGAACACCGACACGATCGCCGCGGCCAGGCCGACCTCGATCGAGGTCTGGCCGCCGACCATGAGCCGTCCGAGCTCGTCGTACCCGAGGTCGTTGCAGCCGAGCAGGTGCGAGCCGGACGGCTTGCACAGGTAGTCGATCAGGTTGGTGCTGGTCTGGTTGGTCACGTAGATGTGCGGTCCGACGAAGCAGAACAGCAGGATGAAGACGACGAAGCTGAGGCCGGCCAGCGCGAGCTTGTTCTCCGCGAACACCTCCCAGGCGCGGAACCAGACGCTGCGCGGCTTGTCGAGGGGGATGAGCCCGAGTTCGGCGTCGGTCGCCGCGATGACTTGCGCCTCTGGGACGGACATCAGTACCTCACCCTCGGGTCGAGCAGGCCGTAGCCGATGTCGGCGAGCAGGTTCCCCACGATCGTCGCGGTCGTGGCGATCACCGTGAAGCCGAGCAGCACGTTGAAGTCGTTGTTGAGCGCCGCCTGGTAGAACGCCAGGCCCATGCCGGGGAAGTTGAAGACGACCTCGATCAGGATCGCGCCGCCGACGAGGGCGGGCAGCGACAGGCCGAGCAGGGTCACGATCGACACCAGCGAGTTGCGGAACACGTGACCCCAGATCACCCGGCGCTCGGTCGCGCCCTTGGCCCGCGCGGTGCGCACGTAGTCCTGCACGAGGTTGTCGAGCACGTTGGACCGCATGTACCTGGACCAGATCGCGTAGAAGCCGAACGCGTAGGTGAACACGGGCAGGACGAGCGCGTGCGGGTCCCCCAGGATCCCGAGCAGCGAGGATGACTGCGGCGCGAACGGCGGGAACAGGTGGCTGTCGATCGCGAACCAGTCGACGAGCACGAGCCCGAGGAAGAACGTGGGGGTCGAGTAACCGAGGAAGGAGACCCCGGTGAGCACGTAGTCGCCCACGCTGTTGCGGCGCACCGCCTGGTAGACGCCGAGCGGGATCCCGAACAGCAGGGCGAAGAAGAACCCGAGGAAGGCGAGGATCGCGGTCTTCGGCAGGTCCTGGGCCATGAGGTTGGCCACCGACAGGTTCAGCTTGTCGGAGAAGCCGAGGTTGCCGTGGAGCAGCTGGCCGACCCACTTGATGTACTGCTCGTAGAACGGCTTATTGAACCCGTACAGGTTGTTGTAGTAGTTGATCAGGAACGGGCTCGCCCGCACGCCGAGCAGGGCGCGGACCGGGCCGCCAGGGAAAAGGTGCATCATGCCGAGGGTGCCGGCGGTGACGATGAACAGAACGAAGATCGACTGCCCTACGCGCCGAATCAGGAAACCGACCACGGTTTCTTTGTCCTTTCTCACGCCAGCCGCGGCCCCGCCCCGGGGTAAACGGGGCGGGGCCGCGACCGGGCTACCCGCTGGTTACTTGGTGAAGTTCCAGTACTCGGGCAGGAGCGTCGCGAGCGGGTTGTTGGCCACGTTCGCCAGCTTGCTGGTCGTCGCCGTCACCGTGTAGGCGTTCGGCATCCAGATGAACGGCAGCTGGTCAGCGAGGTACGTGGCGTACTGCTGGAACACCGCCAGGCTGGGGCTGGTGTGGGTCTCGTCGATCAGCTTGTCCATCGTGGCGTCGGAGTAGCTGCCGGCGTTCGACGAGGCGCCGGTCTCGAACAGCGGCTCGCCGGTCGGCTCGAAGCCGGGGCCGTTGAAGTTCCAGCCACCGAAGTTGAGTATCTGCCACTTGCAGGCCGCCTGGGACGGCTTGCAGGGGGCGGTCTCACCGATGATGGTGTTGAACGACTGCGGCACCAGGTTCATCGAGATGCCGGCCGACGCCATGTCCGACTTGATGATCGCCACCTCCTGCGTGAAGGCGGTGACGCCGGTCGCGTAGTCCATGGTCATCGCCAGCTTGGTGCCCGCGGTGACGCCCGCGCCGCACAGCGACGCGGTCTCGCAGGTCATCACGCCGCCCACGTTCTTCCAGCCGTGGCTGGTCAGCAGCGCCGTCGCGTTGGCGACGGAGAAGGCGTAGGGGCCCTGGCCGCCGTTCTGGTTCTGCACCGACGGGACCCACTGGCTCGCCGGCTGGGTCGGCACGCCGCCCGAGGTCGGGTAGCCGTAGCCGCGGTTAACGCTCTTGATCATGCCTTCCTGGTCGATCAGCTCCTGGATCGCCTGCCGGACGTACAACTGCTTGAACGCCGGGCCGAGCGTCGGGTTGTTGAAGTTGATGTAGAAGTACTGGATGCCGAAGGAGTACGCCGTGCCCAGGGTGAAGCCGCTGCCGAGCGGGTCGGTCGACGGCAGGACCTGGCTGCCGGAGACCGGGGCGAGGTCCGCCGGCGGGATGTAGCCGACGTCGAGCTGACCGGTCTTCATCGCCGTGTACTCGGTGGTGTCGTCGGTGTACGCGTAGTAGGTCATGCCGGCCAGCGTCGGCTTAGGGCTGCCGGAGTAGGCGGTGTTCGGCGCGAACGAGGTGACCGGGCCAGAGGCGGCGGTGCTGAAGCTGGACAGCTTCCACGGGCCGTCAACGACGCCCCAGATCGGGTTGGTCGCGTACGTCTTCGCGTTCTTGGCCTGCGCGGTCATGTAGTTGAACACCGCGGTGCACTTGGCCCACTTGTCGGCGGCCGTGTCGGTCGCGCAGCCGCCGCTGCCCGCGGCCCCGCCCGCGGCGGAGACGTCCCAGGCGGCGGGCATCGGGGTGATCTCGGCGAGCTGGTTGTAGGTGAACCAGATGCTGGACACCGCCGACTTGAGGTGCAAGACCACCGTGTTGGCGTCGGTCGCGCTGTACGAGGCCAGGTTGTCGGGGAGCAGGCCTGGCACGTAGCCGTAGTAGTTGGCCGGCTCGGCCTTCATCATGTTGAGCCAGAAGATCACGTCGCTGGCGTCAACGGTCTCGCCGTTGCTCCACTTCCAGCCCTTCATCGTGATCGTCACGGTCTTGCCGTCGGCGCTGTAGGTGGGGGCGTCCGCGAGGGAGAGCGGGTAGTTCACCGCGACCGAGGGCCCGTTGTTGCCGAACATGTACAACGGCCGGTACATGAGCATCTCGAAGCCCTCGGCGTTGTACTCATTGGCGTTGGTCAGCGGCACGTACGGCCAGATCCAGTTCAGCGTCACGCCCGAAGGCAGCGCCACCCTAGCGGTACCCCCCGCTGCCACCGCAGCCGTCGAGGACGCGGACGCCGACGAGGAGGTCGGGCTGCCCGCGGAACTTGACGAGCTGCTGCACGCGGCGATCCCCACCGCTAGCAGGGCTGCCGCTCCGGCTGCGGCGACTCGCGCTGCGCGCGTCCGCCGTCTGTTCCGAAACATCAATTGCGCTCCTTGGCTCTGCTGTTGTGCGCCTCGGCCAGTCCCGGTAGGGCCTGCGCTGAGGGGCTTAACTTGCCTGGAGCGTAGGTTTGTCCCGTTAAGTTCGTGAAGCCGAAGTATCACAATTTGCTATCGATACGCCAATGATTGAACACTCGTCCGGTCGGTGCGCTTGTCGGCGCACAGGCAGGAGACACGGGGCCGTTGCCGCCCGCGGTGCGAGCAAAATACCACAAACACGACTTCGGCTACCAGGGACAACCAATCGCCTTTCCGGTGCGGACTACCTTTTACCGAAAAATTTCCTGCATGTTACATATATCGATACACGGCCGGAGTCAACGGAAGCAATCACCACACGTCGTCAGGTGAGCCTCCAGACCCGGGCGTAGCGTCGTAAAACCACTTGCTTTCCTACATACCTCTGTACTCAGTTCTTTTCAAGCACGGGAGGGAGCGCTTCGCCGCCGGCGAGGAGGTCGCTGAGGCGGTCGAGCGTGCCGCGCAGGTTGTTGCCGCCGACGAGCTCCCGTGCCTCGTCAACGCCGAGCCAGCGCAGCGGCGACTGCGCGTTCTCCGCCGCGATCGCGTCCGGGCGGTCGGTGGCGAGGACGTACCGCAGGTCGGCGTGCTCGTGCTTCGGATCACCGCCCGCGGCGCGCACCTGGCAGACCGCCACGTGCCGCAGGCGGCCGTCCGGCCACGGGGCCAGGTCGGCCAGGCCGGTCTCCTCCCTCGCCTCGCGCAGCGCGATCTGCAGGGGGTCGGTCTCCCCCGGGTCGGCGTGGCCGCCGACTTGGAGCCACAGCCCGAGCTTGACGTGCCACCGCAGCAGCACGCGGCTCGTCGCCGGGTGCACCACAAGCGCCGACGCCGTGAAGTGCAGCGGCAGGGAGCGCGACCAAGGATCATGCGATGCGGCCGCAAGCCGGGTCATGCGCGCGAGGTCAGCCGCCTCGGTGTCGCCCGTCGCCTGGTAGCCGGTGAGGAGCGGAGTCAGCACCGGACCATGGTGGCACGCCCGCACCCGGGCGTGCCACGACTCCGCCACATCCGCTCCTCTTGACTGCCTGGCACCACCGGACGCTGAGGCCACAGAATTCGATGCGAAATTGCGAACATGGGTTCCATTCAGCAAATGGTTTCCGCTAGACTCGTACGCATGTTCTAATAGAACGTCGGAACGAACGACGCGGCAGCGATCCTCCTGGTTACCGCGGCGCACTTCCCTGCGCCGCGGTAACAGGGCACCGCGGGCGCGCGTGCCGGCCGGCGCCGATCAGGCCCGGGCCGGCGGCCCAGCACAGTCAGCCAGCGAGGGGTGACCATGACGCGAGACTTCGAATATAATAGCTATGACGATGCCGATCGGATCGCCATCCTGGAAAACAGGGCCGCCGACCTGGAGCGCCGCCTGCTCGCGTTCGCCGCGCCCGACCCCATGGCCGGCTGGCGCAACGTGGCAATGCCCGGAGGCGGCCCGCTGACGGAACCCGAGCCCGGGCCCGCGGCGGTCGACCCGGACTTTGCCGACCTGGACGACCTGCCGGCGGACCAGCCGGGCGTCCCGACGAGCGGAGCCCGGACCGAGGGCCTCATCAGCCACGGGCGGCAGCGAGCCAGGCGGTCAAGGACGCGGCGCGTGCTCGGCCACTGGCGAATGCTGCTTGTCGGCCTGGTGGCGCTGCTCGGCGGGGTGATCGCGGCGCTTGTCGCGCTGTCCGGCAGCAACGCCGCCTGGCCGGCCAGCGTGGCCATCGTGCAGGCCGAGGTCAAGCAGGCCTGCCAGAACCCGGACGTCGCCGCCGAGCCGAGCGGGTTCAATTTCGCGTGCGCCAAGGACACTCAGCAGGTGCTCTGGGTCTTCTCCCTGCTGACCAGCGGCGACAACCCCGGGTACGTCGACCAGGCAACCGGCCGCAAGGGGCTCGAGCCGATCCAGCCGGCCCAGGGCGGCGACATCGCCTGGTCGCTGAACCTGCACCACCCGTACAGCGCGGCCAGCCCGCTCGACAGCCTCGAGGTCGCGGCGCGGGCGATCAACAACATCATCGGCGGCGCGACCCTGACCTCAAGCAGCGGCGGCGCGCTCGTCGAGGGCGGCCTGGAGAGCACCGCGGCGAACTGCCAGCGGTACACCGGCTCACCGCGGCTGGTCACCCGGCAGGGTTACCCGGCGCGCTGCGCCTCCGCGGTGATCCCGGGCGCCGGCCAGGCGGCACTGGTGAGCGATGCGTTCCAGCAGTGGATGGGCGGCACGCCGTCGCAGATCGCCGCCGAGGCCGGGGTGCTCTTCGAGAACGCCGATAACCCGGCCAACTCGAAGGTACAGGCCATCCTGGGCAGCCTGCCCGCGTCCGGGCAGTAGCCGCGAGAAGGGAGCCCGCCGCATTCCAGCACAGAACTGAGCAGGGGCCGGGAAAGCCGCCCCAAACCGCGCCCGGCAATCAGGACTGTAATCGCCGAAGGGGGGAAGTGGTACCCGTGCGTTCCGTCAGGAAGCCATGGTGGCAGCAGGCAACGGCGCTGGTAACCGTGAGCACTGGCGGCGTGATTACCGGGCTCAACTTCATCCCAGGGGCGGCCACGACGATGACCTCGCCGACCAGCGTGCCACTCCACCTGCTCGCCCTGGAGCAGGCGGGCCAGCCGGGCACGCTCGGCGCGCTGGCGGCCGGCGGTGACAGCGCGGCGAGCGCGACAAGCGATGCGCAGCTGCGCGCGGCCATCGTCAACGTCACGGGCTACTACCTCCGGCTCGCGAGCGGCCGCACTCCGGCCCAGATGGAAGCGCTGATCTGGGGCGACACCAGCAGCGACGGGACCGACCACGGCGAGTCCTGCGCGGCTTTCGCCAGCCTCACCCTTGAGCTGGCCGCCCAGGCGGTCGGCCAGCGAAGCTGGGTGTCCGGCGGGTCAAGCTACCCGTGGCCGCTGCCCGAGTGGGCCGACGTGCGGGTCGACACCAACCCGGCATCGCCTCAGGTCACGTCGATGGTCGCGGACGCGCAGGCGCACGGGCGCTGGCACCCGCTTGGTGACGGCTACCGCCCGCAGCCGGGCGACTGGGTGCTGTTCGACGGCCATGTCGAGGTGCTGACCAGCTACTCCGACGGCGTGCTCGACACGATCGGCGCGGACTCGCTGCCCGGACTCACCGTCAACGCCCACTCGCTGCGCGGCGCGCTCGCCGAGCAGGGCGTCACCGGCTTCGTCGACAACGGGCAGCTGGCGGCGGCGCCCGCGACCACCGGGAGCACGACGGGACACGGCGGGACGTCGGGTGCCGCGGCCGGCGGCGCGGGCAACAGCGGCACCGCCGCCGGCGGGACGTCCAAGGGCGGCACCCGACGCGGGGGCACGTCGCGGCCCGCAGGCACGGCGGCGGTTCCCGGAGTCCCCGCGAGCGGCGCGCTCGGTGCCTTCACCGGGGGGAATCCGGCGGGCACCCGGGCCGCTGGCTCGGCTACGCGGGCGGCAGGCGGCACGTCGGCCGCCGGCGGGGTGGCACCGATCGGGCATGCGACCGTTCCCGGCCTGCCCGCGGGAACCCTCGTCATCGAGCCAGCGGCCGGCCGCCTGGACATCGGCGCGGCGGCCAGTGCGCCGGCCGCCGAGCCGGTCGCGACGCCCGCGTCATCCCCGACGGCGACGCCGGCCGCCACCCCGGCCGCCACCCCGCCCGCCGCCTCCAGCCAGGCGGGCCGGACGTACGCCACGCCGGGTACCAGAGACCAGCAGGCGTTCATCAGCCTCGTCGCGCCGGGGGCGCTGGCCGCACAGCAGCGCTACGGCGTGCCCGCGGCCGTGACGATCGCACAGGCCATCGAGGAGTCCGCCTGGGGGCGCAGCAGCCTCGCGGCGCAGTATCACAACCTGTTCGGCATCAAGGGGACGGGCCCGGCGGGCACCGTGAGCCTGCCCACCACCGAGTACTCCGGCGGCCACTGGGTGACCGTGGACGCGCAGTTCCGCGTCTACCACAACGACGCCGAGTCGATCGCCGACCATGCCGAGCTGCTCGCGACCAGCGGCTACTACACCCGCGCGATGGCGGACCGGTCGGTCCCCGACGCCTTCGCGAACGACCTGACCGGCGTGTACGCGACCGACCCGGAGTACGGCGGTAACCTGATCGCGCTGATGAAGCTGTACAACCTGTACCGGTTCAACAGCTCCCCGACGGCGGCCCACCAGTCGGCGCCGACCGCGCCGACCACCGCGGCCGCGCCGCCCGCCGTCACCGCTGGCGCGAGCCCCCCCGCGTCGCCGGCCGCCAGCCCGGCCGCGACGCCCCCGGTCACCGGCACGCAGGGCTCGGCCAGTGCACAGGTGCCCGGCGTCGCGGCGCCGGCCCTCGCGCCCGCGCCGCCGACGGTCACCACGTCACCGGCGGCGGCGCCAGGCTCGGGGGGCGGCCGCCATAGCATCCCCGGCCTCTTCTCCCCGGGCACATTCTCCACCGCGGCGCCAAGCCCCGCCCGGACGGCGGGCGTGCCTGGCGCGCTCACCCGGGGCAGCGCGCGGATCCCCGGCGTGGGCACTGGCCCCCTGGTGACCACCGCCGCGGTCCGTTACACCGAGCCGCTGCCGCACGCCGTGACCACGGCATTCTTCGTCAGCGCGAAGGCGCCACTCGCCCGCGGCGAGCACCTGTACCGCGACGTCGCCTCCTGCACGGGGATCAGCTGGCAGCTGCTGGCCGCCGTGGACTGGATGCAGTGCAAGGCTGACCCGCGCTACTCCCCCGTGCACGGCGAGAAGCTCGGCGCGCTCAACGCCGACGGCACCGCGTACTCGACGAAGTCGGGTGCGCTCGCGCAGTGCGCGAGCGACCTCATCGAGCTCGCCGCCGCCGTTTACGGCATCGACCTGACCGCACGGCGGCGGCAGTCGGTGCGCTCACTCGCCGCCGCGTTCGCCGCGTTCCGCTGGGGCGGCATCCTGCGCAAGCACGGCATCTCCGCCATGGAGTTCCCGTTCTCCGTCGCCGGGCTGACCCCGCAGCACCAGAAGATGCACTGGCCGCCCGTTGACGCCACCGAGGTGCCCGACCGGCCAGGCGGCCGGTTCCGCGACCCGTTCGGGGCCGTTCCCGTAGTCCTCAGCCTCGGCTACCCGGCTACCGTCTGAAAGACAGAAAGCGCAGGTCCCCGTGTTCCGCTCGCAGAACCCACCAGCCAGCAAGCGCAGGTCAGCGCCTGGCGTCGCCGGCCAGCCCACGGGGCAGCTGGTGACCGTGCGGCTCCCCGACGGCCGGCTCGTGCGAGGAGAACACCTCGCCTACGGCCCCGCGGGCGGCCACCCGCGCGGCACCTCCGGTGACAATCAGACGCTGGTGCTGATGACCCCGCCCGGCGGCCCGCGCTACCGCGGGCGCCGTCGCTGGTTCCACTTCATTCCGCGCTGGCTTCGGTGGACAGCCGTGATCGTCATCGTCGGCGTGATCTTCCGGCGCGCCGTCGCCTGGGCGGTGCTCGCCGCGCTGTCCGGTGCGCTGCACCTGTTCGGCGCCAGCCTCCACCTGCCGCACGTCACATTCGGCTGGCCGTGGTCGTCGACGACCACGGCGACGACGGACGTCGGGCCGCTCGTGCTGCAGAAGATCGAGGGCGTCGACAAGCCGGCGCTCGGCACCACCACCTTCAACTTCCTGTTCACTCACTCGGTGTCCAAGCCGATGGGCATTCTGCCGTGCTGGTACTCGGGGACCTTCTACGCCGTCGGCCGCGCCTCGGCGACGGTCAACCTGAACCCGGGCCCGTCCTGGTGGAAGCCGTCAACCGGGCACTACGTGCTCCGCGTGCTCAGCAAGCCGACCGCGAGCACGCCTGGCACGGTCAGCGTCGCGCTCGCGCTGCCGCTGCCGCAGCTGCCGCAGTCGGTGCACGACGTGTCAATCGACAACACGCTGTCCAAGCCGGTGTCCTCCGACCATTCCTGGACCTACCCGGGACTGGCCTGCGGTGTGCTCATCAAGCCGCAGTTCAGTCAGTCGGTGCTCTACGCGCAGGCGCAGAGCGTGGCCTTCCAGCAGGCGACCACGCTGAAGAGCGTCACGCAGCCACTGATCGCGGCCGCCGAACGGCAGGCAGGCACGATCATCAACGGCAACTTCATCACCCCTACCCTCGCCGCGCTGAACTATAAGGTGACCCAGTTCACCATCCACTGGGTCAGCCCGGCGGCCAGCGGCTGACCCGGCCCGCTTTCCCGCCCTGCCCGGCCGGTGAGGCGGGGCGCCCGGCGATGTAGCGTGGTTGGCATGGGCACTGCCGCACACGGTTTCGCGCCGTCAGCAACGGGCCGGCCAGCACCATGACGGCCGAGGTTTTCCCCGGGACGCCGCTGTTCCAGCGCGCCGCGGCGGCGTTCGCCGCCTGCGTCCCGGTCGACCCCGCCGACGACGGCTTCTTCGGGCCGGGCAGCGCGACGTGGCGGCTGCACGCGGACCTGTCCGGTCCGGTCTCCGGGCTGCGCTCGCTGCTGCTGCAGGCGCTGCACCCGCTCGCGATGGCCGGCGTCGACCAGCACAGCCACTGGCGCGACGACCCGGGCGACCGGTTCGCCACCACCTCGGCGTACGTGCTGACCATCACCTACGGCGACCGCGCGGCGGCGCGCGCCGCGGCACAGCGGGTCCGCCGGATTCACGAGCGAGTGACGGGAATCGACGAGGTGACCGGGCAGCCGTACGCGGCCGGCGACCCGGCGCTGCTCATCTGGGTGCATGCCGCGCTCGTCGATTCCGGCCTGGCCGCCGCCGCGCTGTACGGCGCGGCGCTCACCCCGGCGGAGCAGGACCGGTACGTGGCCGAGATGACCGCGGCGGCCGAGCTCGTCGGGGTCCCCGCGGCCAGCTACGCCGAGGGCGGCGCGCCGGCGTCCGTCGCCGAGCTCGCCGCCTACTTCGATGCCGTCCGCCCCGCCCTGACCACCAGCAAGTCGACCGCCGACACCGCGTCCTACTTGCTTCGTATGCCCGACGTCGAGCCGGAGCTCGCTGAGGCGTGGCAGGTCCTGGCCGCCGCGGCGGTCACCGCGCTGCCCGGCTGGGCCCGGGCCATGTACGGCTTCGCCGACGACGCGAGCGCGGGCCCCGCGCGCGAGGAGGTACGCCAGGTGCTCGGCGTCCTCGACGCGGTCTACCTCGGCGAGCCCGGGGTGCTCGAGGCTCGCCAGCGGATCACCCTGCGCATGCGCCGGGCCGGCCAGTGAGTGGTGCGGATGCCAGCCCGCCCGGACGACGGCAGCCCAGGCTCCGGGTCAGCCGCGGGCTGACCGCGATGCGGCTCGCCGCGCGGGGCGGCGCCCGGTATGCCGCGAACGCGCCCCGCCTGTTTGCCGCCGCCGGGGAGCATCGCCAGCAGCTGCGCGACGACCTGGCCTTGCGCACCGCGCAGGACGTGGCGGACACGCTCGGCACCATGAAGGGCGTGCTGATGAAGATCGGGCAGCTCGCCAGCTACGTCGATGACGGCATCGCGCCGCCGGCCCGGCGTATCCTCGGCCGGCTGCAGGACAGCGTGCCCCCGATGTCGCCCGAGCTCGCCGCCAGCGTCGTCGTCGCGGAACTCGGTGCGGCCCCGGAGCACGTGTTCCGTGAATGGGACCCGCTGCCGATCGCGGCCGCGTCGATCGGCCAGGTCCACCGGGCCATCACCGCCGACGGCCGGGCCGTCGCGGTCAAGGTGCAGTACCCGGGCATCGCCGAGGCCATTTCCGCGGACCTCGGCAACGTGGCCCTCATCCGGTCACTGATCAAGATGGCCGTGCCCAGCCAGGACGTGACCTCGCTGATCGAGGAGCTGCGGGAGCGGATCGGCGAGGAGCTCGACTACCTGCGCGAGGCGGAGAACCAGCGCCTGTTCGCGGCCTTCTTCGATGGCCACCCCACCGTGAGCGTGCCGAAGATCGTCGATGAGCTGTCCACCGCCCGGGTCATCACCAGCGACCTGGCCGCGGGGGCACGGTTCGCCGAGATGCTGACCTGGCCGCAGGAGGAGCGGGACCTCGCGGCGGAGACGATCTACCGTTTCACCTTCCGGTCGCTGTACGAGCTGTGCGCGTTCAACGGGGACCCGCACCCAGGCAACTACCTGTTCGAGCCGGGCGGCCGGGTCACGTTCCTCGACTTCGGGCTGGTGAAGCACTTCAGGCCGGACGAGCTCGACCCGCTTATCCAGATGATCGAGGCGCTGTGCCTGCGCGACGACCCCGAGGGCTTCCGGCGGGCCATGGAGGAGGCCGGCTTCCTCCAGGCCGGCGCCCCGATCGCCACCGAGGAGGTGGTCAGGCACATGTCGCTGTTTTACGAGACGGTGCGCGAGCGCGGCCCGCGGACTATGACAAGCGAGTACTCATCCGCCGTCGCCCGGCGGTACGTGGACTTCAAGAGCCCCCTCGCGGCGTACGCCAGCATCCCCCGCACCTACGTGATCGTGCAACGGATCAACCTGGGCCTGTTCTCGGTCCTCGGCTCGATGCACGCGACCGCCGACTGGCGTGCCATCTCGGAGGAGATCTGGCCGTTCGTGCAGGCACCGCCGTCCACGCCGCTCGCCGAGGCAGAAGCACCGTGGCTCGCGTCGCGGTCGGGCCCCCGCCCCTGGTCAGCTGGCACTGCGGCGGGAGCGGTAGGCGGCCACGTTGACGCGGTTCGCGCAGGTGAGGCTGCAGAACCGGCGTGAGCGGTTCTTGGACAGGTCGACGAGCACGTCATCGCAGTCGAGTGCGGCGCACAGCCGCAGCCGGGCGAGCTCGCCCGTGCGAATCACGTCTGCGAACGCCATCGCGACGTCCACCGCCATGCGGTCAGCCAGCGGCGCGTCGGGCGAGGTCGCGTGGATGTGGTACTCCCAGCCGTCGTGCTTGACCAGCTGCGGCAGCGCGCTCGCGTCGCGCAGCAAAGTGTTGACCAGCCCGACCGCCTCGTCCTCGGTCATGTCCCAGAGCGCGGCGAGCCGGCGCCGCAGGGCGCGGACGGCGTCCAGCTCCGCCTGGTCGTGGGTGCGGCTGCCGCTCCAGCGCCAGTGCGCCACGAACGCGTCGAGCGCCGCGATGTCAGGCAGTTCCTCGCTGCCGCCGCGGGCCGTGTTCACCAGGGCCGCGGTCGCGTTGAGTGACACCTCGGTGTCATGAGTAAAAAGCATTTGACCTATTTCACCGCCTCTGGTTAGGTAATAAGTGTAGCGGTTGTTCACCACTTACTGCTTCTCTGACGGCGGACGCGACGAAGGGGCGAGGCGATGCCGACCCTGCGAGCACCAGATCACCGGATCGTACCCGCGGCCGGCGGCGAGAGGCTGGCCAACCTGGCCGACGCCGCGGTGACCCGGCCGGGCCGGGCAGGACTGGGCCGGCCGGCGCGCCACTCGCCCACACGGGGCCGGGCCGCCCAGGGCGCGGGCATCGGGCTCGGGCTGGTATCCGCGATGTTCTTCGGCACGTCGGGGACGTTCGGCTCGGCCCTGATCGCGGCCGGCTGGTCCCCCGCCGCCGCGGTGCTGGCCCGGGTGTGCGTGGCGGCGCTCACGCTCACCGTCCCCGCGCTGATCGCGCTGCGCGGGCGGTGGGGGCTGCTACGGCGGTCCGCGCGCCTGGTGGTCACCTACGGCCTCGTCGGGGTGGCCGCGTGCCAGGTCTGCTACTTCAACGCGATCGCCCGTATGGACGTCGGCATCTCCATCCTGCTCGAGTACCTGGGCATCGTCATCATCGTCGGCTGGCTCTGGGCGCGGCACGGGCAGCGGCCCCGGCCGCTGACCGTGCTCGGCGGGGTGGCGGCGCTGAGCGGGCTCGCGCTGATGCTCCAGTTGTCCGGGTCGGGCGGCGTCAGCCTCGCCGGGGTCCTGTGGGCGCTCAGCGCGGCGGCCGCCATGGCGGTCTACTTCTTCCAGTCAGCGCAGAAGACTGGTGCCGACGGCGACGAGCTGCCCGCGACGGTGCTCACCTGGGGCGGGATGGTAACCGGCGCGGCCGCGATCGCGCTGCTCGGGCTGACCGGGCTGGTGCCGCTGCGGTTCGACGCGGCTGACGTGACGCTGCAGTCCACGCGGGTCAGCTGGGTAGTGCCGGTGCTCGGGCTCGGCGTGCTCGCCGCGGCGATCGCGTACGTCACCGGGATCGGGGCGGTCAGGCGGCTGGGGCCGAAGCTCGGGTCCTTCGTCGCGATGGCGGAAGTGCTGTTCGCGGCCGGGTTCGCCTGGCTGCTGCTGCACCAGGTGCCGACCGGGATGCAGTTCCTCGGCGGGCTGCTGATCCTCGCGGGCGTCGTGGCGGTCCGGCTCGACGAGTCCTGACTACGGACTACGGCCTGGCGCGGGCGCGGATGCATCGCCTTGGGCGTGTTTGGCCGCAACCAGGCGGGAGTGTCGGGGCGGGCCCGTAGGATTTTCCCGTGCCCTCCCCCAATGAACCCGCCGACCCGGTGCTCGCCGGCACTG
>Ga0265338_10003287_pt1 | contig 22950 bp, 12 predicted proteins | sample 42126metaG_FD_193579 | JGI IMG/M metagenome (GOLD analysis project Ga0265338, IMG submission 193579) | Rhizosphere microbial communities from Carex aquatilis grown in University of Washington, Seatle, WA, United States - 4-21-26 metaG | ecosystem: Host-associated > Plants > Roots > Rhizosphere... | reverse complement strand
AAGGGGCGGGGGCAATCTTGCGAAGAACCGTGCTTTTGTAACAAGCCGGTAGTGACAACGTAGCCCTCCGCCCGGTGGCCCTCAGAGTTTCCCCTTTTTGGGCTGCCTAAACCATACAATGACAACGCTCGCAAGCTCGCTACTGTCCGCCTGCGGCGGACTCGAGGCATCCGGGGTGGTGCATCGTCGGCTCCTCGCGAGCCCCATGCCGTAGTTAACACCCTTCGCTTGACAACGCTCGCAGACTCGCTACCGTCCGCCTGCAGCGGACTCAAGGCATCTGGGGTGGTGCATCGTCGGCTCCACGCGAGCAGATGCCGTTAACACCCTTCGCTTGACAACGCTCGCAGACTCGCTACCGTCCGCCTGCAGCGGACTCAAGGCATCTGGAGTGGTGCATCGCCGACTCCACGCGAGCCCATGCCGTTAACACCCTTCTATCCAAATCCGCGCCTTCCCAAGCGAATCCAAGTACAATTCAAATAGTAATGTTCCTGGATGAAGCGGAAGTCGAGTTCGCGTCCGGTAGGGGCGGCTCGGGTTCAGCCACCTTCCACCGCGAAAAGCACGTACCTCGCGGCGGCCCCAACGGGGCCGACGGCGGCCGTGGTGGCGACATCGTGCTCATTGCCGACCGCAGCAAGCGCACCCTTTACGACTTCAAACTGCAGCACGAGTTCAAGGCCCGGCCAGGCGAGGACGCCATCGGCAACAAGCGGGGCCACGACGCCGCCAACGTGGAGATACGAGTGCCGGTCGGAACCATCGTCACCGAAGTAGAAACCGACCTGCCCCTCGTCGACCTGAACTTCGACGGCATGAGATACGTGCTCTGTAAAGGCGGTAAAGGCGGCTTCGGCAACCTTCACTACACGAACAGCGTTCGCCAAGCGCCAACCTTCGCCCAGAAAGGCGCCCCGTCTGAATCCATCAAAGTCCGTCTCGAGCTAAAGCTTTTGGCCGACGTGGGCCTTGTCGGCTTGCCCAACGCGGGTAAGAGCACCCTGATCGGCCGGATCAGCGCCGCGAAGCCAAAGATAGCGGATTACCCGTTCACCACCATCGTCCCGAACCTTGGCGTGGTGAGCTACGGCGACGAATCTTTCACCGTAGCGGACATGCCCGGGCTCGTGGAAGGAGCCAGCGAAGGCCGTGGCCTCGGACGTCAGTTCCTCAAACACGTGGAGCGAACCCGCGTGCTAATCCATCTCGTCGAGTGCCTTCCGATGGACGAATCCGACCCCGCCTCCAACTTTGAGCTGATCGAGCGGGAGCTGAAGAGCTATTCCGAAGAAATCTGGTCCCGCCCAAGAATCGTCGCGGTAAGCAAAATCGATACAGCCCCGCCCGAAGTAGCGACCAACCTGATGGAGAAGCTAACCAAGTCGGGCTATCCCGTAATGGCCATCTCGGCCGTCACCGGCCAAGGGATCGACGAGCTCCTCGCCGCAACGACGGCGACCCTGCTTCGCGAAACCGCCAACGCCCCTATTCCCGTGCTCACACCCGCATTGTCGGCCGCAACCGACCTGACCTGGGAAGTCGACCACAAAGCGGACATCTTCGTCGTCCGCGGAAAGCGAATCACCCGCCTCGTGGCGATGACGGACATGACCAACGAAGAGGCCCTGCACTATCTTCATCGCCGCCTCGAGCGGCTTGGCGTAATCGGCAAGTTGCGCGACCTTGGGGCCAAAGAGGGCGACACGGTGCGGATCGGCGATTTCGAGTTCGGCTACGCGGAGGAGTTTTGAGGGTCGGCATCCTCGGCGGCACGTTCGATCCGCCCCACCCGGGCCACTTTGCCCTAGCGCAAGCAGCCATCGAAGCGTTGAACCTCGACGAAGTTATGATGCTGCCAGTCCACCGCAACCCCCTGAAAAATTCAAAGAGGCAGACCCCCGGCAAGCAGCGCATGGAGATGCTAAAACTTGCGGTCCAGGGCGAGACTCGTCGAAGAGCCCCTTTGGAGTCCAAGCTTGCAATATCGGACATCGAGCTCGTACGTGGTGGACCAAGCTATGCGGTTGAGACCTTGCAGGAGCTTTCTCACGTGCGCCATGACGAGTATTGGTTCCTCCTCGGCTCAGACGCCTTGCGAGAAATCGAGCAGTGGAAGTCTCCGGAGAAGTTGGTCAGGCTATGCCGATTGGGAGTCGTGCTTCGAAAGGGGCAGGACAAGTCCCAGCTGCTAGCGACCCTTCCCGACTACGTTAAGGAAGCGGTCGATTGGATTGAAATGCCCGCAATCGACGTCTCATCCACCAAAATCCGCCAGCGCGTGCTCGAACGACGCTCGAATTGGCATTGGCTTGATCCCGAAGTGATACGTTACATAGAAGAACATAAACTTTACAGGAGTTGAATGACCTCAAAAGAAAAAGTAGAAGCCATCAAAGAAGTGGCAGACGCCATGAAAGCCGAGCAGATTGAAACGCTCGACGTTCGTGAAAAAACGTCGATCGCCGATTATTTCGTGCTTTGCACTGGGACCAACGACAGACAAATATCGTCTATTGCGGACGAGGTTGCGAAGAAGCTGCGCGAGTTGGGAGAACGTCCGCTCCGCACCGAGGGCGACGGCAGCGGCTGGGTGCTCCAAGATTATGGCGACGTACTGCTGCACATAATGCGCGACGAGCAACGTCAATTCTATGATCTGGAGACGCTTTGGAAAACGATGCAGCCCGACCCGGACCTGAGATAAGCCCCGAAGGGACGGGAAACGAATTGCAGGAGCGCCTCGCCAAGCTGGAGCGAGAAGCCCAGCAGTTGCGCGATCAGCTAACCGCGAAAGGCCCCGAGGCCACGTCACCAGCGGCCACCTCGGCCCCCGCGCCAGCCGCGCCGGAACAAAAGCCAACTCAAGCCCCCCCAACACGCGAACAGTTGGATAAAGCGGAAAAGCTCATCCAGCAAGCAAGACTTGCCAAAACCAGGGGCCAATCGGGCCAAGCCGCAACCTACCTGAAGCAAGCGGAAGAAGCCGCCCCAAACGCGCCAAGCGTGCTGGAGTTCATTGGCGACCAGTTCCTAGAACAAAAGCGCATAAGCGACGCCCGCGCGGCCTATAAGAAAGCCTTCGATCTCGACCCCAAGAATATCGGCCTCGAACGAAAATGGGCTGAGACCATAGCCGCCACAGCCCCGGCAGGCGAAGCAATAATGATGTCGGAATACGAGAGCATGGCAAGCGCCAAAATAGCAGCCGTCCTCTCCGCCATCATCCCCGGCCTTGGGCAGGTTGTGCTAGGTGAATTCGTTAAAGGAATATTTATCTTCGTAGCCTGGGCAGGAATGATCCTCTGGCTATATTTGATCCCCAGTGGTCTCAAAGGGATCGTCGCCATATTCAGCCAAAAGGCGTCCCAACAAGAACCTTTCCACCCCGTGGTGCTCATCCCGGTCTTCATCATGTTCGTCCTGTGGGTCAGCGCCATGTTCGACGCAAAAATGACCACCGGACTAGGCCGCAAACCCATAGACCGCCCCATCCCCCCGGACAGCCGCCCCTTCGAATAGCCCCACTCAACACCAAAAGTCCGTCGAATTAGCGTTATCAGGGCAAGCGCTTACGTCGCCCGCGCTTGGCGCGCTGAACTTGCATGTCCGCCAACATAAAGCCTAAAGGGGTTCCCCCGCCCTTGTCGAAGACCCTGAACCTGTCGAAGGGAGGTGCGGGGGGCCAGGGGGTGGGTGCCGCACGCGCCGTCCGCTCTCGAGTGACTAGAACGATGGATGCGACTGATTGGACAGGAGGCGAGGTAGGCCCAAGGCGTCGTCATGCGACCCCCTGACCACTCCCCATGCGCCCGCTGATAAGAACAATAGAACGAAGGGAAAGCCGCCCAACCCACCACGAAGGAGATCATAGAGAGTAGCCCAGCCTGTCCCGACCTCTCGGGAGGGTCGAGCAAATCTGCCATAGCGAAGCGGAGGCAGAGCAGCGACTACCCCGGGGAGGGCACGCCACACAATCTAGCGCGTCCGAAAAAAGAGAGAGGCTCGACCAAAACCGCCTACGGCAGGAGGGTAATTTCAGAGGTGTTCCACCATTCGCTGCCACCGGCCCAAGTATAGGCGTGGATGATAACGGACGTGGCCGACTTTACCGCCTTCGTGGTGAGAGTAAAACTGGCCGATCTCGCCCCTGCTTTGATGCTAACCGATGACGGTCCCACGATTCCCGACGGCGAAGGAACGAGGTGAACCACCGTTCCGCCCAAAGCAGCCTCGCCTGCCAGAATTATGGTCCCCTGCACGCTGTCACCTCCAACCACGGTGTTGGTCGAATAGATGACGTCGGAAACCTGGGCTGAAAGCAGTTCGAACGGGCATGTGGCCATCTGGCCCTGATAAATCGCACTTAAGACGACGAGCGACGTTGCCCCAACCGGCTTCGAAATCAAATTAAAGCTCGCGGAAGCCGCCCCAGTCGGGATTTCTACGGACGAGGGAATAGTGATGTTCTTCGAGTTGCTTCCAAGATAAACGTGCGCTCCGCCGGGTGGAGCAAATCCAACGAGGGACACAATAACCGGGAACGAGTTGCCGCCAAATTGGTAGTAGTCGTTCGAAAGGGTGAGGGACACGCCAACGGGATAATCGTTAACTAGAACCGAGTTGTAAATAGCGCCGTAGTACGCGTAAACCTCGAGTTGCATTGGGCTAAGGGTGTACTGGGTTTCCTTGGCGGCAAAACTAGCGGAGGTCTTACCGGCAGGGACCACTACTGTGGCAGGGGTCTCAAATCCCCCAATCGCCGAATAAGTATCGATCTGAACCGGCAGGCCTCCTGCCGGTGCTGTCGACGATAAAGTCACTGTGCAGATGACCGTATTGAACTTGCCTTCAGGATCATCGCCCCCGACGATTGCCGGGCTCGTGTAAGATCCTGAGGGTAGGTTGGGGCCAGACGCAGTCAGCGAGATACTGTACGGTTGGATTGTCAAGCTGGTGTAAGCGTTGTCCCCATGTGCTGTTCCGCGCAGGTCCACGGACGTTTGGGTTTGCACGACATCCGCCCTTATGTTGAAGTTGACACTGGACGAGCCCGCGGGCACCTCAACGTAGGCGGGCATCGAGATCAAGGACGGGTCGCTGGTGCTCAGGTCGACGATCTGTCCCCCTACAGGCGCCGGCCCATTGAGATTGATCGTTCCGACGATAACCGTGCCGTCGCCGCCCGTGACATCGCTCGTACTCAGATTGAAAGAGCTGGGGGTTGGCGCAAGAACGGAGAGTGTTGCGGTTTGGCTGCTGGATAGGTAGGTCGCCGTAATAGTGCAAGTCGTATCGCTGGCCACGCTCGCTGTGGTGATCGGGAACGCGGCGCTACTTGCTTCCGCCGGAATCTGGACGGAAGAAGGGATTGAAGCGACCACCTTATTCGACGAGCTCAGGGACACATTAATTGCGAGCGGTGTTGTGAAATTCAAGTTGGCGTAGCCGTAGAAACTCGGATTTCCGCCTACTACGGCGGATCTATCAAAGGTGACGGAGTACATTCCGCCGACTACAATGGGGTCGACAACTGGCGCGGACCGATTCCCTTCCGAATCTTCCAACTCATAGGTGAACTCGTCTTGTCCAATAAAGTTCGAGTCGGGTTGGTAGCTGAAGGACCCATCGGTGTTAAGCACAAGGGTGCCATGCGATGTCGTCTTGACCAAGAGCACGGTGGTTCCCGGCTGAAAAATATCGTTGCTCATCACCCCAGGGGCATAAATCGTAAATCCGTTGTTCGGGGAGGTGGTGTACGATTCAGGCACCGCAACCGGGATTGCCTGCGCATGAACGAGCGTCGCGGCTAAGGATGCCCCCAAAGTTATGACTGCGCGGCAAAGGTATCTCATCGTTAATCCTTCGTTAGGCTGCAAAGGGATCCGCCTTGCTTGCGTTGCATTCATCTTGCTGAGTCTGATCGATGTTTTTATGTTCAGCTTCGCTAGAGAGCCAATTTAGCGGAAGAACATCGACAAATGCGTTTGCCAATGCCCCGTTTGTTGGTGAGGTCGATTGGGATGTGAAGGAATACACAAAGTTTGCAAGGCCCTGCCCCAACGAATAGCCGCCGGTAGCAGCTCCGTAGAGGGCAACGCCAGCCACGACGTATGGCGCCGCAAACACTATCGCAGGTATTGTCGCGGGGAAAATTAAAGCAAGAACGATCGAGCCCCCAATAACATACATCTCTGTTTTCTGAATGTCCGACTGAAGGCCCCCAATCGTTTCAATACCCTTCAATATTTGTAGTCCTCCCAGCAGTGCTTGGCTGTAGCAGATTAGGCCGGTAGGATCCCGATTTGACATTGGACCCTGCCCACAATAAGTGTACAAGTCGAGGCCGCCTCTCTCAGCGATCGGATCCCGAGAAAGCCACCGCCCCAATGAGGAGGAATAGGCTCGGAAAGGCGTAAGGTCCAGGCCGCTGTAGGAGTGGTTGAAGTAGCCGGCATAGCCCACGTCCGAAGCGTACGTGCCCGATACTACTTGGGGAACGCCAAAGGCATCGTATTGGTAAGCCCCTACGAGTGCGTGGCCCGCAGAAACTATCTGGCGAACCGAACCAAGATGATCCCGAGCATAGTACAGCTTTTCGCCACTTGTTTCGACGACGCCCTGCGGGAGGAAATACTTCGTCCCTGAGGCATTCTTCTCCTCGACCAAATTGAGCCCCATCCATAGAAAGCTTCTCGTCGCGACGACTGAACCCTTTTCCTCTTCCGTGATCTTCGTGCAAAGGCCCTCGCCGTTGTATTCGAAAAGCGTTTGGTGTTCACCGTTCGTGTACGAAATCAGTCTGTTATTGTCGTCCCAGACGAGGCTCGTGGAATAACTATTTGCCGACACTTTGGAGTCGACCAAGCCTATCGACTCAATCGAGCCATTTGCGTCGTTGTCTACCGTCAGCGTTTGCCCAAGCTCGGTAGACGTGCCCTTTGTGAGCTCATTCAGGTCGTTGACTTGAAAGCTGAATTCGCCATTGGAGGTGCTGCTGCGGTTGCCCTCCTGATCATAGGCAAAGCTCTCCGAAGCCAGCAGGTTTGACGAGGAGTCCTTAACCTGCCAGTCGGTCAATTCATCGTCGGCATCGTACGCTGACTCAACCGTGCCCGTTTTTCCGCCATGCACGTAAGCGCCGCTCCAACTTGCCACGGTCCCCTCGGCGTTGTAAGTGTAACCATACGATCCCAAGCTGGCTGTACCGTTAAGGTTCTGAAGGCTCTTTAACCGCACATCGCCGGGCGCAGGGTAGTAAGTGTAGTTGGTTGTAACTGCGCCGCCTCCGATCGCTGTGGGCAAGTTCGACTCCCCGAGGTATTTGTAGGTGAAGTCCCCCAGTAAATTGGCATCGCTTTTCAGTCGCCCCAAGTCGTCATATGAGAATGTTTCCGAAGCGCTCCCAACCTTCTGAACCGATGGCCGGCCGAGGGCGTCGTAGGAGAACGATATGGGGTCGGTGCCCGTTGGCCCCGTGATTTGCGAAACCGCGCCTCCGCCAAGTTCGCCAAAGGGCGCGTATCGGTAGGAGGTCGTGCCGGTTCCATCCACAATTTCCGTTAGCCTTGGAACGAAAGGGTCGTAGGTATAGCTGACGCTCGGCGTAGCCGTACCCCCGAAATACTGGGTTTTATTTACGGTCGCATCTTCGTTGTAGGTGAAGTACTTGGTTTGACCTTTAGCATCCGTGCGGGTTGACAGCAATCCAGAATCAGGCTCGAAGGAATACACCTCATAACTGCCGTCATCGTAGGTCTTCATATAAACCCTTCCCTCGATGTCGTGAGACCAGGTGGTTGTGTGAAGGCTCGCGTCAAACACAGATCCCAAATGCCCACATAGGCACCAGTTAAAGTAGGTGGCGCGGCCAAGGGGATCCCGCTTGAGAATGAGTTGGCGCAACGCGTTATATTGATAAGTTGTTACCCTGTTCTGCCTATCCGTCGAACTCGCCACATCAAGGAGGCTATAGGTCATTTTCTTCGTCGTTCCGTCTCCGAACGTGATCGATGTTATGCGGTCTGCCGCATCATAGGCATACGTTTGGGTTTTTCCCGCTTCGTCCGTGGCGACCTTAACGCGGTCAGTTGTATCGTACGTGTAATTGGCGAGAGTGCCCCCGTCGGGGGCCTTTACTTGAAGCAGTTTCCCCTCGGCGTCGTAAACAAACGTCGTCACCTCGGAAAGGGGGTCGGTGAGGGTCAAAATTTCACCAAAAGCGTTGTATTTCAACAGCCATCTTTGTCCGCCCTTGTCGATGATTAATTCCGGCCGGTGGTGAACGTAATCGCCGCCTTGAAAAACGGTGCTAAAAGCTCCAGAGGCGCCCTCAATTTTCTCTGAGATAAGGTCCAAGCCGTTTGGCGCGTACGTGAAATCAGCCGTGCGCCCCACAGGATCGATGGTTTGTACTGGCTGGCCCAAGGCGTTAGGTATCGTCTGCGTCAAGGTCTGTCCATTGAGTAGCGCGCGGGCGATAAACGCAGGGGCCGAACCCGTCATGCCCGGAGTTGTCGAGATTGAATCCTGCTGGTTGCCATAGATGTAGTAGTCCCGGTTTTCCAAGGGCTCTTTAACGCTTTCCAAAATGCCTGAGGCCTCGCTGTTGCCGTCCTGATGGCACCAGTGATAGTCTTTAGCCATCTGATAGTTGACTTGTGTCCCGGCGGCGTATTCGGGATAGCTAATCCTATTCCAATAAAACGTGTTCCTGTACTCTAGGTAGTCGTTGGTAATCTGCAAACCCGGCACGTTCGGAACGGAAGGAGCGCTATTTGCATAGACGCTAGAATCGAGGTTCCCTTCGAATTCGACTCGCTCCGTTTGGCCGAGGGGATTGGTCGCGTTGACCCACTCCATCGTATCGTTAGGGTTGTTAGTCTCATCTGACGTCGTAAATGTCGAAACCCCATAGGGCGTCTGCATCGAGCTGATGAAGTCCGAACCCGAAGCGTAGGTGAACCTTGAAGAGATGCCGATTGTATCGGTAATCGAGGCGAGGTGATAAGGCTTTACCGTCGTGTAGGTGAAGGAAGCGCTACGCCCGTAGGGGTCGGTGATCCTCGTCACTTTTGAGGGATCTTCTGCCAGCCCATAGCTAAAGGTGGTGGTTTTCCCAACCGCATCCGTTATCTTGGCTAATCGAACTCCATTTGTCTGCGAGTATGAAAATGTCTCCCGGTTGCCCTGGGGATCGATGACTGCGCTTAGGTAAACGTTGCGCGTCGAAGAACCATTGTCGGATTCCTCGTAAAGTTCCTCCGTTCCGTCTGGCAGTGCCCGTTGCCAAATAATCGGCGAGGAAGACGCTTCGGTCAGCACGGCCAAGGTCTGCTCGTCTGGCTGGCCTGTGCCATTCGCCTCGTAACCGCCGCCTCTAAGGAACACTATCGGGTTGTTTCCGTAGCCGTCGTCCTGGACGTAGGAAATAAAGCTGGATCTCCATTTCGGCCCGAAATTGGTGCTTGACGCGGGTGGGTCCTGATACTCTCGCTGGCTATAAGAAATCGTGCATTCAACGTCCGGGCCGACTGCAGGTGTGTATCCAACCGGCGTGTCCGTGATATGCAGACTATCCAACATTAACTGAATGTCATAAACGGCCATTCCCTTTCCCTTAGGCGTTTGCACTGCATTGGAAGGCTGCGGTCCAACTATAGGATTGGCGATCCTGTTGCCACAGGGCGTCGTTGAATAAACGCAGTCGTTGCTATTGCTCGCGTTATGGGAGCCTATCGGCCCCGCGCCACAAATAGTTGACGCTTCCCGGATGCCAACATGGGCCCAGCCCGCGCGAAGGCGCCGCTTTGGGATCAGGAAATAACCGGAAGACTCGTTATCAAAGGCTTCCACCGAAAGGCTTCGTTTGCCCCCAAAGCTCCCGTCCTGGATCCAGACGCGGCCATGCCTGGCCGAGAGAACGACGGCGTAATGGCCTAGCTTGAAGTGGGCAATTGCCGGAAAGGTGAGTGGCGCCCCCGCATTCCTTTTGGCTGCCATGTAATCGAGGCCTCTTGCCATAGCAGCGTTCTCAAGTTCATCGAGATTGGTGCTGCGGCCACCAGGCCGCTCGCTGATTTGAACGCGGTGGCCTTCCTTGCGGGCAATCACCGAAAGGGCCTCGCACGCGCAATCTGAGAGCCCCGGGCCAGGTTTCTCTAATCGAAGCAGCATTCCGCGAGCCTGATTAAGCCTCTCGGTTGCCGGACCGTTTACTCGACGGTCGCGTGCCGAGTCCAGTAACGCTCTTAAAGAAGCCACATCACCGCTGCGGCCAAGAATGAGCGCATACTCGGCGAGCGCGCGATCTCCGTAGATCTTAACGTCCGAATCGGTGCATTTTGACAGAACGCCCCAGGCTTGTCGAAAGCAATATCGGGCCTGCGTGTAATAGCCCTGGCGAAGCCGGGCGAGCCCCAGATCAAGCCAGAGCGTGCCGGCATACGAAGAGTTAGGCCGCTTTGCCAAATACGCATGAAATGCCGCGAATGACTCAGGATCGCGACTATGGCGGTACTCGGAAATCGCAAAAAGTAGCTGGCTCGCATCTTGATCGCCCGCCGACCTGCTGTCGGGAATCAACGGATAATCGAATGCGGCGGTCGACCGCAAAGCAACCTCCGCGACGGTTAATTTCGAAAACGCGACGGCGCAAAGAGAAACAGAAAAAGCGCTCGCGAACGCCCGCGCATACCCTCGATAATCAACAACCATGAAGCCCCCAAAATAACTGGTTACTTACTTTATCATAAACATCCAAAAAGAGCGGCAAGGTTTTGTAACCGCCAATTCAAGCGGGCTCACCCCAAGAGTCTTCAATAGCGACCCTGGAGCGTTGTCATTGTCTTGCGAGGAGGCGACCGGTCCGACAAAGCAACGAGCCACGGCACACACTCTAGCGCAAATTCATAGCAGAGCCCAGCTCCGCTGGGCGCCCGATATGGATTTGCGCCTCCGGAACGACAACAACCCCCCAAACCGGTCAAACTATGCGTATGACGCCAGCGCCAAACGTTCTCGAGCTGATAGGCAACACCCCGATCGTCAAAGTCAACCGGCTCGACACCGGCCCCTGCACCCTCTACCTAAAGCTCGAAAGCACCAACCCCGGCGGGTCGATCAAAGATCGCATCGGAATCTCCATGGTCGAAGCCGCCGAGCGCGAAGGCAAGCTCAAACCCGGCGGTACCATGATCGAGGCCACCGCTGGCAATACCGGCCTTGCCCTCGCCCTCGTCGCCGGTCAAAAAGGCTACCGGCTGATCCTCGTCATCCCCGACAAGATGAGCCAGGAAAAGATGTTTCACCTCAAGGCGATGGGCGCCGAGGTCGTGGTCACCCGCTCCGACGTTCAGAAAGGCCACCCCGAATACTATCAAGATATCGCCGCCCGAATCGCCAAGGAAACGGGCGCTTTTTTTGTCAACCAGTTTGAGAACCCAAACAACCCCATCGCTCACGAGCAAACCACCGCCCCCGAGATTTGGGAGCAGATGGAACACAAGGTGGACGCCATCGTTTGCGGCGTCGGCTCCGGAGGCACCCTGACCGGCCTCGGCCGCTACTTCGCCAAGGTCTCGCCCAAAACCGAGATGATCCTCGCCGACCCGAAGGGGTCGATCCTCGCCCCCCTCGTGAACGAAGGCCTCACCGTTAAAGCGGGTAGCTGGCTCGTAGAGGGAATTGGTGAAGATTTTATTCCGAAAGTTTGCGATATCGAACTGACCCACAAGGCCTATGCGATCACCGATGCGGAAAGCATCGAGATGTCCCGGCAAGTCCTGAAGATGGAAGGTATCTTCTGCGGTTCGTCTTCTGGCACCCTCATCGCCGCCGCTCTGAAATACTGCCAAGAGCAAACCGAGCCCAAACGCGTGCTCACCTTCGTCGCCGACAGCGGCAACAAATATCTCTCCAAGATTTACAACGAGTACTGGCTCGAAGATTACGGATTTGTTGAGAAGAAGCAAACTCACGACCTTCGCGACCTCATCACCCGGCCAATCTCCGATAAGTCGGCCGTCGTCGTTTCGCCGTCCGATTCCCTTCAGGCCGCCTACCGGAAGATGAAGAATCACGACATCTCCCAGCTTCCCGTGATGGAGGATGGCAAGCTGATGGGCATTCTCAGCGAGACCGACATTTTGCTTCACGTGGCCGGGTCGCCCACCGGCTTCGGCATTCCCGCGTGCGAGGCGATGACCAAGAAGCTGGTCACCATTCAATCCACCCGCGCCGTCGACGACCTCGTCCCCATCTTCGAGCAGGGCCTCACCGCCATCGTCATGGACAAAGACGAGTTCCTTGGCTTGATAACTCCAATCGACTTCTTGCAGTATCTTAGAAAACGCGCAGGCATCTCATGAGCAACCGAAAGACCGATCCACGTTGGGGTTTTAACACCCGCGCCATTCACGCCGACCAGGAGCTTGACGAAAGCACCGGCGCCGTCATCACTCCAATCTATGCGACGTCCACCTACGGCCAATCGGGTCCAGGCGTCCACAAGGGGTTCGAATACGGGCGCAGCCATAACCCCACCCGCTTCGCCTACGAGCGCGCGGTGGCGAACCTGGAGAGCGGAACCGCCGCCTTCGCCTTTGCCTCCGGCCTTGCCGCCTCCGCCACGATGCTGGACATGATGGACTCGGGCTCGCACGTCATCGCCTCCGACGACCTCTACGGCGGCACCTATCGCCTCTTTGAGCGCGTCCGCAAGCAGTCGGCCAACCTCGAGTTCACCTTCGTCGATATGACCAAGCCGGAAGCGTTGAAAGCTGCACTTAAGCCGAATACGCGGATGATCTGGCTGGAAACGCCCTCGAATCCTCTCCTCAAGGTGATCGATCTAACGATGGCCGCCGACTTCGCCAAGGCGAACAACCTGATCGCGGTAGCCGATAACACCTTCGCCACCCCCTGGACCCAGCGCCCCATCGAGTTCGGCTTCGACATCGTAGTCCATTCCGCGACCAAGTATCTCAACGGCCATTCCGACGTGATCGGCGGAGTTGCGGTAGTCAGCGAAAACACGGAGCTCCGAGACAAGCTAACCTTCCTCCAGAACTCGCTAGGCGCCATCCCCGGCCCGTTCGACTGTTTCCTCGCCCACCGGGGGCTGAAGACGCTCGGCCTCCGCATGGAGCGCCACAGCGGCAATGGCCTAGCCGTGGCGAGTTGGGCGGAAAGGCACCCGATCGTGGAACGCGTCCTCTACCCAGGCCTGCCAAGCCACCCCCAGCACGCGATAGCCAAAAAGCAAATGAGCGCCTACGGCGGCATGGTGACGGTCGTGCTGAAAGGCGGCGAAGAAGCCGCCCGAAAGGCCCTGAGCCGCTGCGAGGTGTTCACGCTTGCCGAAAGTTTAGGCGGCATCGAAAGCCTGATCGAGCACCCAGGAATCATGACCCACGCCTCCGTCCCCGCCGAAGTCAGGCGCAAGAACGGAATCGAAGACGGCCTGATCCGAATTTCCTGCGGAATCGAGAACGTCGACGACCTCATCCGAGACCTAGAATCCGCCTTCTGCGCCGCGGAGTGAGGCAAGCACTCCTTCCAGCCGCCCACTCTTCCCCAACCTTGAGGGAGGGGCCAGGGGTGGGTGAACTCAGCGGCACACGCGCCTAAGCAAGGCGCGCAACCGCCTCAGGGCGCATTCGCCCGAACGAAGGATCCACCCATTTGGAGTGCGCTGGCTCGACAGCGCCTTGTATTGCGGCGGCTTGACGCCGCCTCCCCGCCCGGTCAGACTTGAAACTTCTCCCTTCCTCGTACCACATCATTCCGCAGGCACGACGATTAACCCAGTCCCCGCCTCCCCGTAAACCCTAAACTTGCCCACCGAGAAACGGTGCGCTGTAAGCGCGCAAAGCGCCGCATCCACCTTGTCCTGGTTCGAAAAGAGCGAACTAGGAAGCCCGGCTGCCTCCAGTAGAGCCCGCCTAATGGTCGATTTCTGCTTCGCCGAAACGACTTTCCCCGCAAGAGCGCACGCCGCGGCGTGCGGAAAAGTCTCAAAGCAGGTCGGCGCCAGAGGCGTCCCTCCCGCGTACAGGGGGTGGGTGGCCTCGAGAACCTCGAACAACCGAATGCCGTTGAAAACCCAGTCGTAGAAGCCCTTCACGTGCGCCTTTGCTTTCTCCTGCGTCGGCGTGAAGTAGCAGTGGACGCCTAGGTTGTGCAACTCACGCTCGGCTGGCCGGGAGCCGCCGCCCGCACTCCACTCGCATGGCGCGTCCACCCCAATAAACTGCGCACCCAAATCATTACACCAAGCTGCAATCTCCCACGGGTCCTTCGATGCGAACTGCGCGAAGAACGCGCCGTCGCGAAGTACGACCGCGTGAAACCCCTTGCGCGATCCGCCAATATCTACCCCCGCTACAGCTTTCACTATGCAAGTCTATCCAGCGGTTGTGATACCCTCGACGGATGAACAGAATATCTGCATCTGCTTTGCGGGAAGTGGAAGATGCCTTCAAGGAATATGCGAAAGCTGTCGAAGAGTCGGATATGGCTCCATCGAGCAAATCGACGTACCTGAACCATCCTGAGCAATTCATAAGGTGGCTGCGACGAGATTTTGAGCCAGGGGCGAATGTCGACGGGCGTGGGAGAAGGAGCTAGTCGGCCACCGGGCGCCAAACCAGCCGAAACCGCTGCAGCATTGCGGCTAAAATGTAGCATCCTTACGAAATAACCGCATCGTCCCAATCTCCACAAATGGCGCTTCCTGAGTCCCGTGTGACCACCGAAATCGCGCCGCTGGCAACCCTTATCGACAACCGGCGGGGCAACCAGATGCTGGACGCCATCCGGCGGCTTATCGCCGCCGCCAAGACCCTCGACGTCGCAACCGGCTTCTTCGAAGTCGGCGCCCTCGTGGACCTCGACTCCCACTGGCAAACGCTGCAAGGCATGCGCCTCTTGATGGGCGACGAGTTCACCCGAAAAACCAAGCAGCTTCTCGTCGAGAGCCTCAAAGACCCTGACCGCAACGGCATCGAACGGGCAAAAGAAGTCGACGACTGGAAGGCTCTCGAGGGCCTCGAAGCCATCAGCGAAGCCCTTAAGAACGGCATGATCAAAGCCCGCGTGTACACCCGCGCCAAGTTCCACGCCAAGGCCTACCACTTCTACACCGGCGGCATCGCTAACCATGGCCTCATCGGCTCCAGCAACTTCACCCATCCGGGCCTAACGCAAAATCTGGAGCTGAACCTCTTCACCAGCGACAACTCCCAGCTCAAGGAGCTGGCCGAGTGGTACGAGCAGGTTTGGGCCGAGTCTGAAGATATCAAGGACGATCTGCTCCAGATCATCCAGCCCCACATTAGGCACTACGACCCTTTCGACATCTACCTCCAGGCCATGCGCGAGCGTTTCTTCAGCCTCGAGCCCGAAGAGGCGGGTTGGGAGCATACCGAGAGCCTCGTTTACCCGCTCCTCGCAAAGTACCAGCAGGACGCCTACCACGACCTCATGCACATGTCGAAAACGTGGGGTGGCGGCCTCCTGTGCGATGGCGTCGGGCTTGGAAAAACCTTCGTGGCCCTCATGCTAATCGAGCGCGCCCTGAAGGATAAGCATAAGGTTCTCATCATTGCGCCCAAAGCGACGATTCCCAGCGTCTGGAACCGCAATCTCCTTCGCTTCTTCCCCGATGACTTCCACCCCGATCCTGACTACCAGCACGATATCAAGGTCATCGCCCACACCGACCTTGGCCGCCAGGGCGGCATCACCGAGGAGAAGCTCGCCAAGCTCCGAAGCCGCTACGAGACCATCATCGTTGACGAAGCCCACCATTTCCGCGTGCCCAACCGGAATCGCAGCAAGAAGCTCAAAAGCCTTGTGAAAGAGCGGCGCCTTTTCCTGCTCACCGCAACCCCGGTCAATAACACAATCCTCGATCTCTACAACCTCATCAACTACGTTGCCCAGGACCGGCGAAACTACTTCCAGAAGATTAATGTGGTGGACCTGAGGGGCTGGTTCGGCAAGATGATGTCCGAGCGTGAGGCCGAGCAGATGAGCCTCGACTTTGCCGCCCTACCCGAGTACCACGATTTCCTCCGCCACATCATCGTTCAGCGCTCTCGGAAATACGTTAAGAGCCTCGAAAAGCAGGATGACCAATCGGTCAAGTTCCCTACTCGGCAAAAGCCCGAAGTGATCACCTATTCGCTGGCCGGCGTGTACGGCGCGCTGCTGCCCAAGCTGCTCAAGGCTTTCGATAGGAAACGGGCCGAGTTGAAACTCGCCATATACGAGACGGAAAAGTTCAAGCAGCGGGATCAGGACGACCAAACCCTCCTGCAGCAATCGCAGGTGGTCGGGCTCATCCGCACCATGCTTCTCAAGCGCCTTGAATCCAGCCAGAAGGCGCTCGAAGCCTCCCTCGAAGACCTCCTCCTCAAGCATGTCATGGTGATGAAGGACCTTCAGCCGATCGAGCACGAAGCCTGGGCCGCCGCCAACGCCGACGTCAAAGAAGTCCTCGAAAGGCATCGCGACGAGCGGTCGGGCGCGGGTGCGGACAACGAAGAAGAAGACGACATCCCTCTCACCACCTACGAGGTCAAGAAGATCACCCAGGTCAAGGCCGATATCGCCATGTTCGGAAGGAACGAGCCGGAATGGATGAAGGCTCTGCGCGGAGACATTGAGGTGCTCACCCGCCTTGTGAGGGGTCTTCACGAGGTCACCAAGCCAGAAAACGACGCGAAGCTTCTGGCCTTCGTCGAGTGCGTGCGCCAATCTCCGAGGCTGCAGAAGCACAAGTTCGTTCTCTTCAGCGAGTTTAAGGACACGGCCCGCTACCTGGAAACCGAGCTTAAGAAGCACTTTCCCGGCGACGCCATCGTCGAAGTGGACAGCGGCCGCAACGTGAAGAACCGCGAGGAGGTTATCCAGCGGTTCGCCCCCGAATACAACTGCGAATCGCCCGAAGACCACGCCAAGGCCCTCAAGGACCCCATTCGGATTCTCATCTCAACCGACGTCCTGAGCGAGGGCCTGAACCTACAGGACGCGAACATCATCGTCAACTATGACCTGCACTGGAACCCGGTCCGCCTCATGCAGAGGATCGGCCGCGTGGACCGCCGAATGGACCGCGCCAAGCCAGTGAAGTACGAGCACGTTTACGTCTACAACTTCCTCCCGCCCGAGGAGTTGGACGACGTTCTCGGCCTCTACAAGACCCTGACCGGCAAGCTGATTGCAATCAACCGCACGCTCGGTATCGAGGCGCCGGTCCTCAGCGCGAAGGACGATTTTGCCGCTATGGACTTCTATCAGAACCTAGGCGAGTCGCAGCTTTCCATCGCCGAGACCCTACGCCTAAAAGCCCACGCCCTCGCCAAGCAATACCCGGAACGCTGGGCCGCCACCGTCTCGTTTCCAAACCGGATTTACTCCGGCAGGCCCGCGCCCAACACCGGCTCGGATCGGGACCTGGGCAACTTACCGTCAAACTTGAACAAGCCCAAACCTCTCCCCTCCGTAGGCTTCTCAGTCCCGCCGAAGGGAAATGGAGCGAAGCGGAATCGGGAGGAGGTCGGTGAGCCCGCGAACCGGGAGGGGGGGAATGAGCAATCAAGCCTCCGGACTAATCCCAATGCTCCAAAACTCTTCCTCGCCTACCGCATCCCGACTGGCCACGCCCCTGATGTTCCCGAACCAACCCTGACCTACGACGTGAAATGGTACATGGTGGACCGCCAAACCCGCGCAATCACGGAGGACCTGGCGGCGATTCACGAAGCCATAGAGTCCACCGAAACCACCCAGCGAGTAATAACTACCGAACGGACCGAACGCGACGAACTCCGAGGCCTGGTGGAGAGAAAGGAATTACAAAAGATCATCTTCAGATCAAGGATTCCCATGGGGCAGAAGAGCGAACTTATCTGCTGGATGGAGACACAAGCGTAAATGTCTATCAACGCGGACAACCTCGCTAAAGTCAACAGCTTCGAGAGTCTGGCCACTCTGTTTTACGAAGAACTCGGCTGGCCAAGCGCGACCTGGAACACCTTCGAAGGCGTTCAGGATGTTTACAGCATCCCACAATCCACTGGCCTGGAATCGATCCTGGCAGTTCAGCCCCTGACGGCGGACCAGACTTGGGGAATCTTCCTCGTAGACTTTAACCAAAGCAAACTTAGACGATCGCAATTACGTTCGATCCTGAACAAAGTCTCCGAGCGAGAGCGGCAAGACCACGCAGAACGAACCTGGGCTCACGAGAACATCCTCTTTATCTGCCGAAGTGAATCCACAACCTGGACGCTGGGACACTACACCGGAGAAAGGCCTTCCACCGCAAGGCTCCGCACCTTTGGTTGGAGCGACGCGTCCCGTGCGCGCACGGCCTTGGAAAACCTCGGCAAGCTCACCTGGGCCAACCAGCTACAGTGGAGAGACGCCTGGAACGTCGAGCATCTAACAAACGAGTTCTTTAGAAGACTGAACGACGTATTCAAGCTTGGGCTTGCAAGCGTCGCGTCCGGGATCAAACAGAATGACGATCCCCGCCTATTCATCCAGCTACTCCTGAACCGACTGCTATTTGTCAGGTTTCTCGAGGAGAAGGGTCGCCTGACATTTAAGGGTAGAAAGGACTACCTGAAAGCGCTCTGGGAGGAGAGCATAGGGGGTATTTCGCCCCTCTACCCGACAAGGCTGAACGCGCTCTTCGGCGCCCTCAATCACCCACTAAGCGACAATATTCACGAGGTATCCAGGGGGCTTATTGACGAAGTTCCTTATCTAAATGGAGGCCTTTTCGAAACGGACGATCGATTTTCGGATCCAAGCATAAAAATCCCCGATCAGTTCTTTAGCGACCTGCTCGGGCCAGAAGGATTATTCTATCGGTTCAACTTCACGGCGGAAGAGAGTACACCAACTGACATTCAGGTGGCTGTCGACCCTGAGATTCTGGGGCGCATTTTTGAACAACTCGTAATCAAAGAGGAAAGGCACGAGTCGGGCAGCTACTACACGCCCCGTGAGATAGTGCAGTTTATGTGCCGCGAATCGCTTATCAATTACCTGGTCGGCGCGGGCGTTCCATCGGGAAGTGCGACACAACTGGTGACCGAGCACAGTAAAGCCGGACTCCCCGACCAAGAGGTTGACGCGGCGTTTGAGGCCCTAAAAGAGGTTACAGTCGTTGACCCAGCTTGCGGGAGCGGCGCATACCTCCTTGGCATGCTTAAAGAGCTTTATTCCCTTTTCAAAGCGATGGAAAGGCGATTCGCGAAATCGACGCAAGAAGAGGAACACGCCAGGAAACTCTGGATTATCGAGCACAACGTGTATGGAGTGGACATACACCCGTTTGCGACAAATACCGCAATGCTTAGGCTCTGGCTAACACTCATGATTGAAGACGAGGGGCCAACCTTGCAGCCCCTCCCCAACTTGGACTATAAGATCGAACGCGGGGACAGCCTCATGGGACCGGACCCACAAGAGGCGCCCGACATCACCCATCACAGAAAGGTGGTACAGGCGGGTTTCGACTTCCACGAAATTTGGAAAGAAGCGGCGAATTTTCTAAGGCTGCGAGAAGAGTATCAAAAGACCCACGGAACCAAAGAAAAGGAGAAAAAGCGCGCAGAACTCGAAGCGGCGAAAGACAAACTCAGGGAAAAGGTCACGGGAACCGCCGCTAAGAATCCCGGAAGGTTCGACTGGCGGGTGGAATTCCCCGACGTCTTGATCTCCCATGAAGCGCGCCCGAAAACGGGCTTTGACATCGTGCTCGCAAACCCTCCATATGTGAATTCCGGCGAGCTGCTCAGATCCATCGGCAAGGACGCCAAGGGAGCGCTCATTGCAGCCTACCCTCAAACAGCGGACGGCACAGCCGACCTTTTGGTTTATTTCTTTGAACGAGGCATTCAACTTATCCGGGAAGGAGGCCAGTTCGCCTTCATCTCCAGCAACAAGTGGTTGAAGGCGGACTATGGCCAGAAACTGCGGGCTTACATGGTGAGGCAAGCCACAATAAGGCACATAATCGACTTCGGAGATCTGCCAGTTTTCGAGAGCGTCGTCGCTTACCCTGTTATCACAATAGCGACGAAAGGGGGCCTACCAGCGAAAGCCCGATTCACGAGTATAACATCCTTGGGTGCCCCTTATCCAGATCTTCGCTTCATTGTCGAACACATGGGCAACGACTTGCCCGGCGAAGCACTTTGCAGAGACGGAACGTGGCGTCTGGAGGCAGGCGAAGGCGCGGTTCGCCTAGCTCGCATGCGGTCCCGGGGGACCCCACTTAGGGAGTTGGTCAAGGGTCGAATTCTGTCCGGACTAAAAACGGGCCTGAATGACATTCGGGTTGGCAACGACGGGAAGCAGTACGCAAAGAAGGACGCAGCTCCAGCCGGGTCTCATCGAGAAGGGGTGTTCGTCATCAACGGATCCAAGAGGGCGGAGCTGATAGCCGAAGATCCGCGCAGTGCCGAAATCATCAAACCCTTGGCTGTTGGCCGCGGCATCGAGAGATGGCTTGTAAATCATCGGGACACTTGGATAATCCTGACGAAAATAGGCGTCGATATTGACCGGTACCCAGCTATTAAGAAACATTTAGGTCGGTTCGAACAGAAGCTAGCAGAGCGATCCGACCAAGGCAACAACTGGTGGGAGCTACGAGACTGCGCGTACTACGAAGCGTTTGAAACCGTGAAGATACTGTCCACAAAACTGACAACGAAGCCAACGTTTTGCTTTGATCCTAGCGGGGGATATGCCCTGAACACAACATATCTATTTGCGGTAGACGACCCCCTCTATGTTCTCGCACTCCTCAACTCTTCTACAAGCGACCAATGGTGCCACGCTACATTCCAAGGGAAGCAGGGAGCATTCGAGGTCCAACCAGGCCCCCTCGGTGCCTTTCCTGTTCCGGACGCCCCCGAGCCCACTCGCCAAAAGTTGAGGAATCTCGTTCAGCGGGCCATAGACCAAAGGGCTGACAACCCTGGCGCCGATGTCCGCGAAATTGAAGCAGAAATCGATCGGCAGGTCGAGTTTCTATTCTTCGGCGAAGGAGACTCATACGAAGAAGCGCTAGCAAAAGACCAGGCGGCGATTCGAGCTCTTCTAAAGCGTGAAGCAGAAGACGCTACTCTGGAATTTAAGGAGACTCTCTTCTTCGATGTGAAGCTGGGGTCCTTTCATGGAGACAGGGTCATGGATGTAGCGAAAGCGATATGCGCAATGCTCAACAGGGATGGGGGCACCATCTTAATCGGGATAGCCGACGTCGGAAACGCCGTCGTGGGAATTTATCGGGATTTAGACAAGCTTGAGACGCCAGATAGGTTTCAGCGCAAATTGGCGGAGCCCTTCGGCGTTAAGCTGCGCCCCGACCCATCAGACCTGGTACGAGTTCGCTTTATCCCGATCGATGGCAAGCTTGTGGCGCGGGTGGATATAAAACCTGATCGCACCACCATGTACACCCTTAACGACAAGGTTTATGTGCGGAGAGACGGCGAAAGCCGTGAGCTCAGTGGCGTGGACCTCGCGCTTTGGTGGGCAAGAAGGCATATAGGGCAGGAATAGCCCCGATGCACCTCGCCTTGCGTTGGTCCTTGCGGCTCTTCAGAAAACCGCGGAAATGGCTGAGCAAGAAATTGCGCCCCATGAGTCGCTTGTGGCACGACCGAATTGTCCCGAAATGGCACCAAAGACGCATCAACAGTTGGATGTACGTAGATGAAACAGGCAGCTTCAAGGGAGACGGCACTAGCTTTTACATCGGCGCGACCGGCATCATTGTGGACAGAAGGGGTCTAGAACTGCTGCAGTCAATCAAAGCAAAGTTCGTAGAGGACCACCTTCCAGGAATCGACAGATCTATCGAGGTCCACGCGGTTGAGTGGGTCCACGACTACTCGGATCTTCCACCGGAAATTGGACCCGCAGACCGCATAGCACTGCTTCGGGGGTTCATGGTAGCATGCTGCCAATGCAAAGGGATAAAAGCGGTCAACGTCCTAGCTGACTCACGGAGTCCGAGAGCCTTTGAGGGTCGGCCGCCTAGATCGGATCGCGAACTACAAGTTCGCCTTAGGCACCTGGTGTTCGAAAGGCTCTATGAACAATTCGAAGCGCACCTTTCAGCAACGTCTGGTTATGGCCATGTTCTGGTAGATGACCACCAAGTCGGAGGGATTGCCGTCGTCGCCAGGAACATGTCCGCCAACATTCCGCGGCAGCCACTCGCCCCGGCACCCGTGCTTTCACATGAGGCACCCGGAGTACAGTTTGCCGACGTCGTTGCCTATTTCATGCTTCAGCAGGTCGAGGCCAACTACTACATCACCACTTCGGGGGCCACGGACGCAATCCACGACGTGGCGCCCATATGCGAAGACCCAGGTCATCCAGGGCTCGCCCTTATACACTCAGTCTAAAAGCGGTAAGGGCTCCTCCGAAGAAGAAGCCCTTTAAGGTCCGTCACATTTTACTGGTCTAGAACCTAATCATATTATACGTCGGAGCACTCGCTATAGTTCAAGAGGCCGATCCATGTTTCCAGCCCTGCCCTCCTAACCGGGTCCCACGTCACCTAGACCGATCCGAACAGTTTGCTAAAGTCCGCTTTCGTCTCGCTTGCAACACGGAGATAGCGGAATACATCAAGTGCAAGCTTCACGGTCACTGGATCGGCCTCATTCCCAAGGAATTCGGGGTACCTTGCGATATCGCCCGAGAGTCTGGCAAGCTGAAGGCTTTGAATGCACCTTGGCACCGCTATGGCTTTTGATATTCTGGTTTCGAACCGGAAGAGGAGATCAATGAGCTCGGTCAAATATGGAACCTCGAATCGGTTTCCATTTGCAAAAAGGGACGACTTCACCTCCTTCGACGCCTGAATGTCGTCCAATAGCCTGATCATTTGATCTATCACCCGGCTTT
>Ga0265338_10003285_pt1 | contig 22954 bp, 13 predicted proteins | sample 42126metaG_FD_193579 | JGI IMG/M metagenome (GOLD analysis project Ga0265338, IMG submission 193579) | Rhizosphere microbial communities from Carex aquatilis grown in University of Washington, Seatle, WA, United States - 4-21-26 metaG | ecosystem: Host-associated > Plants > Roots > Rhizosphere... | reverse complement strand
AAGGTCCGATTCGCGAAGCCGTGGATAATGCCCGCGCCAGCGGCGACAGCATCTCCTCGCTGCACATCAAGCATCTCAACCCGCTTCCGGGCGGTTTGGAAAATATTTTCTCCGGTTTCCACCACGTGTTCGTCGTTGAAATGAACGACGAAGGGCTCTACGGCTATGGCCAGCTGGCCGGCATGTTGCGCGCCCGTTATTGCGATCCCCGCATCCGGGGCATCAACAAGACCGACGGCCTCACGTGGAAAGTGAAGGAGATTCTTGCGACGGTAAAAGTGAAATTGTCATCGAACGACCAGGCCGTTAAAACCGTCTAAGTTGCGAAGTTATAAAATTTTATGAGTGAAACGATTGCCGAAAGTCCAGCGCACGTGGCGGTTCCCGCCGTGGTCCCTGGTGCTGAACGCAAGGGATTGACGAAAAAAGAACTCGCGGCCGATCATCCGACGTGGTGTCCCGGTTGTGGCGATTTCTCGGTCCTTGCGCTGTATTTCAAGCTGATCGAGAAACGGAAGCTCGCGCAGGAAGAATTCGTCAGCATCGCGGGCATCGGTTGTTCGAGCCGGTTTCCGTATTTCGTGCAGGCGCACGGGGCGCATTACATTCACGGACGCGCGCTGCCGTTTGCCACGGGCATTTCGCTCTCCCGTCCGGATTTGCACGTGTTCGTGTTCGGCGGCGACGGCGACGCTTTTTCCATCGGTGGCAATCATTTCAACCATACCGCGCGCAAGAATGTGAAATTGAGTTACGTCGTCATGGACAACTGGGTCTATGGCCTGACGAAGAAGCAGACGTCGCCCACGTCGCCGCTCGGGTTCAAGAGCAAGACCGATCAATGGGGCGCGGTGGATTATCCCATCAACCCGATGAAACAGGCCATCGCCGCCGGCGCCACCTTCGTCGCGCGCACCACGTCCACGAATCCGAATCATGTCCTCGCGATGATGGAAGCCGCGATGGACCACGACGGTTTCAGCTTTATCGAATGTCTCAGCGAATGCGTGGAATTTTACGAAGGCGCGTTCGACGCGGCGAATCCGCGCAAGGGCGGCATGTTCAAGGAAATACCCAAGGACCATGACGTGACCGACGAATTGGCCGCTTACAGACTCGCCGGCACGGATTTTCCCGGTTACTTCGGCATTTTTTACAAATCCAACAAGCCGACCAAAAACACGAAGGAAGCCGATATCAACAAGGCTGCGATGGACAAGTTCAAAGGCCTGAAGCCCTGGCAAATCCTTCAGAAGAATTTCGACCGGTTGAAGTAAGCGCGCGGCAGACGTTTCGTGAACCCCGGCAGCGCCCGGGGTTTTTGGGTTTTCACCGGAACCGGTGACAAGGCAGGCATATTCAGAATCAAAGATTATGAAAAAGCGCGTTCTAGTGCTGTTGGGTATTTTTTGCCTCCTGGCCGTTTCATCCAAGGCATGGTGGCAGCAGGGACACTTCGTCGTCGCCGACATCGCCTACCAGTCTTTGTCGGATTCCAACCGGGTCGTCGTGGATGGCCTCCTTGCCAGCCATCCCGAGTACGTCACCTGGTCGAACGTCTATCAGATGAACCCGGCGCTTCATTCGATCAGCCTTGGCGAATTTGTCTTCGCTTCCGCCAGCGTCTGGGCCGATGACATCAAGAACAAAACCAGCCCGTACTACAACACCGATTTCAACCATTACAACCGCCACTTCGTGGATTACCCGCTGGTCTGGCCCGCGTTCCTGCCGGACAAAACGCGGCCCGCGCCGACGGACGACGCCATCTACGGCATCCAGGTGTGCGAAAACGACATTACCAACTTGGCGCTCAGCAACTACGACCGCGCCGCCTACCTCGCCGTCCTGGTTCATTACATTGGCGACGTCCATCAGCCCCTTCATTGCGCCAATTTTTTCAAAACCAATTCCTTGGGCGCCGACGAAAGCGACCTCTATACCAACGGCGACGCCGGTGGGAACCTTTTCCGCGTGATGACTTCGCCAGGCGTGACGAACAATCTGCACGCCATCTGGGATTCCGCGCTGGGCTCGGACACCGACTTCACCATCCAAACCCGCGCCACGGCCGCGTCGCTGCTGACGGCGTACCCGCGGTCGGTCTTTCCCCAACTGGCCGCCGACACCAACGCCGAGTCGTGGTGCTGGGAAAGCCGGAACCTCGCGGTGACCAATTGCTACCGCTACGCAGGCATCGACGTCATCGGCAAGACCAACTACCTGCAAACCCAGTTGCTTCCGGCTGGTTACCTGGCCAATGTAACCGACGTCAGTCGGCGGCAGGTGACGCTCGGCGGGTACCGGCTTGCCGACGAAATCGCCCGGCTGTTCCCGACCCGGATTCCGCCCCGGCCGCCGCAAAATCCCAGAATCATCGACTCCAGCCCGTAATTTTTCTGGCCGCGGCGCTTCGGGATAAATCACCGCCGACAAGCAGATCAAATCTGTCGGTGATTCATAAACGGCGGCGGACGACTCCGCACAGTGCCGTCATCTTCCCTTTATTGAGTTTACGCATGCTACAGCGGTTGAAATGCTTGGAACCCCAATCTCCTTGACAGTACGCCGCAGTTTTGCTTTATTTATCCTAAGAATAAACATTTCAGAAGGTCATTCCCGTGCTTATGAAAATCCTCCAAGCGGCCTGCTTGCTCATGGCAAATTTCTTCCTGTTTGCTTCAATTTGCGAAGCCCAGAACCTGGCCGCGAATCCGGGATTCGAGTCCGGCACCAGCCCGTGGACCGGTTTCGGCGCCACACTCACCGCGCCGACGACCATGACTCACAGCGGTTCGCACAGCGGTTATGTTACGGGTCGCAACACGGGGACGTGGAACGGGGTGGCGCAATCTTTTCTGGGTGTTATGCAGTCCGGCGTCACCTACTCCATCAGTGCGTGGGTACGATTGGACAACGGCAGTAATCAGCCGGTCATGTTAACCATCGCGCAGACTGACGGCAACGGTACCACCTACCATAACGTTGCCAGCGGCACCGCCAACTCGAACGGCTGGACTCAACTGAACGGCAACTTCGCCCTGGCCGTTTCGGGCACTTTAACCGGACTTCTCCTTTACATGGAAGGGCCGGCGACGAATGTCAACTTCTACGCGGATGATTTCGATGTCGAGGCTCCTGTGCCCGTGGGGGAAATTGACGCGAACATCCCGCACCAGACGATCGCGGGTTTCGGCGGCGCCATCGCTTTTTACAACGGTTGGATCACGGCACACCCATACAAACAGGAAATGTACACGAATATGTTTCAAGGGCTGAACCTCGGAATCCTGCGCATCGGCAACTGGTTTCGCTATCAGGGAACTGCCAATTTCGATCCCGACACGGCGGAAATCGTTTCCAACGCGAACCGCATTCTAGGGCGTCCGGTAGCCATCGAAATGAGTTCCTGGTCGCCGCCGGGGTTTTTGAAAAGCAACGGCACTGTAGGCAACGGCGGCACGCTGGTTACGAACAGCGGCGGCTTCGCCTACACCAACTTTGCCACTTATTGGTATGACTCGCTGATGTGGTACAAGACCAACGGCATCGTGCCCACTTGGATCAGCATTCAAAATGAACCGGATTGGGCAGCGGGTTACGATTCGTGCGTTTTTCATCCCACCGAAGACACGGTGAACGGCACCAACTACGCCAGCTATGCCAAGGCCCTCGATGCTGTGTATCAAGGGTTGAGCAGCTTGCCGTCGCCGCCGAAACTGCTGGGTCCGGAGGTCGTGGGCATTGGTTACAATGATGTCCAGAACTACGCCGCGTATATGAATTCGAACAGTTTTTATGGAGTGGCCCATCATCTTTATCACGGCGGCTCCGCTGATTCGGCGGATTCATTCATTCCGGTTTTGGCGGGCTTGACGAACGTTTTCCCCAACAAACCGAAGTTTCAAACCGAATACGGCGAAACGGACATGCTTCAGACCGCTCTCTTGATTAACAATTGCATGACCTTTGAGAATGCCAGCGCCTATATTTTCTGGAGTCTGGACTGGCCATATAGTGGGGGATTGGTGGTGCAGGAATTTCCGTGGGACCAGAGTACCTGGACCAATGCGCCGCCCGGAACGCCCACGCAATCACACGGATACTGGCTTACACCGCAATACTACGCGCTGAAACATTTCTCGTACTTCATCACCAACGGCTTTACGCGCGTCGAAACACCGGGGAACGATCCCAATCTTCGCCTTTCGGCATATTTGTCGCCGGATGGCCGCCGGTTGGTGGAAGTGATGATCAACCCGTATTCGACCGCCTATGCCGTGACCAATACCATCCATAGTTTCACCATCGCCTCCTCGATGGTTTATCAGACGGTCGGGACGAACGCGCAAGTCAGCAAGTTCGCGTCCCTCGGCTCCGCGCCGGCGAATCTCCGATGGTCGTTGCCCGGCTATTCCATTACGACCGTGGTGTTCGACTCGCCCGCCTCGGTGGTGACCACGACCAACGACTCGGGTCCCGGCTCCTTGCGCCAGTTGGTTTCCGACACGGCTCCCGGCGCGACCATCACCTTTACCAACACGCTCTCAGGCCAGACCATCCGGTTGACCACCGGAGAAATCCTGCTGAACAAGAACCTTACAATTGATGGCTCGGCCTTGATCCCCGGCGTCATCCTGAGCGGCAACAACGCCTCCCGCATTTTCACGATCACCAACAGCCCCGTGGTTTGGCTCGACTCGCTCACGCTTCAGAACGGGGCGGCGGGGTCGGTCGGCGGCGGAGCCATCCGCAATTATTCACCCACCGTTACCTTGAACCGCTGCACGCTTAACAACAACTCGAGTGCCGGTGGCAACGGCGGCGCGATTGAGACTGCCGGATATATGGCCCTGCAGCAATGCACCGTGGTAAGCAACTCCGCCGCACGCGGCGGCGCCGTGTATGTCAACCAGGGCGGCATTGTCATGTTGAACCAATGTACCATCGTGAATAATTCAGCGACCGCGTCGGTGGGCGGCATCTACAACAATGAGGTCGCCGATTACACCAATTCCATCATCGCCCTGAATGGCGGCACGGATCTCTATCTGGGCGATTTCGGTGTCGGCCGGGGCAATCGCAGCGGCGTGAATATTATTCAAGGCGTTTCGGGTTCGAGTTTTTATCCCTATACCGGCAATGGCGTGGTGATGAACACCAATCCGTTACTGGGGCCGCTGGCGGACAACGGCGGGCCGACGAGGACGATGCTGCCACTACCGGGTTCACCCGCCATTAATGGCTGCACCAACGGCGAATCATTCGCTTCCGATCAGCGCGGCACCAGCTACCCGCGTATCTACGGCACTTACGCAGACATCGGAGCGGCGGAATTGCAGATCATCACCGCCGCCACCCCGCCCGCCTTGACCGGCCTGACCCAACTGGGCAACGGCACGTTCCAGTTCGGTTTCGCCAGCCTGACCGGCGCGAGCTTCACCGTCTTCGCCTCCACCAATCTGGCGTTGCCGTTCAACCAATGGTCGAACCTCGGACGCGCCATGGAATCACCCGCGGGTTCCGGCCAGTTCCATTTTGCCGACCCGCAGGCCGCGAACTATCCGTTGCGCTATTACCGCGTGACTTCGCCGTAGCGAAGGTGCGGCAGAGCGCCACACATTTTTGGATTCGAATTCAGATGGCGGCCTTCTGCCGAAGGCCGCTACAATTGTGGCGTGGCGCACATCCATGAAAAAATTGATTTCACCGTCGCGATTTTTGTCGTCCACGACGGCAAGGTGCTGCTGATTCATCATCGCAAGCTGGACAAATGGCTGCCGCTGGGCGGGCACATCGAGCTGGATGAAAATCCGGAGCAGGCCGCGTTGCGCGAGGCGAAGGAAGAAAGCGGTCTCGACGTGGAATTGCTCGGTGAACGTCCGCCCACGACTTCGCCCGGTACCCGCGCTCTCATCGCGCCGCGTTTTCTCGACATCCATAGCATTTCCGACACGCACGAACACATCGGCATGATTTACTGGGCACGTCTAAGGGTAGGGCCGCGCTGCCGCGCGGCCTCGGACGACCCGCAGGTCGTCCCTACCACCCTCTCCGCCGCCGAACATCATGACATTCGCTGGTGTTCCGCCGCTGATTTGGATAAGCTCCAACCGCCGATGTCGGACGCGGTCAAATGGTATTGCCGCAGCGCCATCCGTGAGATTTCCAATCAGACATGACCATTAAAAAAGGGCTTCGCTTCAAGACCGCCTGCTACACCATCGAAGGTTTGGGTTCCTTCGGCACGGTGTTGTTTTTCAATTACCTCTACTTTTTCATGCAGGCGCGGCATGGGTTCAGTGACAAGGACAACCTCGCCCTTGCCGCGCTGCTGGGCCTGACTTACACCTTTGCCTCTCTGTACGCCGGCCGGTTCGCCCGGCAGCACGGTTACTTTACCGCGCTCAAACTTGGTTTTGGCATCATGCTCGTCGGGATGGCGGTTGGCTCCCAGCTTGATTCCGCGACGGGCCAGATCGCCGCTGCCATTTTCACTTCCTTAGGCATGTGCCTCATCTGGCCGACCATTGAAGCGCTTGTCAGTGAAGGCGAATCGCCCGAAGGCGTGCCCCGCGCCGTCGGCCTGTACAACATCACCTGGGCCGTGACCAATGCCATCGCGTATTTCATCGGCGGCACGTTCATCCAGATGCTCGGCTTCAAAAGCATTTACTACATTCCGATGGTGATTGTGGTCGTCCAACTCGCCATAACTTTTTGGCTGCAAAATCACGCCACCGAACTCGCCCGCTTGGCGGTCAATAAACCGTCCGCTGCGCCACCGCCGCCCGATCCTCACCGGCCGGCGCCGGCAACGGCCAAGGTTTTTCTGCGGATGGCCTGGCTTTCCAACCCATTCGCCTATATCGCCATCAACACGCTCATCGCCGTCATCCCCGGACTCGCTGCGCGAATGCATCTCTCGCCGATGCTGGCGGGATTTACCTGCTCGCTCTGGTGTTTCGCGCGGCTGGCAACATTCCTGGTATTGTGGCATTGGACGGGCTGGCATTACCGCTTTCGCTGGCTGGTGACGGCCTTTGCGGTGCTCGTCGTTTCATTCGCGTCCATTCTCATCGTGCCGAGCCTGGCCGTGCTGCTCGTGGGGCAGATATTCTTCGGCGTGGCCATCGGCCTGATTTATTACTCGTCGCTGTTTTACTCGATGGACGCGAGCGAAATCAAAAGCGAGCACGGCGGAATCCACGAGGCGGCCATCGGCGTGGGCAATTGTCTCGGCCCCGCCGTCGGCGCGGCATCGCTGCAATGGCTGCCGCAATATGCCAGCAGCGGCGCGCTGGCTGTGAGCGGCCTGCTGCTCTGCGGCTTCGGCGCGCTGCTGGCGATCTGGAAAACAGCGAGGTAAAACCGGGAGGGTTGGCATGCTGCCGACCCAAATTTGGGGACGGCGACACGCCGTCCCTCCCGATTAATTTCTTCATCGTGTCTTTGCGCCTTCGTTGTTAATCTGTTTCCATGTCCGCCGAATCTCAGGAATCGACTGAACGCAAGACGCTCGACGACCGCGCGAAGATGACCGAGCTGGAACGCATCCGGCATTCCGCCGCGCATGTGATGGCCACGGCCATCCTGCGCCTGTGGCCCGACGCCCAGTTCGCTGCCGGCCCGCCCGTCGAGAACGGATTTTATTACGATGTCGAACTGTCGCATCGCATCTCGCCCGAGGATTTCCCGAAGATCGAGGAGGAGATGAAAAAGGAAATCAAGGCGAACCACACATTCGAGAAAATCACCATCACGCGCGAGCAGGCAATGAAGGATTCGGAAACCGGACGGTTGGGTGGCCTGACCGAACGGCCGGGCAATCCGAGCAAGTTCAAGATTGGCAACCTCGAAGCCATTCCCGAGGGCGAGCAGATTACTTATTTCAAGAACGGCGATTTCATTGACCTGTGCGCCGGGCCGCACGTGATGCGCACCGGGAACATCGGCGCGTTCAAGCTCACTACCGTGGCCAGCGCCTACTACAAAGGCGACGAGCGCAACCCGCAGCTCCAGCGCATTTACGGCACCGCGTTCAAGAACAAGACCCAGCTCGACGAGTATTTCAAAATGGTCGAAGAGGCCAAGCGCCGCGACCATCGCAAAATCGGGCAGGAAATGGGCCTGTTCGCGATTGACACCGAATACGTCGGGCCGGGCCTGCCGCTGTGGCTGCCGAAAGGCACCGCCATCGTCGAGGAACTGGAAAAGCTGGCGAAGGAAACCGAGTTTGCCGCTGGCTACGTGCGCGTGAAAACGCCGCACATCGCCAAGGAAAAAATGTATCTGACCAGCGGGCATCTGCCGGTGCTTTACGCGGAGTCAATGTTTCCAGCAATGGAGCTTAGCGAGTGGCCAGATGTCGATAAGATATTCGCTAAGAAATCCAAGATGGCAGCGGAGAAGAACAAAGAAATTTTCGAGAAGCATAAAGAATCTTGGATTGCATTGGCTGAAACAAAAACTGACGACGAATATTTGAAAGGAGTTCAAGGCATCTTTGACCAGCTTTCTGCCAGTGAGCGCATGGCGGCTATGCAAGAATTTGTTTCACGCGTGGGCATGTCGAGCGCTAAGCACGGCATCGAGCGCTATTACCTCAAAGCCATGAACTGCCCGCATCATCACCGCATTTTTGCGGCGGAACCGCGCAGTTACCGCGATTTGCCGTTGCGGCTGGCCGAATACGGCACCTGCTATCGCTACGAACAGTCCGGCGAGTTGTTCGGCCTCATGCGCGTCCGCTCGCTCAACATGAACGACGCGCACATCTATTGCACGCCTGAGCAGTTTGCCGCCGAGTTCAATGCGGTGAACGACATGTACCTGAAATATTTCAAGATTTTCGGCATCGAGAAATATGTCATGCGTTTCAGCACGCACGACCCGTCGCGCCTGACCGGCGACAACGCCAAGTTCGTCAACGAACCGGAGCTTTGGAAGCAGACCGAGGACATGGTCCGCAAGACGCTCATTGATTCCAAGATTCCATACGTGGAAGTGCCGAATGAAGCGGCGTTTTACGGCCCGAAGATTGACGTGCAGGTCTGGAGTGTCATTGGCCGCGAATTCACGCTGGCGACCAACCAGGTGGACTTCGCGGTGCCGAAAAAGTTCGGCCTGGTCTATCGCGACAAGGACAACACGGACAAGACGCCGTTGTGCATCCATCGTGCGCCGCTGGGCACGCACGAGCGGTTCATCGGTTTTCTGATCGAGCACTATGCCGGCAATTTCCCACTCTGGCTCGCGCCCGAGCAGGTCCGCGTTCTCACCATCGGCGAGGAAGAGCCGCTGGTGAATTATGCCAAGGCCATCGTGGCCGAGCTGCGCGCCAGTTTCGTCCGTTGCGAAGCTGATTTTTCATCGAACAAAATCAACGGCAAGATTCAGGATGCGGAACAGGCCAAAGTCCACACGATGCTCGTCATTGGCGGTCGCGATATGGAGGCCGGCAACGTTTCCGTTCGGCTCCATGGCAAAGGCAACCTCGGCGCAAAACCGAAGGATGAAGTGATTGCGGACATTTTGGCAGCAATCAAAGAACGGCGGGCGTAAGCGAATCGGAGCGCGGAGCATTGCTCCGCCCGAACCCGATCTACGTTGCGCACTTTGTGCCAGAACTCGCGGAGCAATGCTCCGCGCTCCGTTGCTGCGGCAACTCTAGCTTTCGCGTTTGCGGATTACGAAACCGTGCGCTGCCGAAGGTCCAATCTTCCGGCGCGCGACAAAGCTTTACTTTCACAGGATTGTTTTCAATGTAACGAATAGCCTTCGAGGCTTGCTCTTCATCGCGCATGTAATGATCCCAATAGTCCGGTTGCCAAAAACGTCCTGTTCGACCGAGTAGTTTGTTCGCCTCGACAGCCGCGATGGATTTCCAGTTCTGGACAATTCGCGTCAACGGTATCTGACAGATTTGGATGAGTATATGCACGTGATTTGGCATTATCGCCCAGGCTAGAAGCTCAAAGCGCCTGCCATGATGAAAGCAAATAACCTGTTCCACCAACGCCGCAATGCGGGAATCCCGGAGAAAACATTCGCCGAAACCACGATCCAGATAATTTTCCAGTTTTATCTGCTGTTCTTGCGAAGCAAGGCTTTGCGCTCCGGAGCGCGGAGCATCGCTCCGCGTGGAAACAGCAAGAAGATGCTCCCATTCGCCTCGCTGAGAAGCAGGCATGGAATCCCAAAGTCGAAAAGTAACGAACTGAACCAATCTCGGTTTATCGCAGTGAGGCAGATAGCCTCGCGCATGCCACCCTTTGAACCCCTTGGTTTTGGCATCGTCGGCCAAAGGCTCGCTCCATTGTTGTTTGGAGGAGACCAATCGGCGCAAGTGTTCGCGTTTGGAATGAGGCGGCTGTTCCATTAGAGCGCAGGGCATTGCTCTGCGAAATTAAACCAAAATCAAACTCGCGGAGCAATGCTCCGCGCTCCGGCGCGAAGTTGAACGGCAAAGGAAATTTGAATGTCTTTTATGGACGGCAGCGGTAATTTGTCGCCACAAGTACGAACGCCAATTACAATGTTGAAAATGAGATACTGAAATCATGTCAGCAGCCAAATTGATTCAAGTGAGTCCGAACGGCGGCGCGGCATTTTCGCTCGTCGGCGACGTTTACCGCATTTTGGCCGACGGCGAACAGACCGGCGGAGTTTATACGCTGGTCGAATCACGCATCCTGCCGGGCGGCGGGCCGCCGCCGCACATCCATCGCTGCGAGGACGAGGCTTTTTACGTCCTCGAAGGTGAAATTGCTTTTCAAGTCGGCGATCAAAAAATTTCAGCCACGGCCGGGACTTTTTTGCAGGGACCGCGCAATATTCCGCACACTTACAAGAACGAAGGCAAATCGCCGGTGCGAATGTTGGTGTTCATCACGCCGTCGGGATTTGAAAATTTCGTGAAGGAAGTCGCGACGCCATTGCCGTCGTTTGATTCCGCGCCGGCGCCCGTCGCTCAGGCAGATATTGAAAAATTGATGGCGACCGTGCCCAAATACGGCATTGAAATTCTGCCATCGCCAAAATGACCCTGGTTGGCAGCGGGGCTGTATCTTAATCTTAATCCTGCTCTTAATCATACTCCCTTCCCCTTTCCCTTCCCCGGCCGATTAAGATTACGATTATGAATCGAGATTAAGATGCTACCAGCGGCGGAATTGATTGCGGATATTCCGGCGGCGACTAAAGTAAACCGCGCATGACCTGGAACGAATTGCTTTTTGATTTCGTGACTTTGTGGGTGACGGTGGACCCCGTCGGTACCGTGCCGCTTTATTTGTCGGTGACAAAAAATTTGTCATCGGCGGCACGCAAGCGCGCGGCCGTGCGCGCGACGATCATCGCGTTCTTCCTGCTGGCCGGGTTTCTTTACCTCGGACAGTATCTGCTCGAAATGATGCGAATTGAACTGCTCTCGTTCCAGATTGCCGGAGGGATCGTATTGTTTCTCTTTGCATTGACGATGATTTTTGAGAAAGGGCCGGGTCAAACTGTGCCCGACGATGGCGAACGCGACGTGGCGGTTTTTCCCCTGGCGATGCCTTCGATCGCCACTCCCGGCGCGCTGCTCTCAGTGGTGGTATTGACCGACAACAACACGAACAGTTTTCTGCAGGAGACCATCACCTGCGCGGTGATGGTTTTTGTGCTGCTGGTGACATTGGTTTTCATGCTGTTGAGCGACAGGATCATCAGATGGATCGGACGGTCGGGGGCCAACGTTTTGAGCCGGGTGATGGGCATGATTCTTGCAGCCGTGGCGGTGCAAATGGTGTACAGCGCGCTTCACGGCGCCCTGGGTCCGGGTTGAAAATCTTCCTGTTTACCGAATGACAAATATCGGCGTGATGCCGAAGGCGAGGGGCGCGGCTTGACATCACCGCCAGGGAACGCTGGATTCAGCCGGCAGCGGTTGCCGCTCCGCCATGCTGCCGCGTAAACGCGGCGTTCCCTTCCGCCCGGGACAAAGTCATCGCGGACATTTTGCTGGCGATTAGGGAGCATCCGGCTTTAATATGCCGGCGATGATCTGACGTGTTAAAGGCGCCGCAAGGTGGATTTACGCGCTACGCCTGACCAACAACCAATCGCAGGGAAACTGACATGGAAATAAAAAAAACCGTCATCACCGCCGCCGGACAAAACCAGCGCACCCTCCCGTTGCAAACCCTCGTGGACGGCAATGGCCAGACCAAATCCGCACTGGCCATCATCGTTGAAGAATCTCTTCAGGCCGGCATCGAGGACATTTGTGTCATCATCAGCCCCGGCGACCAGGATGCTTACCGCGCGGCGGCGGGCGCGCACGGCCGCCTGTTAAAATTTGTCGAGCAAACCCAGCCGCTGGGATATGGCCACGCCGTCTGGTGCGCGCGAAAGTTCACCGGGTCGTCGCCATTCCTGTTGCTGGTGGGTGACCATCTCTACCTGAGCCGGAACGCGAAACGTTGCGCGCAGCAACTGGTCGAAACCGCCGGCGCCGAAGCCTGCACCGTTTCCGCCGTTCAGGCCACGCACGAAAGCAAGCTGCCATATTATGGCGCGGTGGGCGGCCGGCTGGCCGGAGCGCGCAAAGGGCTTTACCTGGTGTCGGACGTGGCGGAAAAACCCACACCCACCGGGGCCGAACAGAAACTCATCGTGCCCGGCCTGCGCGCCGGTTACTACCTGTGCTTCTTCGGCATGCACGTCCTGACCCCGCGAGTGATGACGTTGCTCGAAGAGGACGTTGCCGCCGCCGGGGAGAAAGGACGGGTGCATTTGAGCTCGGCGTTGTCGCGGCTCGCCGAACACGAACGATATCTGGCGTGCGAACTGGACGGACGCCGCTTTGACATTGGCGTGCAATACGGCCTCTTGACCGCACAACTTGCCCTGGCGCTCAATGGGAAGGACCGCGACGAAGTCCTGTCCGGCCTGGTCGAGTTGCTGGCACTGAGCGGCAAATGAGCCGTCGCCCCAACTGATTATCCAATTTTCATGGCCGGACCCTTGATTGAAATCATCACCTCGCCCGATGCGAATATCCGCAACCGGTCGCTCGATTCCGTTTGCCACGCCGCGTCGCTGGAGCAGCTCATGGCTGCCTGTGGCGAGCTCGATGACTTTCGCCGGCACAGCGACAATCTTTACGAACGTGTCCGGGCGCTGTTCTTTCTTTACGCCATCCATCGGTTTCATCTGCCGCTCAAGCCGGGCATCAGCCGGCGCGGGCTGATTTCGTTTGAAGGTTTCAAGCACCTGTTGCACCGCCGGTTCGCCGAGGCGATTGAAGATTTTCTCTCGGTGCAAAAGGCGGGCGGGCCGAGCGACCCCATTTCGAGCGCGCTGGCGGCGGCGTATCAGCGGCTCGCATTTCAGACCCTGGCCGACCAGGTGCGTCGCAGCGTTCGCTCCGTTCGTGGTAATCAATGGATGTTCCGCATGGGCCATCCGGCGGACCATCCGCTGCGGCTCCGCCCGGAATTGCTTCAGCGGAACGCCGATGGCAGCCATCCGATTCTGCGCGAGCGCACGCCGGTGCGCATGGACCTCAGCCACAGCGGGTGGAGCGATATTTTCTTTCTGGGCATGGATTTTCCCGAAGGCGCGCGGGTGCTGAACGTTTCCATCGATTTGGGCGTGCACGGACGGGATACCGCGCCGCGTCCGCCGGTCGAATCCTACCTGCGCGTTATTGACGAACCGGTTCTCCGCCTGACCAGCGTTGACCTCGGCGCGAGCGCGGACATCAACAATCTCGCCGAAGTCTTCGATTTTGCCCGCGACTATCTCGGCCTGCTCAAGGCGGCGGTCATCGCAGCTGGCATCGTGCCTCCGGGCATTGAAGGGTCCGGCCTGAAGCTCGCCGATTTGCTGGCCCGCCTCGTCGGACCGGGTCGCGGTCTGGAAATTGTCAGCAACGTCAACAACATCCCCAAAGGTTCGCGCCTTGCCGTTTCCACAAACCTGCTGGCCTCGTTGATTTCCGTGTGCATGCGCGCGACGGGCCAGGCCCGGTCGTTGGACGGTCCGTTGCAGGAGGACGAACGCCGGCTGGTGCTGGCGCGCGCGCTGCTCGGCGAATGGCTTGGCGGCTCCGGCGGCGGCTGGCAGGATTCCGGCGGCGTCTGGCCGGGCATGAAACTCATCTGCGGAGTGCTCGCCGGCGAGGGCGATCCCGAATTCCGCATCAGCCGCGGACGCCTCATGCCGACGCACAAGATTCTCGATCAACACGACGCATCGCCGGAAACGCGCCGGCGTTTGCAGGAAAGCCTGGTGCTCGTTCACGGTGGCATGGCCCAAAACGTCGGGCCCATCCTCGAAATGGTCACCGAAAAATACCTGCTGCGTTCCGATGCCGAATGGCGCGGCCGCCAGCAGGCCATGAGCATTCTGGATGACATTCTCGGCGCATTGCGGAATGGCGATGTCCGGCGGATTGGCGAGTTGACGACGCGCAATTTCAACGAACCCATCCAGACCATCATTCCCTGGGCCAACAATCATTTCACCGAATCGCTCATTCGTCGGGTGCGGAAAGAATTCGGCCAGGATTTCTGGGGCTTCTGGATGCTGGGCGGCATGTCGGGCGGCGGCATGGGTTTCATCGTCGAACCGCAGCACAAGGCGCGCGCGCAGGAGCGGTTGGGTGCGGTCATGTCGGAACTCAAACGTGATCTGGAAAATGCGCTGCCCTTTGCGATGGAACCGGTGGTATATGATTTCGCCATCAACGAACGCGGTACCTGGGCCGATTTTCTTTCCGGCGCGGAGGCTTTGTTGCCCTCGGCGTATTATTCGCTCCACGTTCCCAACTGGTTGCGGGTGGATCCGCAAACACTGTCGCCGGAACGCCGCGCCGAAATCAGCAAGTTCAGCACCGCCTGCCATACCCGGCCGGAACTGAGCGGCATGATGTCCACGCTCTTTGACCGTCTGCTGCCCCAACCAAAGACGGAAAATGACCGGGAGCAAAGTCTGTCTGAGTTGCTCGAACAAAATGGTTTTGATCGTCCGCAACATCAGCAAATCAGCGAAGACCTCAAGGCGGGCCGCATCGGGCTCGCCCAAAATCGTCTGCCGGTCAATGCGGATATCAAGGATGTGAAAGACAGCGACGTGCTGGACGCCACCGCGCCGCCGGCAAAGGAGCTGCGCGAAGCCGGTCTCGCCGCGCTGGCCCGGGGTGAACTGGCCGTCGTGACCCTGGCGGCGGGCGTCGGCAGCCGCTGGACCCAGGGCGCGGGCGTGGTGAAGGCGCTCCATCCGTTTTGCAAATTGGGCGGCGAATACCGCACGTTCGTCGAATTACACCTGGCCAAGAGCCGGCGCATCAGCCGTCTGGCGGGCCAGCCGTTGCCGCACATTATCACCACGAGTTACCTGACCCACCAGGCCACCGCCGATTATCTGGCGAGCCAGAAAAATTGCGGTTATTCCGGCCCGGTGTTGCTGTCGCCCGGCCGTTCCATCGGCCTGCGCATGATTCCGACCGAACGCGACCTGCGCTTTCTCTGGGAAGAAATGCCGCAGCAAATGCTCGACGAACAGCAGCAGAAGGTCCGCGACAGTTTGCACGCCGCGCTCATCAACTGGGCGCGCGGCGCCGGTGAAGGCAGCGATTACACCGACAATCTCCCCGGCCAATGCCTGCATCCAGTCGGCCACTGGTTCGAAGTGCCGAACCTGCTCCGCAACGGTATCCTGGCCAAACTCCTGGCCGAGCGCCCGCAACTGCGGCACGTGATGCTCCATAACATTGACACGCTCGGCGCCGATGCCGACCCGGCCATGTTCGGCCTGCACCTGGCGCAAAAATCCTGCCTCACTTTCGAAGTCATCACGCGGCGATTGGAAGACCGCGGTGGCGGCCTGGCCCGCGTCAACGGCCAGGTGCGGCTGGTGGAAGGCCTGGCCATGCCGCGCGAGGAGGACGAATTCGCGCTGAGTTATTACAACTCAAACACGTGCTGGATTGACATTGACCAGACGTTGACGGCGTTCGGTTTGACGCGCGGAGATTTGGCGAATGCAGAAAAGGTCACTGCTGCTGTCCGCGCCCTGGCGGCGCGCGTGCCGACCTATGTCACTATCAAGGACGTCAAAAAACGCTGGGGCCAGGGACAGGAAGACATCTTCCCGGTGAGCCAGTTCGAGAAATTGTGGGTGGACATGACGGCGCTGCCTGAAATCAAATCGCGTTTTGTGGTGGTTCCCCGCCTGCGTGGACAACAACTCAAGGACCAGTCCCAGCTCGACGGCTGGCTCCGCGACGGCTCAGCGGCGCACGTCGAACAGATGTGCGACTGGGGCCAGGCAGTTCAGAAGTAAAGCGGAAGAAGTTCAATGGAACGGTAATTTTGTTTCCTGGCCGTTGATGATCAGCACTACCCAGCCTTTGCCCATTTCCTTGAAAGTTACTGAAACCGGGCCGTCTTTAGTCTGTGTGAGGGCCGATTCGCCGAGCGAAATAGTATAGGTGCGCTTTCCGGTTTGAATGGTCACCGCCGAATTGGTGCCGTTTTGGGCAATCCCTATGACAGAAAAAAAGCCGTTCATTTTTTCACCCGTCTGCGCCCGGTCCGGTTGTGCCGCCAGCTTGCCGGACGCGGTTGGAGCCGGCTGGTTTGTCGGGCTGGCCGTTTGCTCAATTGTGTTGGTTTCCGATTGCAGCGCGACCAGGTCGGATTCCTTTGCATCCCGGGCAGAAGGCCGCAAATCGCCCAAAAGCGCCCCGAACAGCCACAGGTTCATGCCGAACATCAACGCGTAACCGACCATGATGGTGAAGAGCACGTCCACCTTGTCCGCGTGGGTGAGTTTGGAGATGCAGATAATCAACACGACAATCACAATCGGACCCGAAATGTAAGCAGACAGGTAATCCCCGAGAAAATGGCCGACGACCGTGTCCAGCATCCGGTCCAGGCCGCTGGCCAGGGCGGCAGTTCCCAGCAGGCCCGGGAAATTATAATCGAGCTTTTGGAGCTTGATCATGATCCAGAGCGCCACGGAAAGAAAAACCGTTTGCACGGCAAACTCGATGAGCAAGCCCAGGATTTCGTGAATCATCCGGCGGATTCATATTGGAGTATGTCGAGGTGGTCAATACTGTTTGGCGGGCTGGGACGATTCCGCGCGACTTCACATTACCGCAGCCCTGACAAATGCTACAGAAAGGAACGCCGCGTTTACGCGGCAGCAAGGTGGAAAGGGAGCCTCTGCCGTCCCGCTTGGCGGGACGGCGTTCCTTGCAAGTAACGTCCGATCGGCCCGGTGTAGGGTCGAGTTTGTGGCTCGATTGAATCGGCGCAATAACGCCGACACTACAACTGCATCACTGCCAAAAAAGAGATTGCGTTTTCAGGCCTAAAACGATAAGATTAGGGCAAGTTGTACTTTGCAGTCGTTTTTGTTAAGACTGCCAAGGCGGTTTGCAGCTTTCATTTTTGTCCGTTCCTGTTGTATAAATCGTCGCACGCGATTGAACCAAATTGCGAACATGAGCCAGTTGGCCCGGGGCGGAGTTGGTCATAATACCCTCCCCGCACGCTCCCGCCTCCCCAAAACCAACCTTCGATCCGTCAACCGCCCAAACCAGAAAGGCCGGTGCTTATGAAAGTGTTCCTCGTTTACGTCAATGATGAGAATTTCTACCGGCTGTTGCCGGAAGATTTGGGCGGCTCCAAACCGGGCGATGCGCGCATCAAAGTAATGGGATTTCCCCCGCTGGGCATCGAAACGCTCGCGCCAGTACTGCGCCAGCATGGGCACCAGGTCCGCATGTTCGACACCTGCCATCCGGAAATGAAAGAGCCGGACATCGCCCAAGCGTTGCGGGACGATCCGCCGGATGTCGTGGCCCTCTCGTTTTTGTCCACCACGACTTATCCCGGAGTCAAGAGCATGGCCCAGGTGGTCAAGGACGTGATGCCCAATGTGCCCATCATCTGCGGCGGCGTTTTTGCCACGATGAACCAGGACCGGATTTTGAAGGATTGCCCGTACATTGACGCTGTGGGCGTGGGTGAAGGTGAAGAATTGCTGCCGGATTATCTGGAGCACATCAACCAACCCGCCTCGGTTCAGGGCCTCATCTGGCGCGATGGGAATAAAATCGTCAAGAACCTCGCCCGCCCGATCATCAAGGATTTGAACCTGTTTCCGTATCCCGACCGGATGTCCCTGCCGATTGATTACATCGAGTCGCTGCCGCTCGACGTGCCGGCCGTTCTGTCACTGGAGAAATTTTGCACGATGCAGACTTCACGCGGCTGCCCTTACACCTGCATTTATTGCGACATTCCCGCGCTGACCAACGGCAAGTGGCGCTTCCGCTCGCCGGAACATGTCCTGGGCGAAATGCAGCAGCTCCATGACCAGGGCTATCGCTCGATTTATCTCACCGACGATCATTTCCTGTTGAAACGCGATCGCATCAGCACCATTTGCCAGAACATCATCGACCACAAACTGGCGTTCAAGTGGGGCTGCGAAGGCCGGGTGGATTCCGTCGCGGTGGACCAGCTTCCCATCATGGGCAAAGCAAACTGCAACTTCCTCGCGTTCGGCGTGGAATCGGGGACGCAGAAAATTCTGGACCGGCTCGACAAGCGTCAAACGCTGGAGCAGATCGAAAAAGCGGTCAGCGAAGCCAAGCGTTGCGGCATCGAACGGGCACACGGATTTTTCCTGGTGGGTTCGCCGGGCGAGACCGAGGAGGACATCCTGGAAAGTTTCCGTTTCTGCGCGCGGCTCAAGCTGGACACATTCGGTTTCAATCGCCTGTGCGTTTATCGCGGCACGCCGTTGTGGCACGAGTATATCGAACGCGGCATCCTCGACGACGAACGCGACTGGGCCAAGTGGTTCAAGTGCTCGGACATTGACCCGACGGTGCTGCCCAGCGAGGTCGTCAACCGCGCACGGCAGAAGGGCTACGCGCTGCTCTTTGCCCGCCGGATTTTCTTCCGTCCCATCAAGACCTTCAAGCTGATCCACACCCTGGCCCGGCACATGAAATATAGCGACATCTTCCGGCTGTTAAGCAGTCCGTTCCGTCGGCGCAAGCTGAACCGGACGCCCGAGTTGCCGGCGAAAATGATCGAACGCGGATTGACCGCGCCCATCCGGGATGCTGCATCAGTGAACGCCCCGGCAGTTCCCGCGTGACGCGGTGCCCTGGCAACCATGGCCTCGCGGTTGCAAATTGAATCCGCCCTTACCCCGGCCCTCTCCCCCGGGAGAGGGAGAAACGTTCGTCGCCTCCTTTGAAAATTGATACGGCTGGATTGGCCGAATAATTATCCGCAAATTCAGGAACGATCTAAACTGTTTCCTCTCCTGGGGGAGAGGATTAAAAGATGAGGGCGGGCGTAAACACTTATTCCCCGCCGTCGTTGTTTCCATTCTTGCGTTCCCAGCGGCGCGGTTGGCGCTCGGGCGGTGAGTTGTCCACTTTGGCGTAGTAGGTATCCTCGCCGAACAATTTATTCGCGGCTGCCTCCAGTTCGATGGACGGCGTGACGTTGAACCGGTCGTTGGTGTCCATGAAGACAATTCCCCCTTCCGGCCGCATGAATCCGAGCAGCAAAGGGCATTTGCCGGGATGCGCCGCGACCAGTTCGCGCACGGATTCGATTTGTTCCGGCTTTAAATGCGCGGTGCGCAGGCGCAGATGCACCTGTTTGGTGTATCGTTTCGGCGCATCCTTCAGCGGCATGATATCCTGCGGAAATATTTTCGGCTTCTCGTCACCGTTATTCACCTCGCCGACGACCAGTATGGCCTCGTTGGGTTTGAGCAGTTCGCGATATTTCTCGTAGTTCTCGTTCATGCAGAGCACCTGCACGGAGCCGGTGAGGTCTTCGAGCGTGACCATCGAATACGGCTTGCCGCTCTTCTTCGATATGCCGTTTTGCACCGCGGCAATCAAGCCACCGATGCGCGTCAGGCTGCGGTTCGACAGCTCGGCGAGTTTTGCCGTATTGGACAGCGTGTATTTTTCGAGAATCGGCGCGAACGGCGTCAGGGGATGGCCGGTGACATAAAAACCGAGCAGTTCCTTTTCATGCGCGAGCAATTCGTGCTGGGGCCATTCGGGAAGGCCGCTGATGGATTCGGGCATCGGCGGCGCCTTTTCCTCGAGTGTCCCGAACAACGAGCTTTGTCCCTTCTGTTTGTCGGACAGGATGCTGGCGGCGCGGGCCAGTGTGCGTTCGATTTGTGCGAACAGCGTAGCGCGCGTCTGGCCGAAACCGTCGCACGCGCCGGACTTGATGAGCGCTTCGAGAATTTTCCGGTTCACCGTCCGGCCGTCCACTCGCTCGCACAAATCCGACAGCGAAGTGAATTTTCCGCCTTCGTTCCGCGCTTTTAAAATTGTTTCCACGGCGACCTCGCCGACGCCTTTGATGGCGGCCAGGCCGAATCGGATGCCTCCAAGGGAGGGCGAGGCTCCTGACGAGTCCTGATCAGAAGTTTCGGCTCGCGTGGACTCTTGCCCTCCCGCTGGCGCGAAATACACCTGGCTTTCGTTCACGTCCGGACCGAGCACCTCGATGCCGAACATCCGCGCTTCGTTGATGTACTGGCTCAACTTTGCGGTGTCGGCCATGTCGTTGGTCATCATTGCGCAGAAAAATTCGACCGGATAATTCGCCTTCAGGTAGGCGGTCTGATACGCGACGATGGCATAGGCGGCGGCATGCGATTTGTTGAAGCCGTAGCCGGCGAATTTTTCCAGCAAATCGAAAATCTCGTTGGCCTTCTTTTCGGGGATCTGGTTTTTCTCCTTGCAGCCCTTGACGAACACGGCGCGTTGCTTGGCCATCTCCTCGCGCTTTTTCTTGCCCATCGCGCGCCGGAGCAAATCCGCGCTGCCCAGCGTAAAACCGGCCAGCAACTGTGCCGCCTGCATGACCTGTTCTTGATAAATCAAAATGCCATACGTCTCGCGCGCAATCGGTTCGAGCAACGGATGCTCGTATTTGATTTCAATCTCGCCATGGCGGCGTTTGATGAATTCCGGAATCAACTCCATCGGGCCGGGCCGGTAAAGCGCGACCAGCGCCGTGATGTGTTCGATGGAACTGATCTGGAATTTCCGGCACAAATCACGCATCCCGCCGGATTCCAACTGGAACACGCCCAGCGTTTCCGCGCGGTTGAGCAGATCGTAGGTTTTTTTATCGTCCAGTGGCAGATGATCAATCGGCACTTCAATGCCGTGTGTGCGCTTGACCATTTCACATGTGTTGCGGATGACCGTCAGCGTTTTCAGGCCGAGAAAATCCATCTTCAGCAGGCCGAGATCACCGACGGGATTCATGGCGTATTGCGTGACCAGCGTCCCGCTATCGTCCTGCTTGAGCGGAAGCAGGTTGACCAGCGGTTGGTCGCCGATGACCACGCCGGCAGCATGGACGGAGGCGTTGCGGGTGATGTCCTCGAGGATGAGCGCGGTGTCAATCAGTTCGCGCGTCACTTCCTCCGTTTCATAGGCCTCCTTGAATTCCGGCGATTGTTTGAGCGCCTTTTCGAGCGTCATCTTCAAGTCGAACGGAATCATTTTAGCGAGCCGGTCGCATTCGCCGTAACTCAGCCCCATGACGCGGCCCACGTCGCGCACGACCGATTTCGCGCCCATCGTGCCGAAGGTGATAATTTGCGCCACGGAACCGCGTCCGTATTTTTCGCGGACATATTCGATGACGTCCGCGCGGCGGTCGTCGGCAAAATCAATGTCAATATCCGGCGGATTGACGCGTTCGGGATTGAGGAAACGTTCGAACAGCAGGCCGTAGCGGATGGGGTCCACGTTCGAAATTTCCAACAGAAACGTGACGATCGAACCGGCGGCGGATCCGCGCGCCACGCAGGCGATGTCGTGTTCGTGTCCGTAACGGATGAAATCGCCGACGATAAGGAAATAACTGAGGAAACCTGTTTTCTCGATGACCGTAAGTTCCAGTTTCAATCGATCCATGATTGTCTTGATGGCAGCGACAACTTGAGGATCGAGGGCAGCTTTAGTCTTCGTCTCTCGACTCTCGTCTTTCGACTCAGCTTGGTAGGTTGGCAACCGCGTCGGATCATCAATACCTTCGACGACGAATTCTTTTCCCTCGGCCTTAGCATGGATCGTATAGCGCCGGAACAACCCTTCGGCCAGCCATTGCCGCAAATATCCTTCACGCGTGAAATGTTCTGGTGGATGGAAAAGCGGGTAGTGCAGCTTGCCGAATTCGATTTCGACATTGCACCTTTCGGCCACTTCCAGGGTGTTTGTCACGGCTTCCGGCGTGTCGGCAAAGCGAGATTTCATTTCCTCCGCCGTGCGCAGATAAAACTGTTCCGGCTCGTAGCGCATCCGCTTTGTGTCAGCCAGTTGCGTCTGCGTGCCGATGCAAATCAGACAATCGTGCGCGTGCGAATGGCTTTTTTCGATGTAATGCACGTCGTTCGTTGCAACGAGTTTCAGGTTGAACTCCTTTGCCCATTGAATCAAATGGCGGTTGACCTTGGCCTGTTCGGCGATGCCGTGATTTTGCAGTTCGAGGAAAAAATTGTCCGCGCCGAGCGTCTGCTTAAACCAGTCCACGACATCGCGTGCCTTGTCCAACTGCTCTTTCATGATCAAATCGGGAATTTCGCTGGCCAGACAGCCGGACATGGCAATCAAACCTTCCTTGTGCGCGGCGAGCAGCTCTTTGTCGATGCGCGGCTTGTAATAATAGCCCTCCAGATGCGCGGCAGTCGTGAGCTTGATGAGATTGTGGTAACCGGTCGTGTCCCGGGCGAGCAAACCGAGATGATGATAAACATCGCGTCCGCCGCTGCTGGTTTTCTTTTCCAGCCGGCTGCCGGGCGCGACATACACTTCGCAGCCGATGATGGGTTTGATGCCCTTTTCGCGCGCCTCCTTGTAAAAATCAATCGCGCCATAAAGCAC
>Ga0265338_10003283_pt1 | contig 22957 bp, 21 predicted proteins | sample 42126metaG_FD_193579 | JGI IMG/M metagenome (GOLD analysis project Ga0265338, IMG submission 193579) | Rhizosphere microbial communities from Carex aquatilis grown in University of Washington, Seatle, WA, United States - 4-21-26 metaG | ecosystem: Host-associated > Plants > Roots > Rhizosphere... | reverse complement strand
TGCGCAACCAGTGCAATGGATGTTACCCGAGCCATGTTACCCAGCACGGCCAGCGGCATTGCACTGAGGAAGAGCACCCACCGTTTCCATTGGACGTCCTGGGTCACGTACCCGTACGCCGCTGTCACGGTCGTCAACGCCATCAGCGAACGAATGCCACTGCACGGGTCCGCGACGTCAAAATGAAACACGCTGGAATAGATCGCGGTGCCGCGGCGGAAGGCCTCAATGCCAAACCAGTTCAACACGGACGTCGATGCCTGTGTCACCAATATCCGCAATGGAAATCCGACAACTTCATCCAGAAAATTCAAGGGGATCATCAACAACAAAAACGTGATTGGGAAGAACAACTGGTGAAAAAGCTTAAGGCCGCCCAGCGTCAGCGTCAGGCCGTACAACAACAGCACAAACGAGAGGACGACCACGCGTGGTTGGACTGCCTTAACTCCCATATAGTACACCGCCATCGCGACGGCCAATGCTACTAGTCCACCTGGAAGCGGCTTGATCTCCGCTGCGGAAATATCCGCCCATTTCCACCACACCAGTGCGATGGCAATCAAAGGGATCAGCGGGCCATGCGAATAGTTGGATATATTGCTCCAATGGCTGGTAAGCCAATTGTAGCAGGTCATGTGCGCATCTTGGTGGACCTCAACTACTTGCACGAAATATGCGTAATAAATCAGCCCGAGGACGCCTATTCCAAGTAGCACTTTTCCCCAGTCGATGGAACTGGGGGAGAACCTCATGGCGGCAATCGAGTTCCCGTTACTCATTCAAATTGAGGGTCAATGGCTTAAAGAAACCTCAATACTTTAAGTCCCCCGTGCATTCTTGTCAAACTCGCCCGCTTGCCGCCGCACGGCCCGTCGGCTACCATGGCGCTATGAAACGGCTGGTTTTTCTCGCCCTCACGCTCGCTTTCACAGGCTGTCAACATTCCACTCCCTCCGGCCCTCCGACCCTCATTTTTGCCCGGGGCGCGGATTCGCAGAAACTGGATCCTGCCGATGTCGATGATGGCGAGTCGATCAAAGTCCTCGTCAATATCTCCCAGGGGCTTGTCCGCTTCAAACACGGCTCGACTGACGTTGAGCCTTGTCTCGCCACCTCTTGGACGATTAGTCCCGATGGCCTGACGTACACGTTCAAAATCCGCGAAGGCGTCCACTTCCACGACGGCACACCGCTGGATGCTCAAGCCGCCGCGTTCAGTTTTCTTCGTCAGATGGACAAATCCAATCCCGCCCATCTCCCGGACGCCTCGTTTGCGTATTGGTCGGCCATGTTCAACATGATCACCGCTGTCGAAGTCGTTGACCCGATGACCCTGCGGCTGCGACTACGCGAGCCGCACGCACCGTTGCTGGCGAGCCTCTGCATTCCCGCCGCGCATCTCATCAGCCCGAAGTTCATCGACCAACGCCATCCTGTCGGCACTGGCCCATTCCGCTTCGTCGAATGGGTGCCCAACGAGCGTATCGTGCTCGAAGCCAATCCCGATTACTGGGAGGGCAAACCGAAAACCGAACGTCTCGTCTTCAAGGTGGTCCCCGATTCCGCCACGCGCCTCATCCAACTCCAAACGGGACAAATCCACGCGATGGACGGTATCGACCCGAACAGCTTGTCCATCATCCGCGCCGACAAATCGCTGGCGCTGATCACCGCGCCGGGGTTGAACGTCGCCTACCTCGCGTTCAATTGCCAGAAACCGCCGTTCGACAACAAAGACTTGCGTTGCCTCATTGCGTCTGCGATCCACAAGAAAGACATCATCGACGATGTGTATCGCGGCGCAGCCATTGTTGCCAAGAACCCTCTGCCGCCTTTTGTCGCCGGATACAACGACGCGATCCGTGAAACGCGATATCATGAAACCGACAAGGCGTTCATACCCCCATCGCGTCCAATTAGGCTTGAAGTGATGACGAACCCGCGTCCCTACCTACCCAACCCGCTCCGCGCCGCGGAAATGATCAAGGCTGACATCGAAAAGACCGGGATCAAAGTCGAAATCGTCCCGAATGAATGGGGCACGCATCTGGACCGCACCCACCACGGCGAACACGAGATGGCGTTGATGGGCTGGGTCGGCGATACCGGCGATGCGGACAATTTCCTCTACGTCCTGCTGGACAAGGATACCGCCATTGTCGGTTCCGCGTTGAACATCAGTTTCTGGAAGAACGATGCCTATCACGACCTGATGATCGCGGCGCGTCGCGAACTTCAAACGGACAAACGCGCGGGACTGTATCGCAAGGCGCAGGAGATCATCTACGAGGAAGCGCCGATGGTCCCGTTGGCCCACGCCGAATCGCTCATGACCTGCCGCGCGAACGTCGAGGGCATCCACTTCGAACCCACCGGCGACATCCTCTTCCAGGACGCTACTGTGAAGTGAGCACGCGGAACACCGTGAACCGTCCGCCGTCCGCTACCCGCTGGAAATGCGTCAGCCGCTCCGGATGGTTTTCGAAGAGCATCGCCGCGCAGTTCGGGTCGAGCGGCCCCATTTTGTCCGCCTTGTAACGTCGCGATTCCTCGCTGCGGTAGGTGAACCCGATATCGTACACGAAATAGTCAGCGTCGTACTTGCGGGCGAACGCGTAAAATTGGTCCTCGCTTCCGTAGATCGCCTCCAACATCTCGCGGTAGCGTTCACGGATGCGCGCGTTCTCGAACTTCGAGTGCATGATGATCGGCCGGCCCGTGTGCGCGAGGAACACCGGCGATTCGGAGATCGCCGCGAGTACGACGGCATTGGTCGGTGTGTGCTCCTGCAACCAGCTCACGATCGGGCGGTATTCGGCGGGCGCGGGCTGCTGTCTGTCCAACGGCAGAAAGTTCAGGGTCAGCAATTGCCACACGGCGGCGGCGAAAACGGCCAACTTCCATCCGATCCGCTCCGCCATCAGGCCTGCCGCCAGCACGGCGGCTGCGAACCCCAAAAATACGAAATTCCGCTGCACCATCCACGCCAGCGGCACGAGCAGCAGCGTGAACACGATGAAGATATTCGACGGGCAGGCGCCCGTCTTGCGGCTGGCCAACCGCAGGGCCGCCACCAATCCGAGAGGCCCGCACCACATCAGGCTTCGCCAGAATTCGCCCCACTCGGCGGTGTTGAACGCGCCGCCCTCCCACAAGACGCGTGCGTCCCACGGGAGCAGTGCGGGATTCGCCGGGCGCTCCCCCAGAAAGCGCAGTTTGTAAAAGAACATTTGATAGACATGCGCGTATTCGCCGTAGGACTTCTGGAATAACAGACTCAACGTCAGCCACACCGCTACCCAACCCGTAAAGATGATCGTCGACCGTTTTCGTCCGCCATTGATCCACACCGCCAGCGCCAGCGCGTACAGGATGCACATCGTCGGCGAGAGAAAAATCTGCTTGGCCCGCAGCACGGGAATCAGCAGGCTGCCCGCCGCCAACGTCAGAACGAACCACGGAAGCCGCGGCGTTTCGCCTCGACCGAGATACACCAACACCGCCGCCACCACGAATGGCGCCATCACGAATTGCGTTAAATGCCAACTCGCCAGTGCCGCGAGCCAGAACAACGCCGCCAGGAATTGGTGACGTTTCTTCTGGTCTTGCAGCGACCGCACGGTGAACCAGAGCGCGACGATAATGAGCGGTATGGCGAAATCCTCCCGCAGAAAGAGGTTTTTCACGGTTCGCCCGTAGCTCGGATACAACGCGGCGTACAGCGCGGCGGCGAACAAGCCTGCGCCGTTACTCCGCCACAGTGCCCGCGCCAGGAAGAACACTCCGAATAGGGACAGGCTCGACACCAAGCAGTCGTACCAGACGACAAAGACATGAAACGGCGTCGATGGGTTTAGCCATCGGTACAACACGCCGACCGGCGCTTCCATCGCGACGGTGAACTCGGCCCAGTCGTCGATCTCATCGGGATGCTGGACGTCACGGTCGTGCCGGAGTTGGCCCCATTCGCTGACCGGATGCGTGGCGAAGAATTTTGCGAAACGGTACTGAAACGCGCACTCGCTCCAGAATTGCCCGACCTCGTCCTGCGCATCCCACGTCGGGTTGGCGAAGATCTTGGCCGTCTTGAGATGAATGTGGACGGCGTAGAGCACGCCCACCGCCGCCAGGCATAAGCCGAGTCGCTTCCACGAATTCATCATCGGAGCGATTCTTAACCCCTACCGCCCCCGAATACAAACCCGTTGTGGGGCTGAGACACAGCGACCCGGTCGAAGTGCGGCGGCCTTACTGCACCAACCGCACACGATAGAAGCGTGCGGGACGGTTGGTCGCGCCGCCAAGGTCGAGGTAGTTGGTCGCCGTGTCGCCGCTACCGCTGATTATGAAGAGGCCGCTGAGGTTAATGAGGTTGGTGACATAGCTACCACTGGCACCGCCAGCGGTCACTTGCACCACATTCGTCTTGCCCCCGACCGTCGCCCAAGCAATCGCGACATCGTTGCCCTGCGGGATCACCGAGATGATCCGGAACACTGAGGCGCTGTTGGTCGGATTGAGACCCGCCAGGAACTGATTGGTGTTACTCATCCCCTTGCCCAAGGGATCCGCATTCGCCCCGGCCTGCGGACAGTTGGTGCAGCCGAAATACCGCATCTGCCATGCAGTGAAAGCATCCGAAGCTGGAACTCCTGTAAACAATGTGGCAAAGCCGTTTGTCTCAGGGTACGGTCCGCCTATACTCGCCGTGTAGAACTGCAATTGGACGGTAGATCCGCCCACGGGCATCTTCCAGGCATCGCCGCCGCAGAGTGGCGGACTGTTGGTATCGGTAAGCTTTCCATAGTACGTGACCCCAACCGTGTTGGACGCCAGCGTCAGCGACGGGAACCAGTACAGTTGCAGTTTCTGGCCCGGGGCGATGCCATTCGTGTAGGTGACAATTGTATGATCGTACAACCAGCCGGCTCCGCAATCGCTGCACCCGCTCAGGTCCCATCGGCCCACAATTCTGTCTTCCGTTCCCCATGTCGTTCCGAGACTCAGCGGAAACGCCGGCTGGGGATTGACAAACCCGTTGGATCCCACATCCACGACCAGGACGGCGATGCTGTTGGTGCGCGCCAAGGCACCGAGTTTATCGTACAGATAGCCGACGTCGAACCCGATCGTCGAGGTTTGCGGAAGCACTGTGAGACTTACGGAGATCGTCTGCGGCGAATTATTCGCGGCGGGGGCGCTGACTGTGATCGTGCCGCTGTAGGAGCCAGCCGCAAGATTCGCACTGCTGTATGCCACGGTGTGGCTGTTGGTTGCTCCAGAGCTTGCGCCATTGGTTGGGCTGACCGACAGCCACGGTGCATTTGTCGAAATGGTGTAGTTCAGGTTGCCGCCGCCTGCGTTCCACGCCCCAAAACTCTGGCTGACTGCATTTTGCCCCTGCGTGATCGTCTGCGATAAACTCGTTGGGCTGACCGACAATTGCGGCGACGTTGTTGTGTAGGTGACGTCCAGGTATTCCCAGTAGTAACTGGGGTACGACCCCCCATAGTTATAGGTACAATCGTAATTGTTGGTCATCGACACGTGGAAAATGCCGTTCGGCCGGCCGCCCGTGGTGCCCCAACTGTTGACCATGATCCAGTAGGGATTGTTCGGGTCGGTGTCGTTGTAACCGACACACAGCACTTCGTGCCCGCCCCCGCCCGAGTCCCACGTATGCCCGCAGGCGTAATCAAGGTTTATGGTCGTGCTTTCCGATTGGTAGTCCCAAAAGTTATCAAAGGTGTTCCAGTCGTTTTGTGTAGCCAGGAAAAAGGCAAACGCGACAGGTTTGTTCTGGTTCAAGACGGCTTTGATGTTCGCAATGGCCTGGGCCTGCCCCACCCCACGGGTGGTGATGCTGTTCGCCCTAATGGACTGCACCGGATAGTTGGGCGTCGCCGTGATGCTGGCGCACGGCGTGGCGCAAGCCGCACCCCCATCCTGCCAGTTTGCCCCGGGGTTGGACCACGGAACTACTCGCTGGTAGCCGGCGGCGCTGTAGAAGGCCTGCAAATCGCTCAGCCAGCCACCGTTGCAGCAATTCAGGCCGATGACTGCGCTTTCGCACGAGTTCATCTCCTGCACGGAGAGCCGGTCGAATATCCCGTTCTGAACGTGCAGCAGGATCTCCAGGCACCCGTGGCCCGCCCAGCACCAGCAGTCGCCGCAATAGCCTTGGTCGCGTTCCGCCGGCACGTAGTCCAGATGCGAGAGCAGACTAAGCGAAGCACCGGGCGCGAGGAGGGCGGCTTGTGGCGCCAGTGGCCCCTTCGGCATGGCTTCGTGGGCTTGGAACCATTGGAGCATCGTCGCATTGTCCGGATGCATAATGGTGTGGGGGCGCGACGCCACTTGGTTCTGCGCCCAAGTGATTACCGGCATCCAAACGACGAAGCCAACCGCTACAGCGATGGAAAGGGATATGCCTCGTTTCATCGTTTCTTCCTTCCATGATAAGTCGGACGACCGCCCTTGGTTCACAGTCGCAATAGTTACCAACTTGCTCCCAGTCTTATACAGACAGGACACGTTAGGGTCGAGAGGCGGCCCCAGAAACGGGGTGAGGTCTGTATCGTACCCCTGCGAGGGTCGCAACTTCAAGGCATTTCCTGTAACGTTTTCCCTGATTCTTCTGTAAGGGAAAACCTTGCGTCTTGCAGACTCGGCTCCGGGACGAGCCGTGCGTGCTAGAAGCGCGGTGGCCGGTTGGTGGCGCCGCCACCTCCGACGCCGGGCCGAGGTACGGGATTCACGTAATACGCGTCCGTTTGCGCGCCGTCACCATAATGATCACCGGTGAAATAGACCTCGCCGCCGCGCCCGATCAGCAGCCGCATCGGTCCGGGGAACGGGACGACGCCAAAGGCTTCCACGCTCGGGTCGTACGTGGCGTTGGTGACGTCAATACTCGGCCACACCACGAACTCCCGATAATAATAGTTCCCCTTACGCGGGATGTTGGGCAACTCGCCCAGGTGTTGGAAGCTGAAAAAGCCGCCGTCATGCTTCTCGGTGGGCATCCAACAACCGAGACGGATGCGCTCGAGAGTCAACGTGACGTCGATGGGGCCGGTGTACTTGAGCCTGCCGAAGTTGTAGACCTGAACATCATTCGTCTGCCCGTTGGGATCATAGACGATACCGGCGTTGGTCGGCACATTGGCGATGGCGGCCGCGACAGAGGCTCCGCTGTACGTCGCGTTATCCGGAAAATCACGAAATGCCGTGGGCGCGGCTTGCGCCGCCGCAACGAGAATACCCGCCAATACGACGGTTAGTATGCACAGCCAGCAACGCATAAGAGTGAATCATGTCACATCAGCCGCTTCTTGCTCAAGGATGCGGTGGGGCAACCTGCTCGATGAGCCTGAGAGCGATAGGCACGGTCACTGGTTCCTTCTCCTTGCCGGATTGCACGAACTTGGCGAAGGCGGCGGAAGCGGATTCGTCGGCGTTGTCGCTCAAGGTGCGAATGATGGCGTACGGCACGCCGTTGGCCTCGCACACGCGCGTAATCCCTGCAGAAACCATGTCCACCGCATCGGCGTGAAACGTTTCCCGCAGCCATCTCCGTTTCGCCGTGCTGGCAATAAACGAATCTCCGGAGACAAGTCGCCCCTGATGGATGACACAACTGTCATTCGTCAATGTGGTCCGCGCAATCTCTATGGCATTGCTCCGTAACGCCTCACACTTCTTCCAGTATTCACCTGACCTCGACTGTGTCGAGGCAAGCTTCTCTACCGGCTGGAACCCTCCCGGCGTCTCCGTGCCTTCCTGATGATTCACCACATTGGTCACAATAAGGAGGTCAGCAACGTACCATTCGTCATTCAGATTCCCCGCCACGCCGATGGAGATAACCCGGTCAATCTTGTACCGCGTCAACAACGCTTGCGTGACCATCGCCGAATTCAGGTTCCCCGCGCCCGTCCGTACGATGTACAGCTTCTCCCCCTTGTGATAGCCGATGGAAATCCTGTGTTGTGCGAGTTCAACGGACTGGCCGACAATCCGCACTTCCTGGGAAAGCGCGCTTTGTTCGGACGGCAAGGCCACGAGGATCGCGGTGTCGGCGAAACCGGGGGACGAAACTACGAAGGCGATTACGATAGCTGGGATTAATTTCAACGCTACGACCCGATTCATTCAGATAGAGCAATCGTCAATTTGCGATCATGCAGGCTGACCCTACTACACTACTGTAGTCAGTTGCAAATCGTGGGACCGCGCATCCGAGAGCTATTTGCTGTTGTAGCCAGTATCGCGCTTACTGTTCGTTGACGCCTTACCAGTCCCCTAATCCACTTGTTTATTCTCTTTGCCCAGATCCCAGTTTTTCGTTGCTTTCAAACGGGCAAAGATCGCGCGCGCACGGTCACGCACAGATGTATTTTCATCATCGCATAATCTACTTAGTATGGAAAGCCCAGCCGGATCTTCAAAATAAGCGACCATCCCCGCTGCGAATACTCGCGTTTCAGGATTGCAGACCTTGAGCTGTTGCTCGATTTCAGACTCTGAAAGCTTCTTCTGCAAGAACAGTGAAAACACCAGCAGCCAAGATTCCTTCTCCGGACGCTTTGTGCTCGATTCGATCAACCTCTCCAGACAAGAAGTGTCTCCCATTGTCACCATGGCCTTGGCAAAGCCCGTCTTGTCACTGAGATTGTCCTCCTTAGCGTAAGCATCGCACAAGGCCGCCAAGCACTCTGTCCTACGTAGTGATGCGGCGGCTTCTGCCGCACCATACCTAACCAGCCAGCTCTTGTCTGTGAGGCCGTACTTGAAATACCGAACGTCCCAGGGTATTTTTGGCGACAGCAACATGAGTTGGTAACTGTTTGCCCGGATGTTCTCGTTTGAGTCACCCATGAGTGCTCTCACAACCCGCACCTGCATTCTATTTTGAAGAGAGAAGAACGAATTGTAGGCATTCGGATCCTTCGCCATGAGTGATGCCCGCATACTCTGGATCACGTTCTGCTCCTGCTCCCCGTTTGCATGAAGATGTCTCACCCACAAGACGGACGCCAGCAGAAACCACACGAATAGGAAGACAACTGTTGTCGTCACAATGCTGCGCAGGTTCATTCTAGTCATGAGAATCATGGGACCATCGTCTTATCGGGGCAGCCTTTGTGTGGTCTTAGTATCCAGGATACTTTTGCCGCATGTACTCCAAACTTGCTTTAGGCAGGGCTGCATACGGATTGTTAGTCGGGTCGATCGCATTCCATTGGTCGAAATCTATTCTATTGCGTTCGAGTATACTTGGCGCTTCACTTCCCATTGTTATCGCGGCATCCACTATCGCAGCCCAAGGCATCTCGCTGGGATCAGCTGCATCCAATACTTCACCAAGTGAAGGGGTCAACGCTTGATTCTTGACAGTTTCGCAAGGTCATCCAACCTCCGCCGTAGTTTCTTGTCAGTTCGCGAGGCGGCTTCCAACCGCCGCACCATTTGGGTGATTCCGCTGCCGTCCCGATAGCCCTGTTCCCGCGCCAGATCCACCCCGCGCTCACCTCCCAGTTTCAACCGCGCCCAGGTCTTGATCCGCTTATCGGCCTCCGTCGCAATCAGCCTGTGGACGGCGGCACGCACCCGCACCGTGTCCTCCGCCTCGGTCCAACGCCCCGCGTCCAGCCCGCCTTTCTTCTCCAGTAGCGCCTCCGCTTTCCTCGACAGGGCCTCTCCGCCCAAGACCAGCCCGCGCCGCAGCCCAAGCCATGGATTGTTCACTGCGTGCCCAAACGCGCTCCCCATCGCGTGCCGGTACTCCCGCTGCGCTTCGCGCCGGGTTCGCCCCCAGTACGCCAACCAGTCCAAGCACAGCCATACGGGCGGGTTCCTGCGCCACCCGCCGTAATCCCGATGGCTGCTCCATTCATAGCGCTTCAATTCCTCGCCCCGCTCCGGTGCCAACGAGGCGTCTTTCTGGCGCGGGCGCACTGGATTCAGATGCACGTACTCCACCAGCCACCGCGCATACTCGTCAGCCTCCACCAACTGCGCCTTAAACCGCCCTTGAAACAAGTGTCCGCGCCGCCGATGCCGCGCGTTGAACCGCGCCGTATACGTCGCCTGCAACCACCCCATCGCCCGGCTCAGGTTCCCACGCGGCGTGCCCAGTACCATGTGATAATGGTTGGGCATTAAGCAATATGCCTGCACCCGTAGTCCGAATTGCTGCACCGCCTCGGCCAATGTCTCCAAGAACCGGCGCCGATCCTGATCGTCACGGAACACCTCGCGTCGCTCATTGCCCCGGGCCATCACGTGATAGACCGCGCCCGGAAATTCCACGCGAATTGGTCGAGCCATGCGCGCGATGCTCTCATCACTAACGCCTATGTGTCAAGAATCAAGCGTTGACCCCTTAGACTGATCGTCACGGAACACCTCGCGTCGCTCATTGCCCCGGGCCATCACGTGATAGACCGCGCCCGGGAATTCCACGCGATTTGGTCGAGCCATGCGCGCGATGCTCTCATCACTAACGCCTATGTGTCAAGAATCAAGCGTTGACCCCTTAGACTGATCGTCACGGAACACCTCGCGTCGCTCATTGCCCCGGGCCATCACGTGATAGACCGCGCCCGGGAATTCCACGCGAATTGGTCGAGCCATGCGCGCGATGCTCTCATCACTAACGCCTATGTGTCAAGAATCAAGCGTTGACCCCTTCTGACTTTGTTCGGACGGCAAGGCGACGAGGATGGCCGTGTCGGCAGAAGAGAGGCTGGCCGTGAAAAGAAGAATAACACCGACCGCAGGAAGACATTCCGATCTGCCAAGAATCAAGCGCTGACCTCTTCTGCTCCCCTTTTGCTTTTGCCTTATGCCGTCGACGTCAGCGGTGCTCTTGGGTCGGCATATCCTGGAGTTCTTTCTTGCGCGCCTCTGGAAGTGTTGACCGATTGAGGACGTCGCTCCATTCCTTCCGATCCCGCTCCGAAGAGGTATAAGCGCGCTCCACATACTTGTGCAAATCCCATAATACTGTGCGTCTCATTAGCCTGAGTTTGACTTGGAAGTCGGCACTCTTTTGTAAATCCGAGTTTGATTTAATTGCAGCCTGGTATTCCGCACGAGCCTTCGGATCCTTAAGATATGACGGATCAGTGCCGGGAGGGTATATCGCCCCCCCCGCGCCATCCGGCGGAGGCACAAGATTAATGAACCCGTGTGGCTTACTCTCGTCAAAGGTAGGATCTATGTGCTGTTCAACCGCCGCATATAGGTCCAGCCACATCTTCGTATGGTCCTTCCGATGCTGATTGGAATTAAGATGCTCAATATTCGCTATGTATCCCAAGGTCGCGTGGGCTTCCTCAAGCTGACTGATGGACCTGGTCTTTCCAAACTCGTGTAAACAGTCAGCGAGGTGTTCCGTTAGACCCGGGAAGGACGCCGTCGCGTTCGTGTTGGTCTGAGCCCGGACGCAAGAGGTCAACACAAGACTAGCAAGCACTACAGCACAGTAGCGAACAGACTTTGGTGTCTTCCGAAGCGCATTCATAGCTGCTCTCTCTAAAGCTACCACGGCCACGACGTAGTGTCTGTGACATTACCGTTTATAATTGCCCCGGCTTTCGATGCCGTCAATGCACCGGCCGCGTCACATTGTACGTGTTGATTCACCGGCGGGAATGTGTAATCCTTCCAGTCTCCGAATCCGACTCGGAAGTCATCAGGAATGGAAAAATCCTCCGTTCCAGGGGCGACAGGGGGCGGAGCCCCAGCCTGTCTTCCCGAATATATCTGATCTCCCTCGGTCACCAATGTGCCAAGTCCTGGCGTGACTATCGTAGTCATTGCTACACCAGTGGGGTAACGGTCGTGTGGGACGTTGTTGAAAGGGAGGTATATTCCAGTAGCAACGCAATAGGACGGTTCCTCCTTCCACACGATGTTATAGAAATTGACATTGTCTGGCCCGACATAAATACGCGTTAGCATACCTATATCCGGGTAGCCTTGTGTGTGTTTGTAGCTTCCGTCTTGGTACTGCATGTGCGTCCCGGACGGCTCAATCACAGTAAATGGTATACTGCAAGATCCGCCTGGAAAGGAGGCAGTGATGACTTCGGTTGACGCTCTGTAAGGTGCAGTAAACCACGTGGTGGGTCCGACCGGTGGCGAGAATGTACCGTAACCTGTGGTTGTCCACGTTATCGTCCCAGTCGGCGTTGGGAAGGGGCTTAGGTTTACCCTCTCGCCGACTCCTATCGTCGTTCTGTCTGTATTGGCCGGTGTTGCTGCTTCAGTATACGTTTCGATCGCCACCACCGTGCCCGTGCAAATCAAGTTCGTTGAAACCACGCCGCAAATGGCGTTGGTGGCCGTCACGGTACACGTCCAGATGTAGACGCCCGGGGGCAAATTCGTCGTGAGCGACGACCCCGGACCTGAAGCCCCTCCGGACAACGACCACGAGGAATCCGTGCCGGTTATGCTGTCCGTAGTATAGTTGGTACTTAGGCTGCAGGTATCGGCCGTGGTAATAATCTGAAGGGTACCGGGCACAGGCGTGGGCGGCGAGGCGGTGAATGTGACGGAGTTGGACACACAAACCACGGATGGACTCGCGCTGGCGCTCCCGCCGGTGAAATAGGCTGCGGAAACGCAATTGGTGACCGGTCCGGAAAGAGCAGAGCACACTCCGTTGCTGCAATTCCCACACGGCCCGCAGGAGATATTACAGCAGGTCAGCTCATTGGAGTTATCGTTATGGCAGCATGGATCTGTGTCCAATGAACAGCCGGGGTCGTAGCACCACACCGGGTAGTCGGGGCAGCACCCTTCCCCGCTGCACGATGGCCCAGAGTAACAGTCCCAGCACCACGATTCTCCTTGGGCGAACGACACGGACGGTTGCCCTATGACGCACACCGCAAGAATAAGGATCAGCGCGAGCACCAAAACTTTCGGTGACCTTACCATGCTATGCTGTTCCGAATCATTGTTCGCTTGAGCGCTCTTACTGGGAATTCAATTTGCCCTGGATATCCATGGCCGGAAACTTGCCCATGGCCAGTTGTTTCAGGGTTGCACCCTGTTGCGTTTGCCCTTGGGCCTGTACACAGCAACCACGAAGATAAACCGCGCTCCAATACGTTTTTAGCATCCACTCCATCTTTTGCATCCACTCCATCTGGGATCGTTCCGGCAGCGCGTTGGTGATGTCCTCTGTCAATTTTCTGGCGCCTGCAAAATCCCCCCGATTGAATGCCTGAATGGCTAATTCCAAGCGGCTAATATTGGCCCAAGGGTGCGACGGGTACTTCTCGATCATCGACCCAAAGAGTTGGGTCGCCGCAGCATTGTTCCTCGATTGATAGAGGAGCGCCAGGTCTTCGACGAATTTGCCTTCCAGTGCGGCATTGCCTTGCGCCCGATCGAGCAGCCCGGTTAATAGCGCTGCAGCATCTTCCTGCTTGCCGGTGGCGTAGAGAGCTATGGCCTTGTAGGCGTAGCATTGAAGATGGTAGTCATCCGAATTCGCGTCGGCGGCGGGCCCCGGAAATTCGGCCGCATACGTGCCGAGATGAATCAGCATCCGTTGGTATTCGTCAAGATCAGTCATGCGTCTTAGGATACGATAGTGGATCAGCGCGCGCTCAGCAGGGTCCGTGACGCTGGTGAGCGCTTGACGCGCTAGCGGGAGCCCCTTATCCAGAAAGCTTTGTGCCAATTGCTGGTTCCGTGTCTTAAAGTAAAGGCTCAAGTTCAGGTTCACGTTGTAGTCCTGAATCGCCGCCGCATTGTTGGTGATGGTGCTATACACCAAATTGGCCGAGTTTGTGTCACCCAGCGCATCCGCAACGTTCAACGCGCTGGCATAGGCCTGGATCACCAGACGCTCGTCCTGCGGGAAACGCTGCGGGTATTGTAAATAGAGTCGGAGGGCGCCCCGCAAGTCGCCCTGCTTCTCCTTCAGCGCGCCGAGTCGGTGAAAAGCGGCGCCGGCCCAGGTCGAGGCGGACAGACTCGATGCCAGCGCCTCATAGTGGGCCAAGGCAAGATCGCTATTCCCGTGTTCGTCGTAGAATTTCGCCAGTCGATACGACCCATAGTCGCAGTCGTCGGAATCCGCGAACACCGCGCACACCCCGGTGAGCTTTGACAACGTGACGCTAACGTCCTGGCCTTGCTTCGATTGACACTCGGCCAGAAGCATATAGGTGTCCACCGTTGCGCGCGCCGTGGGCAAGGGCATGGCGCAGAGGGCTGCGTAATTGGTCTCCGCTTCGCCCCAGCGCTCAAACTTGCGGGCGTTGCTCGCCAGCTCACGCAAGGCCTGCAGTCTGCTCGGCGCGCTGCCGGAGGACAAATCGACAATCTGCTGGTCCAGTTCGTTCCACAGTGGATGGTTGCGCCGTTTGAGCACTTGCACGGCGTCATGGAGAAAGGCCAATTGCAATTCTCCCCCTCCCGCGAACTGCGCCTCCCCGTTCCGTACCCATTGCGCGACTTGGTCGTCCTTCTTTTGCAGCATCAAGACCTCCAGTAACCCCGCGTAGGCCGATGCTTGCTCCGGACAAAGGTTGGGTAGCATGATCACACTCTGAAAATCAGTCGCCGCCACGTCGTCTTGGTCCATGCCGGTGGCGATATTCCCGAGCAACACCATCGCCCGGCGCGCGTAGGGATCACTAAGCGTGTCTACGGTGATCGCGGTAGTCGCCCATTGCTTCGCATCCGCCAAATCGGCGTGCCGGTAAAAACACCCGGCGAGGGCGTAGGCGGTCTTGCACTTCCCCAACGCGACGGTCTGTGTCGTCACTACCGCCGGATCAATGATGAGCGTCGGGTCGGTGGGCGAGGCGCCCAGTGTATTCGCGGCCTGTTGGTAAATGGAGGAGGCAATCGACTGGGCGGTGCTGAGATCGTTGCTCTGGAGCGCCGTGTCCAGCGGAACGAGGCTGGAATCAACCCTGACGGTGTGCTTCGACCGGGCGAAGGCGGGCCCCACTAAAAGCGCCATAAGGAGAACTACTTCAAACGCTCTCGGTGCGAACAACCGCCGAAAGATTCTCCGCCGCAGATTGCGGCGCTCAGAGAGCGCCGCGAAGGAATTTCGCATATCGCGCCTTTATCGTTCCCGCAGAAAGTGGCCCGGGGCTTTCGCCCCGGGGGTGACCGCTCCAACTTCGTCACCGGAGTGACCGAAGTGGGGACAGCCAAAAGCATTCACGCGCTGCTGACGACCCCAAACACGGCATTGACGTCCAAGCCGAGATTCTGCCAGTGATGCAGATCGCGACGAACGCGTTGGTCAAAATCCTTGCGATGGCAAAATAAAGCGTGCTCATCCATGCCGTTGACCAGCGTGCGCGGTAACGGCACGGCCTTGAGCGCATATAGGAACCCTGGGTGCGGACGGCGGGCCCGCGCAGCCTCAATGCTGGGGAAAACCTTGTTGGCCATGTGGCTGACCTCGGCTCTGTTGTACTTGCGGCCCGGCAGCGGCACCATCTTGTACACCGTGGCCGAGGCACCGGAGAAATCTCTGCCTTGCAGCGCTTTCTCGTAAAAACTGGGCGAAGACTTGAGAAAGGATTGCTTGAGGAGACCGAGAATGGAAATTGATCCCAAGAAACTTATAGAGGTTGCGAGAAACTCTCTGCGGGTTACCTCATTCTTCCCTGCTGGCCCATGTGAAATGCGACCGAACATTTGAGCGACCCTCCGAGAACGGAGCGCTTTCTACACCCGCCGCTGCGCCCTTGTCAATAACCATATCGTATCTATTTCGCGGGATCTTTTCCGCGTAGACGACATGAGGGCAGGCAGTCGATGTCACACTGAGTTATGGTGAGGTAGAAGTGGGGTAAAACAGAGTGCGACTGAGTGAAACACGTTTAGCACGGGAAACAAGACGAGATGGTACGGTTGGCCGGGAAACCGGCCAGCCGTTTACGCGAACGTCAGGCGAATTGCGTTTGGGAATCTGCGTCTGTTCCGCGAACGCGACTCAGGTCTTGGCGCGATACTTGATGCCGCAGCCGACGAACTTCGTGTCCTTGACCGGGACATCTTTGCCTGAGGTCACCGCGTCGACGGCATCTTGCAGGAAATGTTTCTCGACCTGATCCGCTTTCTGCGAGTCGTCGATGGCGCCGTGGTAGGCGAGTTTCCCGTCCTTGTCGAAGAGGAACGCCTCAGGTGTCCTGGTCGCGTCGAACGACCGCGCCACATCCGAGGTGGCGTCCACTACGTAGGGGAACGTAAAGCCCAGCTGTTTCGCCCGCGCCTGCATCTCGGTATAACTGTCCTCGGGATAGCTGGTGGGGTCATTCGAGTTGATGACGATCACGCCCACGCCCTTGGTCTTGGCCGCGTTGCCAATGGAAGCGATGCGGTCCTGCCACGCCTTCACGAACGGGCAGTGGTTGCACGAAAAAATGACGAGCGTGCCTCCTTTGCCGGCGACGTCCGCGATGGAAACCTCGCTCCCGTCCACGTTCTTCATCTTCACGGCGCTTGACGGCGCTTTGTCGCCGAGATTGAGACCGAACGCGCTGGCGGCCACCGTCATCGATGCCGCCAGTGCCATAAACGAGCCTGTCTTCATGAATTGCCTCCTGTTGGTTTTGGTTGTTGCCCAAGTGCTTCGACCACTTTCTGCTCCAAAATGTTGAATGTGGCCTCACCTTGCCAAAAATCGTGCTGTTTGCCGCTGCCATCGTAGATGAATGTCGCGGGCAGCGCGCCCGTCCATCGCTTGTCGAGCCCATCGATGAACGATTGGTCCTTCTCCGCCTTGATGTATGCCGGGAAATCCACCCCTTCGTCGGCCAGGAATTTCTTGATCTGTGCCATGTCCTTGTCGTCATCAGCTGAGACCAGGATGACCTTCAACCCTTGTCCCTGATACTTATGGGCCACGCGCATGAGGCCCGGAAACTCCTCGCGGCACGGGCCGCACCAGGTCGCCCACATGTTTACCAACACCGCTTTGGCACCCGGCTCGCGCACCAAGCGCTGGATGTCTGCCGCCGTGACAGGCGTCACCTGGACATCCTCAACGCGCACATGGGTGGTTTTCCCGCAGGACACGGACAGGGCGCCAACGCACAAGAGAATGCCCACTAGATAAGGCCGTCGGGTCGCCATCACGTGGGTAATAGTACACGAAATCGGTTGCTGCGCCAGTGGGCAATGTCCAACGTTGTGCGCGCTCCCCTTGACAGTGTACTGAACACTGTGTTCAGCGCACTGGACAGTCCACACAGATCGCCGCGGCACCGTTTTCGTGCGTCAAAGAAATCTAACGAATTCGGAGGCGCATAACTGCCGTGCCCTGCGCACGTTTCTCATATGTGCAACACCCCGGTACCATTACCCGCTTCCGCTGGCACAGCCCATGCAATCTGTTCTTTCTGCGAGGTATGGTGGGTATAGGGTGATGCCGCTGGCAACTCCCGTCCGAACACGAGCGCAATAGGGTTGGAAAGGGTCAGACATGGACAACATACAAGGCAACATGTACGTGGAAAATGAGTACGTCTTGAAGATCGACAAGCAACCGCGCATGTCGATTCTCATGTTGGTCTGGGCTGGCTTTTGGACCGGGGTGTTGCTCTGCGGCTTCGTGCTGTTGTTGAGCTGATCGAGCCCGGCCATGGAAATTCAGCCGCCGGAGAGCAGGGCTTCCGTAAGCTACGCTCAAGCGAAGCCCAGTGGGATCAAGGAACATGTCCTGCTCAAGATGGGCGTTTTCATGATGTCAGTCGCGGCCGGGTATCTCTTCACCCTGTCACTCCATACAGGACTGCGTCTGCTGGCGCACTCAAGTGCGGGCACACACGAAAACGTCAACCCGCTCATCGAGGTCTTGCGACTGCTGTATTCGGGCTTTGGTCGCTGATCTGCGGGCGGTGGCGTGCCGGGGGATTGTATCGCCCGGCGAGTTTCCAGATCAACCCCAGTCCCAGGAAGTAAAACACCATCCCCAACGTTTCATGGACAAAACCGTAAGGCAGGGGTGCCCGCGGCGCGACGAGGCAAATACTGAGGATTCGCAGGAAGTTGCAAACGATCGCGATGGGGATCGATACTGCCCACAGCGACAGTTTTTCCAACCAGGGCAGTCGATGTAGAAACGCCAGTGTCGTCGCCACGATCAACGATGACGTGAGCAGCCCGAACCCGTTGCACTCGGTCGCTACCACAAACACATGATTTTCTACCGAGAGAAGTAATTGGGCCGGCCGACCGTTCTCCAAGGCGATCCTCACCGGCACCCCGAACGCGGCAAGCAATCCGCCCGCGTACCGCGCCGCTAACTCCCGCAAGGGCCAATCCAGCGTCGGCACTAATCCCACAAGGACTCCGAAAACGAAAAATGCGCTCACGGCCGGCAGGAACTGCCGCACCCCCGCCTTGCCGAGGAGAAACGATACGATCCCGGCAAACGCGAGGCAGGCCGATAACAGCACGAGCGGCAACATCCAAAACTTCCACCGCGCCGCCAGCCAAAAACACAATAACGCCAGCACAATCAAGCTGATGCCCAGATTGCTGATCTGCACGGTGAACCGCAGTTTATCCACCGCGTCGCGCACGCAAATCGCCAGCGCAAACACCACCAGCAACGCGCCGTTGAGCAATTGCTGCGTGTGCAACGTCTTTGACCCCAGCCAATGCAATAGTGGCACATACAACAACCCGATCAACACGCCGATGGCCAGCACGACCCACAAGCCCGACGACGGGACGCGTGCCACAGGATTGTCGGTGGCCGCAATCGGTTTTTCAGGGGAGGTTGGCATCGTCTAGATTAGACAACTCGCGACGGTTTCTGCTCACAGCGCGCGTTCGAGCACTTCGCGCAGTTCTTCATCGCGCAGCACTACCGGATTACCTTTCATGCTGTTGGATGCCTTGGCCTTCCCGATAATCCCGGGAAAATCCTCGCGCTTCACTCCATACTGCCGCAGCGGCGGTATCCCCAGCGCCTGTACCAGCCCGACGAGATCGCCCACCACGCGGTGCACTTCCTCGAAACGACGGACGATTTCGGTGGAAGCGGACACCATGCCCCGGCCCGCGGGCCCGCGAATCATTCCGCGGTTCACTTCCATCACGCGTGGCAGCAACACCGCGCACAGCGCACCGTGTGGCGCGTTGAACATTCCGCCGAGCGGACCCGCCAACCCGTGCACCGCCCCCAACGCCGCGTTCGCCAGCGCCAGGCCGCCGAATAATCCCGCCACGCACATATCGTCCCGGGCCACGACATCGTCCCCGTGCTCGTACGCGTGACGGAGCGACCGCGCCACCCGCTGCATCCCCTCGCGGCAAATCGCGTCCGTCAGCGGATTTGCCTTCAACGAAACAAACGGCTCGATCAACTGCGTAAGCGCATCCAATCCAGAGGACGCCGTGATTTGAGGCGGCAAATCGTAGGTGAGTTCCGGGTCGACCAGCGCCACGCGCGGGAGCATAAACGGACTCCGCAAGCTCACCTTCACGCGATGCTCCGGTGAACCGAGGACCGCGTTCCGCGTGACTTCCGAGCCCGTGCCCGCTGTCGTCGGAATCGCCACGTAGGGAGCTGCCGGTTTCGCGAACGCCTTCCCCTTCCCAATCAACTCGACGTAGTCAAGCGGATCGCCTTCATTGGTCAGCAACACCGCGATGGCTTTACCGGTATCGATTGGGCTGCCGCCGCCGAAACCGATGACGAAATCGCAACGCTCATCACGCGCCCGTTGCGTGCCTGTTCGCACCATGTCAATCGTCGGCTCGCCCGCCACCGAGTACGTCGCGTATTCCACGCCCGCATCGGTCAGCGAGCTCAACAACGGTTCAACGCGTTGCACCGCGCCCGCCGACTTGCCAATGACCACCAACGCGCGGCGTCCAAGCGTTGGCGCAATCGCGCGCATGTCCCGCAATCTCCCCGCGCCAAATACAATCCGTGTCGCGGTGGCAAATTCGAAGTTCACCACTCAAGTAGAATGCGTGGCGTGCCGGTTTGTCCAGCGGAATGCACCGCGTCCCAGTCGTTTGGCTTGCCCCAACTCCCAATCGGGGTAGGGCGGGCTGGGCCAGCCTGCCGCACGATTGCGGCGCGCCTTATTTCTCGTCGAGCGCTTCCAAGTCGGCGAGGTCTTTCCGCCGACCGGAGGCACGCTTGTTGGTCACAAACTCGCGCCGACCGAGATAATGAGTGGGTACTGAACCGTAATCGCCGGCGAATTTGCCCTGCCAAGCTTCGTCCCAGCGTACGCCGTCGATCGCGGTGACAAGATCCACGCGCACCGGCTGGACGCCGAGCTGCACCACGTGCTCAGGTTTCACAAAGTCAACGGCGGACAGGTCAAGGCCACCCACACCAAATTCCTCCAAAGCGCGCAAGATCCGACCGGCATTCTCCGGTGTCGGGTTAACCCACAAATCAAGATCGCCCGTTGCACGGGGGACGCCGTGAACGGCTAGCGCATACGCGCCAACGATCAGGTATTCAACGCCGTGGGCGTTGAACAATTCGAGCAGTTCTTTGAAGTCGCGGTAAACTTCCATAGGCGCGCGCGCGAAGTGTTTCCACCGCTGCGACCCGTTCGGCCAACGGACGGCTGAGCCAGTAGGCCAAATCGCGCGCGGTAGCTTGCGGATCGTGCAACGAAGTCTTATACACTACGCGTTCCACGTATTGATTATGCCAGATTCGCGCTTACCGTGCAAGCCGCGAAGCAGCCTTTATCGAATCATCCGCGCTGAAAGCTTCTCCAGAATTGACACCCGTCGTCGGCGAGAAGCACTATGCTTTCGCTAGGTAAGGCGCATAATGAGTTGGTTTAAGAACAAGATCAGACCATCGAGACTGGCAGAGACCATTCGGCCTCCGCAGATTGAGTTTGTTGGGGAGCAGACTGGCCCGGTCGAGGACAACCTCAAAGCTAGGTTCTGTCCGCAGTTTGCAAGTGCGCATACGGTTGAGAGTGCTTACCTAGCTCGTGTGTCCTACGGCGACAACTCCCACTGCTCGGTGGTTCTCTGCATCCGTTCTTCGATTGAAGTTGACCAAGTACTTCGGGAAAAGCTCGCCCAGATTTTCGCTGAGGTGTTTCGCGCAGACCAGCACCTGGACATCCTGTTCATGCGCGAGGATCAAGAGATGCAGTTGCAGAAGGTATGCAAACCTTTTTATCACAGGGAAAGGCTAACAATTCCGCCGAAGTGACGTTGTCGACGTTACCCCGTCCAAAACACTTCGCCGAACTTCACGCTGGTGCGGGGCTCGACCATCATCGGGGCGACCGCGTCGCGCCACGTGGCATAGTGCGCCGTCTCTTTGTGTTTCACGGGCGCGTCTGCTGTGCGATACACCTCCACTAACACGAATCGCGTCGGGTCGTCGGCCTGTTGGACCACATCAAATCGGGCGATGCCGGGCTCCTTTACGCTGTTTCGCGCGTTCTCAACGCAGAGCTTCTTGAAGACCTCGACGCATTCCGGCTTCACCCGGGCATGGACGTGAACAATCAGCATGGCGGACCTCCTCCTCACTCATGATTCGCCGCCGAGTCTATCAGATCTTTGTCGTGGCGAGTAGCGCGTTGACTTTGCGCATCACCTCGAACGCGTCGGCCACATACAGCACGTCGGCCTTGCCACGCGCCCAACCGCAGTTCGGGTCGAGGTTCACCGCGCGGCGCTCGCTGATAAAGCGCCAACCCACGGCGTGCGGTTCTTCCCCGTGGCAACACGTGGACAGCCCCTTGGGATGCCGCGGCGTCGCACCGGTCTGCCCCACCTGGTTCAGATGCGACATGAAAGGCAGGATGCTCTGCCCTTCACCGCTCAGGTCCACCAACGATTTACTGCTGCCCAGCGACGCCTTCGTCAAGCCGAGGAATTTCAGAATGATTTCCCCCGCCTCGTCAGTGTGCGTCTGGCCGTCGGATTGCTTCTTCGTCCAACCAGCACCCGCCACGAACAATACCTTCGCATCGGGCCGAATCGTTTGCTGATCGGACGCGGGCGCTTTCACTCCCGTGACGCTCGTGCGCTTCGCCGTGTCGCCGAGCGTCACGGCCACGTTCTCGACTGTCGCCGTGCCTGCCGAACCTTTCCACGCTTCAGCGCAGCCGGATTCCAGCGCGATAAACCACGGTCGCTGTGTTCGCTGTAACACCGCCTCCATCCGTTGACGGTAATACCAGCGCGTGACCCCGACACCTTGTGTCGGGGCTGCCGAGATACCTGTCACATGCGTATCCGCGCGTCCGCTGAGCCGATGGGCCACGCCCGACAGCACGCGATTCCATCGCGATGTCGCCGGCGCAATTACCAGGGTCGCGTTCGCAGCGCGGCAAAGCGCCTCCGCCGCCGCCGCGTCCGTGCCATACCGCGCCTGCGAGAATTCCGTGCCGCTGACGCCGAGAAACTTCGCGGCACCACAACTGGCGATCGCGTTGGCCGCGGGCTGCACGTTTGCGCCGATCAAGCCGACGACAAACGTTCCGCCCAACGACTTCGCCGCGCCCAAGGCTTCAAAAGCCGACTTCGCGAGCGAGCCATCCGCTTCCACATGCATCAAAACCAGGACTGTTTCCATAGCCATATCTCTTTCCTCGTCTTAGCTGCCGGCCATCCAGGCGACGATCTCTTTGGCAATCTCGTCGGGGGACATATCCTTCACGACTTTCGTTTCGCGACGTTGCTTGGGCAACGTGACGCTCGTGAACGTGACGCCATCGCCACTGATTTTGACAGGTTTGGCCTTTTGTAGGGCGGGCATGATGCCACGCATATTGGACATGCCCACCTGTGGGTTGTTCGGCGGTTCGGGCAGATTGCCCGTCGCCCAGCCGAACACCGCTGGCGACCCGATGCACTTCGAGACCTGATGTTTGCCACCTTCAACACGTTCGAGCACTTCGATGGCTCCATCCGCGCCAACGGTCACTTTATCCACCCCCTGGAACTG
>Ga0265338_10003282_pt1 | contig 22957 bp, 16 predicted proteins | sample 42126metaG_FD_193579 | JGI IMG/M metagenome (GOLD analysis project Ga0265338, IMG submission 193579) | Rhizosphere microbial communities from Carex aquatilis grown in University of Washington, Seatle, WA, United States - 4-21-26 metaG | ecosystem: Host-associated > Plants > Roots > Rhizosphere... | reverse complement strand
GTTGTCTGGGTAGTGCTGCCAGGACACATGCATTTCGGGGAAGAAGTTTTTGCTGTAAATCTGTTTGAGATGGTCGATCGCGGAATCAATGCTCACCTTCTTCGTCCTCGCGATATCCGGATACCGCTGTTCGTACTGATCCCTTACAAATATGCCAATACTATCCATCGCTCCCTCCTCTGTCGCGTACGGCCTTGTCAGTGCTTCTACAGCCGTTGCTTTGATCGAAGGAATTTCGGGATTGATCCACCTCAACGACATTGCTTCATTGACCGATTCATTCGGAGGACGATAAATATGTGTCGGCCGATTGTGGCAATCGATGCAATCCATCCGCCGCTTCTCTCCGGTCGTCAACTGTTCTTCCTTGAATGAACCGTCGTTCGTTGTATACGTGACCACTTTTCCGTCCGATCCTTCTGACTGCACCCAAGGAATCACCTGGCGGCGCGTATCTGTTGCAACATACGTGATCTTATTCGCAATATTCATGTGCCAGTGAATGCCGGACGTGACCCCCGATTCACTGTTGCCGCCGCCGATTTTCATCAGCAGCGAAATTGAAGAAGGGGTATTCTTTTCGTCGGAAAGAAAATAATTCTTCACAACCTGCGTTTCCGAATAAAATTGCTTGGGCCAATGGCAGTGCTCGCACGTCTCCTGCGCCGGACGAAGATTCCTTACCGGTGTCTCGATTGGCCTAGAATATTTGTTAAAGATCACAGAATAGACCTGGTAGGCACCGGAGAGTTTCGATTTCACATACCAATCAGCTCCCGAACCGACATGGCATTCCGCGCACGAAACCCTCGCGTGTGGCGAATAAAGGTACGCAGTGTACTCCGGCTTCATCACGCTATGGCACACTTCTCCGCAGAATTGTACAGACTCTGTGTATTCGTACGCCTGATAACTCCCGAACGCAGAGCAGAGGAGAAGAAAGACAAGAAGACCGGAGAAGAAAACAACCATCGAGCGCTGGTGCGGATCGTTGAGATCGATGCGTGGAAAACGTGCCTCCGTTACATGTCCACGCTTGCGCTCAAGCACCATGCCAACAACGGCCACGGCCAATCCAAGGAGAAGAAACGCAGGGAGGATCACAAACGCAATAATTCCCATGTACGGATTCTGCCGGACGGCAAAAAGCTCAAGAAGAAAAAGGAACAGGATCAGTCCGAAACTGACCATCGCAATCGTTACGCCAACAAAACTTGTCGGGTTAAAAAATGATCTCGGGATAAATTTTTTCATAAGAGTCCGATGATAGCGTTAGGTGGTTCGTTCGTTGTTCTTAGGTCTTGGGTCTTAGCTATTAGCCTCATCTACCCTATTACAACTTATAACTCATTACTCTCCGTTTACACCTTTTAACTTTTCACTTTTAACTCTTTCTTCTTCCTCAATCTTTCTCATCTCCTCGGCTTTAATGCGGTCCAGTTCCAACGGATGTTCGTCATGCATTTCTTCTTCCGTAATGGTCCCTTCGAGAAAGGCAAGATTGATCGGATAGATATCCGGATTAAAGATAACAAAATAAAAATGCCAAACGACGATCGAAAGCGTCGCAAGCCATGCTTCGTAGTAATGCACCGTCCCTGCAACATCCCACCACAATTTTCCGATAAGTCCAAGGAATCTATTGTCGAACCAAAGAATAAACCCAGTGGAAGCCATCACGATCGTCCCCCACACTAACGCCCAGTATTCACTCTTCTCAACATAACTAAATCGGTCGAATTGCGGCCTTACCGTGCTTATTCCGAGATTGTATTTTGCGACGGCAAGTGCATCGTGGACGTCCTGCAGTTTCGGCAATAAGTCCCGGACAAGCTGTTTTCCGCGCGGTATGAACAGTATATAGTAGATGTGATATATGCCTCCAAGTATCAGCACCACTCCCGCGATCCGGTGAAGCAAGCTGCGAATCCCAAACACCGACGGGCTGATCGACCGAATTGGCGAGACCCACCACGCGTCGGGAAATTTAAGCATAAATCCTGTGATCACGAGCGTTACAAAGCTGACGATCAGAGTGCCGTGCTGTAATCGTTCACTCAATGTCATCCTCACATACAACGAATGGCCAAGGTCTTCTTCGTAGATTGTTCCACGCCGCACACGAAGCTTTCGCTTCGACTTTTTAACAAAATCTAGGGCATTGTGAACGAACATTCCGCCGATGGTAAGGATGATGAGTAAGACGTAGCCCGATGTGATATAATAGAGTAGATCCTTGTCATTCGAGGTCACGATCAGATGGACCGACCCTTTCGTAAAATTTTCATTCGCCCCCGGATGGCATTTGCCGCACGTAACGGCCAGGTTCGCCTTGTTCACCCTCGACCTCGGGTCGCTTGACGGAAGTATATCATGAATACCGTGGCAGCTGGCGCAGTTCGCGACTTCAACACTCCCTGCCTTTGTCGCAAGGCCATGGTAGCTATCGTCGAAGCTTTTTCCTCGTTCGACGGCAAGCCCGAATTTTTCGTTAAGGCGGACCGAGTTGTGGCACGGTGAACAAACCTGAGCAGAAACGTGCAGTTTTGAAACAGGCGAGTTTGGGTCTTTGGGGGCGAGAATTCTATGTTCGCCATGACAATCGGTGCACACTGGCGCGTCCTTATTTCCCGCCAGAAAGGCCGAGCCATGAATGCTGGCTCTGTATTGTTCGGCGATCGATGCATGACATTTTGCACACGTGCTCGGAATATTCAGCCGATTCACCCTCGACGTCGGATCTCCCCCCTTTTTCATCTCATGACTCCCATGGCAGTCGACGCAGTTGGCGGCATTGCCGTTCCCTCCTATTAAGGCCATGCCGTGGACACTCTGTTCGTAGGACATGACGAAAGCTGCCGACGGCGCTGATTCCGGTGTCCGTTTGTTCTTTACATGGCAAGCGATGCAGACTTGTTCCTGCAATATTTTCAATTGTGCAGAATCTTTTTCACCTTTTACTCCCGTGATATTTTTCGAGTGACACGCAACGCACGTCGGCGCGTTCAGGTTACCCGAAGCGAGCGCTTTGCCATGTGCCGACGCCAGGTATTTTTCCTTTTCAGCGCCATGACACTCGCCGCAGCTTTGGACGACGTTCGCCGAATTAAATTTCGTCCCGGGAACCTTTGGGGACTGTACGTCATGTCGACCGTGACAATCTTTGCACATACGGCTGACGTCCGCACCTGCTTTTGACAACATTGATTTGTGGAACGGATGCTTCGCTTCCACATTCCTGTGGCATGTCTGGCATTGAACCGGGGTAATTTTTTCTTTGTGCGGAACGTTATTCGGATCAAATCCGGTATGGCACGCAACACAAACAAATGTCCGGTGTGTGGAGTGTGCCAGTATCTGGTCATTGACATACAATGAAATCGTCTTCCCATTCCGCTCAGTGGAAAGCGATGTGTCGGAGTGACAGGCGAGGCAATCTTCTTTTGTTTGTGAGGTTAATAATGGTGAGTATAGTACTGTCAGAGTGATCAGAAGGACGATCTGAAAGACATGGTTCTTGGTCATCAACATACGAGGAAAGCGCCTTTACTGTCGAGGTTGTTCTCTTGCGTTGAATTTTTCGGCAAGGAGCGTGCCAATATATTCAACAGTGAATTTTGGACAATTTGAGCTCATCTTTCCTTCTCTTTTTCCAAAATTGAATGATTGAAGGGAGCGCTTCTCAAATAATAGGAATAAAATGGGGCATTTACCAACGAATAATTCAAACTGATGCCGATCGGGACTCATTCCGGTCAGGGAGGTCGGCCAACTAGGAAAATGCCATGGTGCATCCCGCCCAAGTCAAGAGAATTCAATGATGTTTGCTCCCCGAAAAGATCTTGAACAGATGGCTTTCAGTCTGATTGTCCTGGTCTTCCGAAGGAAACGACATTCTCGGAAGTGTGATCATTCAAAAAAAGGAAATGCATGCAGCCGGGGTAAATAAGACCGCTTCCAACTTCTCACCTATGCGAAAGCCCCCAGATGTCATCTGCGCAAATGAGAATGTTACGAATGGAATCAGGGGAGAATTTGGATTTAAATCTGGTTTCACCTTCGATACAGGCCGGAAAACTGGCAAGGGAATTGCAGGGTAGGGGGTGGGAAGCTGTATCAATCAGTGCACACATCCAATGAGGAAATAATGGATCGCAGGTCATTTATTTTTCGCGCAGCCGGCGCGACAGTTCTCGCCGGTACGAGTTCTGCCTTTGGACACCTGAAGTTGTTTGGAGAAAAAATGTTAGAAAGTCCTCCGACCGATGCCTTTGACCTCGTCGCCATCAAAGGCGGCGAACCGGATGTGATGTTCGCTAAGGGAATAGAAGCTCTCGGCGGCATGAAGATGTTCGTGAAAAGAGGACAAAAAGTTGTTGTGAAGCCGAACATCGGATGGGATGTTTCTCCGGCGCGAGGCGGAGATACCAACCCGAAATTGATTGCAGAGATCACGAAGCAGTGTGTCAGCGCAGGAGCGAAAGAAGTGATCGTGTTTGACAACACGTGCGACAATTGGCAGCGTGCTTACAGGAACAGCGGCATCGGCCCTGCCGTGACGGATGCCGGCGGAAAAATCGCCCCAGGAAACACGGAAGGCTATTTTCACGATGTATCTGTTACCGGAGCTAAGAATCTGGCAAAAGCAAAAGTGCATGAGCTCATTCTCGAATCGGACGTCTTTATCAACGTCCCCATCCTGAAAAGCCATGACTCGGCCAAATTGACGATGTCGATGAAGAATTTGATGGGCACCGTATGGGATCGGCGTGCGTGGCATGCCAACGACCTCCATCAGTGCATCGCGGATTTTGCCGCCTACCGAAAACCGGACCTGAATATCCTTGACGCCTACTACGTCATGAAGCGCAACGGTCCACGGGGCATATCGGAAGAAGACGTCGTCACGATGAAGTCACAGCTGATCTCGACCGACATGGTGGCGATCGATGTTGCCGGAGCCAAATTATTCGGCATGGATCCTTCCGAAATCCGGTACATTCAACTTGCGGCGGAGCAAAAAGTCGGGCGCGCAAACCTCGATCAATTGAACATCAAACGAATTTCACTCTGACCCGTGCGATATCTCAGGAGAATCCGGTGGGGGGTTGCAGCAATGTCGCTGGCTCTTACCTCAATTTTCTTTTTAGATCTCGCAAACCTTGTCCCTCCTGTCTTTGTTTCGACATTCCTTTCCTTGCAGGCGGGTCCGTCGTTGATCCATGCATTGAGCTTGTCCGGCATAGCCATCGCGGGACTGGCCGTTGTGCTGACGGCAACATTCCTGGGTGGAAGACTCTACTGTTCCCATGTCTGTCCGCTGGGGACGCTTCAGGATATATTCATATGGAGCGCGAAAAGGAATTTCAAACACCGCAAGTATCCGTACGTGAAGCCGCACTACGCTCTGCACTACGGAATCACCCTCGTCGTGATCATCGGCGCACTTTGCGGCAGTTTCTTCCTGCTGAATCTCGTCGAACCTTTCAGCAGCTTCGGCAGAATTCTTTCAAACCTTGTGCGCCCGCTCATCATCCTTCTCAACAATGCCGCCGCCCTCCTTCTCACAAAAGAGCAAATATTCTTTCTGTATGAAATCCCGCTCAAAGGACTTTCCGTTTCGGTCGTTGCCGTAACGCTCATTTTTCTCGGCGGATTGTTTTGGCTTTCATATTTTCACGGACGATATTTCTGCAACACGTTTTGCCCTGTCGGCGGAGTGTTGAGTTTTTTTTCCCGGTTCTCCATATTTCGGATAACCATCGATCACGAGCATTGCATCGATTGCGGATTGTGCGAGCGCGTCTGCAGGGCGCGGTGCATCGACAGTGCAAAACGCGAGATCGATTTTGCGGCTTGTGTGGGCTGTTTCGATTGTCTGAGTTCCTGCCCCACAGTTGGGATGAGATACTCGTTTGGAAGAGCCAAAACTCCTGTGCGGACTCCTCATGACGAAGGGAGACGGGGCATCCTTGCCGCCGCATCATCGGGGATATTGTGGGCGATGACCATGAAACAACCTGCTCCTTCATCGGAACCGACGTACGAGCAGACGAGAAAGAAACCCGTCGTAGCGCCCGGCGCACGCACCGTCGAGCGATTCACCAGCCGCTGCACAGCCTGCCATCTCTGCGTCAGCACATGTCCGACGCACGTTCTGCAGCCCTCGTTCTTTGAATTCGGCCTCGTCGGCGTGATGCAGCCCCGAATGGACTATTCAGTGAGTTACTGCAACTTTGACTGCACGCTCTGCGGACGCGTGTGCCCTACGGGCGCGATCCAGCCGGTCCTACAAGAGGAAAAGAAAATACTTCAGATAGGCAAAACGCATTTTGTAAAAGAGGACTGTATTGTTGAGACGAAGAAGACCGACTGCGGCGCATGTTCCGAACATTGCCCGACGAAAGCCGTGAGGATGGTGCCGTACGGCAAGTTAACAATACCGGAAGTCGACAACCAGTACTGCATCGGCTGCGGCGCGTGCGAGCATGCGTGCCCTGCAACACCGCGAAAAGCTATTTTTGTTCAATCGAATGCCGTCCATGGCATCGCAAAAAAAAGGGAAGAACAAAAACTAACCCCGCCGGTCGTGTCCCCTCAAGATTTTCCATTCTAAGCCATACCTCAATAGATTACCCCGCCTACGATCTGACGGAAATTCTCTTCGATATCTCGATCCGATAACTCAAATACATCATTTTAGAAAGCCGAACTTCGAAAGGTGCCGATAGGCAAGGTATGCAGCTCCGCCTTTCTCTACTGAGCCCAGTATCATTCGTAACGTTTCAAGGGGGTCCCGGTTTTTCTGGCTGAGGGTCATATGCCAGGAAACATCAACCGGTTCTTCTGTAACAGAGGGTTTTGAGAGAAGAGCCATGCCGAAGGAACTGGACGGAAAATCTCGATTTATTTCCACGTCGGAGATTCGAAGAGGCGGAAGGAGAGTAGGATCCGCGAGGGAATTCGTCGAACCGGGAAAGACAATGTTCTTCAGGGCATGCGTGTCCGTCGAATGAAGCGTGTCGCGCTCCTGCGCGGACGCGAATGAAGCCAGAATGATAAGGAGGAACAAGGAGCCAGAAATTTTCATTGCATTTCCTCAGGCAGAGAAGTACGAAAAAGGTAATAACTTGTCAGGCCGAAGTCAATCCGGTTCGCGTTCTGTCCATGGGCAACGTGAGCCAATATGGAATGTCATCGCATCGAGCAGAACAAAAAAAATCCCGCCATGGGAGACGGGATTTTTTTTCGCTCGCACGGATTTCTTTTACTTCATCAGAACCATTTTTTTCGTCTCAACAAAATTCCCTGATTTCAACCGGTAGAAATAAACGCCGCTGGAAATATTCGATGCATTCCATGGCACGGTGTAATTCCCCACGCTCATTTTTCCATGAACCAAAATCGCTACTTCTCTCCCCAACACATCATAGATCTTCAGCTCCACGTCCTGGGGACTGCCGATCGTGAAACGAAGATTCGTCGTCGGATTGAACGGATTGGGATAGTTTTGTTCCAATGCAAACACAGACGGAGTTACGGCAGAAGTTCGCACCCCCGTTCCGACGGTATTTCGGGTAATGATGAAGAGCCCGCGGTCTGTCGAAACGTATGTACTGTCTCCGTAGGAAGTTAGTTCGTTCACCGTCAAGCTGTCAAGCCCTGCGAAGATCCACGAAGTACCGCCGTCAGTGGTAAAGTAGATTCCTCCGCCGCCGCTAATAAAACTCGAGAACGAAGCAAAAATCGCTCCGCTCGAATCGACCGTAAACTGGTCGATGTAATAAAAGAGAGAGGCAGCGCGGGCGGGAAGGGCCACAGTCCCCCACACTCCGTTCGTCCTCTTGTAGAGTGTGCTGCCTGCGGTTCCCATGATATTTCCGTCCTTGTCAGGCGTCAGGTTGGAGAGATACTTCACCGAAGGCGGAAGCCCTGTGGTATCGACTTGCCACGGTCCTCCTGTAATCGGCCTGCGCATCACACGTCCATTCACCTGCACTGAACCGCCGCTGGAAAAATACGAACCGGTGATATACAAATAGCCATGGCGGTCCGAGGCGATGGAGTACGTAAAACTGTAGTTGCTCGAAATGAATCCGGCTGTATCAAGCATCCAGCTCCCTCCTGGAGCTTTGGTGAAAAGAAGACTCGGATAGCTGCTCCCCCACTGACTCGTGCCGAGGTGCTGACCGCCGCTTTCGTCGATGTAGTAAACGCCTGTGCGAAGAAGCGACACGCCCGCCGAATCTGTGTTCCACGTTGCGCCGTCATCGGTGCTCTTAGAAATGATCGGACCTCCGGCGGTCGTCTTTGCCATCGAGGCATAGAATCTCCCGAGTGCATCACCGGCAAAAGCTACGCCGGCGCTGTATCCTTGGACCGGAAAGACCTTCGTCCACGAAGCATCGGAAGGACCCTTCGAGAATATGCCGAGATTCGTCCTCGAGAACCATTTTCCGTCCGGAGACTTCCAAAAGCCGAACGCATAATTGTTGGTGATCCCTCCGTTGTTCATCGTCCACGTCGTTCCCTGGTCGGTACTCACAAACAGACCAAAGGATGTTCCGACAAAGAGCGCGGTGTCCCCGGTGATTGAAGTGACGCCGAAATTGTTCGCTACGGCGGTGACAATCGGGCCATCGATCTCCTGCCACGCTGACGTTCCCCCTGCAGATTTATAAATGACATTGACATTCGTGAACGGATCGTTCGTCACGAGGTAGAGGTTTCCGTGTATATCGTCGGCGAACAGATTCGGCGTCTGATTTCCGATACCGGCAGTGTCGGTTGACCAGGATCCGCCGTTATCCGTACTGAAGTAGAGACCGCCGCCGTTTCCGCCTACCAGAATCCGGTTTTTCCGGTCGACAAAAACACGGTACAGGCTCGTTGCCTGGGTAAGCGTCGCGATGCGATGCCAGGTATCGGTATCGGGACTCTCTTTGAACAGTCCATTCGTGGTGGCGGCGTAGACCTGAAAGGTTGAATCAAGCGAGATATCCCAAACATGGGCGGAGCTAAGCCCCGCCGTGTCGAGGCTCCAGGTGAGTGCGGTGTCGTGGCTGACATAGACATATGACGATGAAAGCATATAGAGGTCATCGCCAATTATTTTCTCGAAGTCCTCGCTAAAGGTAGCGCCGATGATCTTTTTCCGGAAGGTAACATTATGAATAGTGGGAAACCCTTCGCTTTCAATGGAGAAATCTTCGTAGACCGAACCATCATCGAGCAAGATCATGACCGTGCCGCCTCCTCGTTTCAGGTCGGCATCGAGAATACGGCGCCCCTTCGGTGCATTCCAAATAGGCGTATAGATCGGCGGATCTTCGTCCCCGCTTTCATAGTATGTGGAATTCGTGAATGCGATGTTGCCGTAGTCCGTTGTAGTCACGGTCGTTCCATTTGGAAGCGTTGCCGTCCCGACTCCTCCATCACTTCTCGAATCAGTCGAAAAGATGAGGATTAACGCGCAGCAGAGCGCGATCGTTCTCAAGGTACCTAAGGGTTTCATTGTAACACTCCGATTTGTTAGTGAGGACGTTGCGTGGTGCTTAGTCAAGAGCCGACGTCTTGATCGTCACCCGCATGTTATTTCATCAACAACATTTTTTTCGTTTCGATAAAGTCTCCGGCTTTCAGGCGATAAAAGTACACCCCGCTCGCGAACGCCGATGCATCCCAATTAGCGAAATGACTTCCGCCGGTTTGTTCTCCGTTCACCAGCGTCGCAACTCTTCTCCCCAGGACGTCAAACAGCGTCAATGTTACAAAACTCTTTTCGTTCAATTGATACTCGATCATGGTAGCAGGGTTAAACGGATTGGGGTAATTTTGCGAGAGAGAATACATATTGGGAACCGATCCGTTCTTTTTGACGCTGTTCACCAAACCGTTCTTCGTCAGGGCATAAAGACCGTCGTTATAGGTTACTGCAAAAACCGTATCGCCGTACACGACCAGGGCTCTAACAGAGATGCTGTCGAGTCCTGCAAAGTTCCATGACGACCCGTTGTCCGTCGTGTAAAATATTCCGTGCCACAGGTAATTGAATCCATTCAATGTGGAGAAGCCGGCCCAGAGCGCTCCCGAACTATCCACAGCAGTAACGAAGGCCGAGCTCCCTCCAAGACCGTTCGGGGTAGAAAAACCAGACCAGGTGTTCCCGGTTTTTTTGTAAATGCCGCCTCCGTATGTTCCGGCATAAATATTTCCATTCTTGTCCGGAGTGACGCTGTAGACAATGGCTCCCTGCAGACCCGCGGTGTCGAGAACCCACGTTCCCCCTGCGAGAGGACGTTTGTAGAGAAGTCCTGCGTAATTCGAAGCTGTCGTCGTAATCGCCCAATACAGGTTGCCTCGTTTATCACTTGCGAACACGTTTGGATAGCTTTGAGGAATCCCGCTGAGTCCTGCAGTATCGGGAGTCCATGAGGACCCGGAGGATTTCCTGTAGGCGGGGGCGGGTGCATTCGAGAAAGAATAATGCTGAATGCCATTTTCATCGGCGAAATAAATAGGTATACCTGATTGAGCAGCCACACCTAAACCAGCGGTATCGGGAAACCACGTGCTGCCGTTGTCTATGCTTTTCCAGTTTGCATTAGGGCTTTGTGAATTGTAGGCGTTGATGATCGAACCAAGCGTATAAAGGTTGCCCGCATTGTCAACGTAAATGGCATTTCCAGTTTGGTACCCTTTCGCCGGAAAAGTTTTTATCCATGAGGTATCGCCCTGGTTCTCGTAGTAAAGTCCTAAAGCTGTCGATATAAATTGGCGCGTTGGAGATTTGAGGAATCCGTACAAAGTTGTTGCGGAGATCCCGCTGTTGTCTTCAACCCATGTATTTCCTTGATCTGTGCTTGTGAACAAGCCGTAATTTGTGGCAAGGTAGATTGTCGAATCGCCTGCGATGGATTTGTATGGAGAAGAATAGGAATTGATCGGGTCGAGAATGAGGTTTGAAATTGAAGTATCGATCCGCACCCACGCTGAATTTCCACTGTCGGAACGAAACACCATTCCTCCTCCGAGCGCGTAGATATTGCTGAAAGCGTCATCACCAAAGCTTGTGACAATTGCTCCTCCGAGTCCCGCGGTAAGAAGGTGCCATGTGGAACCAGTATCCGTACTCACATACACTGCACTGTATGTCGATGCAAAGATCCTGTTTTTACGGTCGACGAAAACGCCCGTCATGTATTGGGCCGGCATGGTCGTTATTCGATGCCAAACACCTGAGTCTGGATGCTGTTTGAAGAGTCCGTTTGCATGGGCAAGATAAACATACTGAAAAGTATCGACTGCTATGTCGTTATAGAGACCGGGGCCGACGCCAAGAGTGTCCAGCCTCCACGTCCCTCCCGTATCGCGGCTTACGAAAACGCCTGAGATCGATAGTGTGTACAATACATCCCCAACAAGTTTCTTATAGCCGCTGTAATTGCCGCTCACATCGGTCTTAGAGCGAAGAGTCGGGGAATTCCATCCGACGAATGAACCAAAATCGGTCGTTTCGTAAACGCTGCCATCATCTAAAAGAATGAAGACAACGCTGCTGTTCTTACTTTTGTTGGTAGCATAAATAATGTCCCGACCCGGAGGCGCTTTCCATGTAAGTATTTTTACGTCGTAGGTTATCCCTGAAGCCTGCGAGGTACGCTTTTCGTATAAATCAAATTCTTTACTTGTACAGTCAGTGCGAAACCCGCTAAAATTAGAGGATTGGATTGTCGATTCTCCTTTAGGCTGCGCACTGACAAATGAGGACAGGCTAATATAGAGCGAGCTGACAAGAACCATGGCAGCGCTACAACGTTGAAATAAATGGATATTACGCATCGAGGTCCTCCTTCGAAATGATTTTTATGAATTCTAGCAATTCTCTTCTCGAGTGTCGAGTCCCCTGTTTCCCCCAATCAGGGATCTGGCATTGAGCGAACGAAATGAAAAGGAGAAAGCAAAGAAATATCCCGACCTCATGGAGGGCCAAGCTTTGGAATTTATTTTTTCCCGTGCAAGCCTCTTATGAGTAAATGAGGTCGCGATGGAGCGGCCACCCGATCTGATTCTCAGAAAGGAAATTAATATCAATCCAGGGGAAGAAAAAAGGAGGGGCAACCTCATCACGCAGAGAGGAAACAATCGAGCAACCAGTGCACGCATCATAACAACCTCCCTTAGAAAAGAAAGAGTCGTCTTTACGCTATCATGGCAACAGCAATACTTCCATCCGGGACTTAGAGCCCGAACGTATTGATAATCAAGGTCTTAGGGATTGGCGGTTCTATTATAAGAAAAACTCAACTTCGATGCAAATTTGAACGGACGTCTGACCGCGCTGAATATTGTCCTACAAACTACACCAGGTTACCGCGATCGTCCGGGCTTCGTGTCCGACTCCCGTGATCGCGCCGGTCATGCCAAAGCGATCCATTGCACTTGCTGAATGTCCATAAGCCGGGTTCATATCTCTGCGTGCGTTTACTTCATCAATACCATTTTTTTCAAATCGACATTTTCGCCTGCCTGGATCCTGTAGAAATAAACGCCGCTCGACAACTTTGCCGCGTTGAATTGCACACCATAGCTTCCTGCCGGCTTGTAGTCGTCGACAAGCGTTGCCACTTCCCTGCCGATGGCGTCGTAGAGGCGTAAAAGGACGTGCTCGCTCTTCGGCAGTTGATAATTGATTATTGTACTCGGGTTGAACGGGTTCGGATAATTCTGCGACAAGGCGAATACTTTCGGCACGGCCTGATCTGTGACCGAGGTCAGCTTCTCGCACGTCCCGATGACGACAATTGTGTCACCCGCTGTATTGGTCGCGTCGCTGTGGAGAATGACGTACGTGCTGAAGGTACCCACGGCGAGCGCGGTGAAACGCACCGTATCCGCGTACGAACCTCCTTGCGCAACATTGAAGCTCGAATGAGTCACCGCAAATCTCGGGTTCGTCACAGTGGTCGAATCGACATGGAGCGTGTCGTTGCCGATATTCGAAACAACGAATGACGTATCCTTCGAGTGGTCGAAGAGGACGGTTCCAATATTTACCGTGTCCCGGCTGTGATGAATTTCTACACTGCGCGACACGAGAAGAATTCCGTTTCCGCTCAACTCGATCGTGTCCGGCGACGATGACGCATTGCTCATGACGACGATCGCCGCGCTGGCAATGCCTGATGCTGCCGGAGTAAACCGAAGCGTATCGACGATCCATTGGCCGGGGGGGATGCTCGCAGAGGAAATCCGGGCGGAGAACGGATTCGCCGACGAGGCGATGCTTGAAATGCTGAGAACATCCGTTCCATTGTTTGCAATCGTAACGATCGTATCTTTGAAATTCCCAACAAGAACATTTCCGAAATCGATCATCCGGCGCGACGCGGTCAGGTTCGGTTTCGGGATGATTGAGCTGTCGGTGAGGACAGCAAAATTTTGAACAGGATAATCCAAAATGCCGATGATCTCCCCTCCTCCAACTAGCAGCGTATGAGGTGCCTGGGCAAGAGAATACACCGTGGCCGAGCCGATATTGTTGTTCATGATTGAACTCCACGACGAGACTGCGCCCGTGCCGGCGTCAAGGTACGCCAGCTGTTCCCGGGTCAACGTATTGATCGTCTCGAATTGCCCGCCGATAATGATCTGATTCCCTTCCGGAAGAATGGCGTTGACGTTAAGCTGAAGGTCGAACTTCGCGTCGAATCCCGTCAGCAGCCCTCCGGTCGCAGTGTCAACGGCGGCGATGCTCTTGCGGCTGACGCCGCTCACAGTCGTGAATCCTCCGCCGAGATACACCGTGGGTCCCTGAGCCGCGAGCGACCAGCAAAGATAACTTGGGTTTGGATTCCATGCAGTCAGCGAGTCGGTCGTGGTGTCGAACGCTGCGGCGTAATTGCGCGTCTGCCCGTTGATCTTCGTAAAGAACCCGCTCGCAAAGACGAGCGTGCCGGTTTTCGCGAGGGACCAGACTCCTCCGTTGTCGAGGACCGGATGAAACGGCAGCACCGCGCCGGTGTTCTTGTCAATAGCGCCGAGATAGCCTCGCGGAGAGCCGTCCAGGTTTCCAAAATTTCCTCCCAGGTAGAGCCGGTTTCCGAGCGTCATCATCGCCATGACCGAGCCGCCGGCCGTTCCATTCCACGAGGAAGTAGAAATCAATGCGCCCGCCGATGTATCGACGGCCGCGAGATATGATCGGCCTGTTCCTCCGAGGGACGTGAAATTCCCGCCGACAATGATCTTGTCTGAAACAACCGCAAGCGCACTCACGCCGCCGGAAGCGTTCGGATTCCAGGGAGTGATGAGGCCGGTCGTGAGGTCCACTGCAGCAAGGTTATTGCGCGTGACCGATCCGGTTGAGGTGAAGAGTCCGCCGGCAAAAACTATATTGCCGTACGAAGAGAGTGTGTAAGGATCTTCATTGATTTCTGCATCCCACGAAGTTGCCGTTCCGGCAGAAGTATCGACAGAGGCGATCCAGCTGAACCCCTTCCCGCCGATGGATGTAAAATCTCCTCCGACAAAAAGTCTTGATCCTGCGATCGTCAACGTCCGCACGATATTGTTCGGCGCCGGATTCCACGCTGATACTGTTCCCGTCGCGGGGTCGATCTTCGCAAGATTCGTTACCGATTGTCCCCCGATGGATGTGAACGATCCGCCGACATAGAGATTGCCGTTCGAAAGAGCCATGGAACTTACCTCGCCAAAACCTCCGCTAATGGAAGCGGCAGGCCTCCAGCTTGTGACAAGATTTCCCGACGGATCCATCTTTGCTAAACCGTACAACGAATTGGTATCGATCTTGGTAAACGGGCCGCACGCATACAGGTAGCCGTTTGAATAAATGAACTGGGAGACCGAAGGACTCGCGTACGGCACAGTAATACCCGGCGACCAGCTGGTGACGTTGCCTGCCGTATCGGTCGAACCGAGAAGGAAATGAAACTGAGTTTTGATCGAAGAAAAGTATCCGCCGATAAATACTGTGGTTCCCACTTGTTGTATGGCGGTAATCTCGCCGTCGGTCTGAGGGTCCCAGGAGAGAAGATTTCCAGTCGCAGTGTCAAACGCCGCACCGTAGCCGCGGGTCTGCCCTGCAATAGTCGAGAAATATCCCCCGACGTATAAACGATTGCCGCTCAGTGAGAGGCATTGTACAAAGGCATTCGGAGCGGGATTCCACGAATCGACCGAGTGATCGGGGCGAACGTGCACCAGATATTTTCGCTGGAGGCCGCCGACGTACGAAAAGTTTCCACCAATATACCATCCTCCCCTTCCGTCGGGTACCGATGCATACACTCTTCCTTCTACCGGGTCGAGCTTCGGAAATGTCCGGTCCGGTTTGGCCGTTGCTGTGTCGAGAAAAGCGCCCGTGCCGCATGCATATCCGATCTTCGTGAACGTTCCGCCGAGATACGCTTTGTTGCCGCTCACGACAATACTGTTGACCTGGCCGTCCAAAGGAGAATCAAACCGCGGTTGAGCCGTTTGGGAGAATCCTGTACTTGCTGCAATGATACAGACGAACGCTTCGATCCACAGTAACCTTCTCAACATCCTGTTCGATCCTTTCTTAGAGTGAAATGATTTATCTACAATAAGTTCTTTATTCTTTTGAAAGATGCTCGTTGAGCACTCATCAAAGCCGGAGACCGGAGGCTGGAGGCCGACAATTTAGCTATCGCAACCGAGCGGCCCCCGAGAGTTCAGCCGAACATGGTTTTACATTATAAATGTTTCCGCTGCGGGATATGGCGATTCCGGATACCGGCAGCGCCGGCGACATCACAAGACGACATTTTCTTTTTATCGCAAGACTATTGAGTTTGGCAAACAAGTATACGAGGAGGAACGGCTTAATATAGGCTTTTCTACTTAGGGGGATTGTGACAGCCTGCACATTCCAATATATTGGATTGTACCCGGCGATGTCTACGGGGAATCATGCTATACACGAGAAGAGGAGTTACAGAAAGGGACAGATTTCTGGGCTATTTTTCCGCTACTTTGTGAAGGGTCCCTTCAGCGGAGATCGCTTCCAGGATCTGTTCGATTTGGACGGGCTTGTAGAAAACCTGGCTGGCGAGCTGGCGGATTTTCTTCTCCCATTCAGGCTGGCCTTGCCGGAAGGCATACAGGACGATAATTGGAGCATCGTGGTCTTCAAGATGCCGCTGCTCGAATTCCGCAAGCAATGCTGGGATAGAACGTTCCAGGTCGACAACAAGAAGGGAAATACAACTATTGTTCCGCTGAAGAGCAAGTTCTTCGACCGTCTCGGTTGAAACAATTCCGTACTGATCCTGCAGAAGAATAGAAAGACTCTTCATCAGATCCTTGTCTGCGGAGTGGAGAAGTATGATCTTCCTCTTTCCCAATATCGCTTTCTTCGCGGCGTGCTTCATTAAGCCTTCGATTGTAGAAAAGTTGTTTTCGCCATCAGCAAAATAATGCAGCGGCGTTTGGCAACGCATACATCTATACTTCTCAACTATTATGCCACTGAGACCCGGCGCGTATCCGCTCTAAACCAATTCGTTTTAACATGTTGCAGGTGTTGAAAGAGACAACGTTCCCGTTCTTTGTACAAATATCAGAAAAGGGGGAAGATTTTCTCATTAATAGGAGCACTGAATTCCCCACTGCGGACATCTGAAAGGATGAAATCGGAGAGATTACTGAGGTTCCAAGCGATGCTAGATTTTATTCCACGAGAGAAAGCGAATCGACACAGTTTCCCCTTTGAGAATGTTTTCTCCCTCCTTTGGCAGAACTATAAGACAATTTGCCCTGGCAAGACCGCCGACCATATGGGAGCCCTGACCGGCAGCCGGCTTTACGGTGAATCGGCCGTCTCCGGAGCAGGATACGAACGCCCGGACAAATTCTGTCCTCCCTCCGCTCCTCTTCAAATCGAACTCGATCACAGCATCATGACTCGCTGCATCGGTAACATGAAAACCCATCATTTTGCGAAGCGCGGGCATCACCAGCATTTCAAGAGAGACCATCGCCGAGACTGGGTTTCCCGGCAAGCCGAAAACAAGCTTCTTTCCCCTCGTCCCGAAATAGTTCGGCTTCCCCGGCTTCATCGCAACTCTCCAGAAAATCGTTTTCACGCGAAGGTCGTTGAGGACTTGCTTAACGTAATCAAAATCCCCCACAGAGACGCCCCCTGCAGAAACGACAACGTCCGCTTTTTTCAACGCGCGCGCAAAGACTTTGGCAATCATATCCCTGTCATCCGGCGCATGCGACACCAGTGACGGGGTAATTCCAGCCGATTCCAACGCCGCAGCAAGGGCAAATGAATTTGAATCGCGAATTTGCCCCCGGCGTAATCGCGACGAAGGGGATCGAACTTCATTTCCCGTGATCACAAGGGCGACTACGGGTTTGCGGTACACTTTCAGCGATGCCAAGCCGAGCGTTGCACACATTCCGATCACCGGCGGCGTCACGAGCGTCCCTTTGGAGAAAACAATTTCCTCCTTGCTGAACTCTTCCCCGCGCCGCCGGAGGTTCGATCCTTCTTTTATTGCTGAAGCAACAAGTATCGAATCCCCTTTATTTTTGACAAATTCTTTCATCACGACGGCATCGGTTCTCTTAGGAAGAACAGCACCGGTCATTATTTTTATGGTGTGAAACGGCTTCAACGACTGAGGAGCCGTGAACCCCGCGGAGACAGTGGACTGCACCGGCAGTTGAACCGGTTGTTCGGCGGATGCATCGCGAATGTCCTGAACGCGGACCGCAAATCCGTCGACAGAGGAGGAATCAAAGAGCGGGATTGATTCCTTTGCTCTGATGTCTTCGGCAAGGACAAATCCGAGCGTTTCGCCGAGAGGGAGCTTCACCGGCAGCAAACGTCGGACGTGTCTCGATATTCTTTCTAGCGCTTCGTTGAATTCAAGCATCTAATTTTTTTAAACACTGTGATTTTCAGTCTCTTCCCAGATGATAGTACATTTCAGGCACAAAGACAAGTCCCCCCGAGCAGCATTCTATAATATCTGCAGGAATCAATTATTGGTTTAGGTATAATCTATCGTCTTTTCTGCTTTCCGGCGATCAGAGGAATTCAAATCCTTATGAAACGAGAGCCAGAGACAACCGCACAAGAGAAGGAAATCCCGGACAATAAGACCGGGGCCCATTTTCTCGGAAGCAAACGATCCGAAGCAGCCGCAATCGCCGGTTGTTCCCCGCAAAAGAGCGACAGCAATGGCGATGATAAAGAGCGAGACCAATCCCGCAAGTATTGCGGCGACAATTCTCGTCCGAAAACCGACGATAAGCGCAAGACCCAGCCAAATCTCACATTGCACGATCACGACCATGACAGGGAACACCAGGGAGGATGGAACGAGATCCAGTTGTTGGATCGCCCTCTGGAAAGCTTCGCTGTCGAATAATTTCGCGCATCCTGCGAAACTCATGGTTGCTCCGAGAATCGCGCGGAAAATATAATAAAAATAGTTTCTCACTGACATGTTCAAATGGTCATCCTATTTTAAGGCCGATCGTTGTACCTCCCAGGACAGATGCAATAAGGGCGACGGAGCCAATCCCGATCACCCAGATCGAACCTACAATAATTCCTGCCCCCATTTTACTCACCCCGGTAATTCTGTGCAGTCCAAGGGACAACGTCGCACAATACCAAATGATGATGGGATTTATACTGTGCATGAGAATGGCGAGAGGGAGACTCGGATGTCCTCCGTTCAAAAGTAAGTCCAAGCCGATGGGAAACCGGTTGGGGAAGACGGAAGAGCGTATTTTGAGCAGGGGGATTCTCAAGAGGATAAAATTTACCAATTCTCCGATTAAAAAGATAATTCCGCAATAAGACACAAGAGAAAAAATACGCATGTAACTAATCCTTTTCATAGGAACAACAAGTATCGAGAATAGATACGACAACAGCGCAACCAGTGACCATATCACGTAAAGGGAAATTGACATAACGATCAACGCGGCAGCCAGCACGATCAGATCGGTTCCCGGCGAAGAACCTTTTAAACAACTCTTGAGCCATGCCAAAAGGCTGGTCCCCGCAACAACTATAAAATAGGATGTTCTCCACGTATGAGGAGCCCCAATGTGTTCGAGATTTTCTTTCGATGGCAACAACATTAAAGACGGATTTATCATGCAATCCCCCTCCCGAGTTTGAATTTATTCGAAGGTAAACATAGTCACTTTCCTCTGCGATTGTAGAGCAGGTTAAGGGCCAACACTTCGTCACCATGCGAGAAGACCATCATCATGATGCTCTCATTTCTTAAAAGCCATTTTGAAGCTTCAAGTTTCACCGTAAAAAACAACTTAGTCTTTTCTTTTCTTTCCGTTTCATAGTTGTTTCCGTAACGGGTCGTGAGGTAGGAGCGCAGTCCCTCTACATTCTTCTCACCGAATTGAACTTCCACGAATTTCAGCCCTTTTTCACTGTCAGCTTTTCCGAATGTTAAGGCCACATGGACAATTGAACCTTTGAGCGAATCCTGATATGCAATCGCCGTGTCGCCTATCTCTTCCGTGTCTCGACCTATTTGCATTTTTACTTCCTGTCTATCCATTCCCCAATGGACTGACGAAAGCGATGGGAGGTCCGACCCCGAGGCGGGTATTTGACCCTTTGATATGGAGGCCGCAAAAAGAATTCCAAAGAAAAGGATCTTTGGTGTCTTGTTTTTAACACAATTCATACGTTTGCTCCAACGTGTCCAGTAAGTTTAATGAAATGCAATAGACGTTCTGCCATATTGCGTCATCCTGGTTTATGAGCACTGCCCTCTCTTGTCAAATGTCTTGAGAGGGCAGCGTGAGCTCAGGCTAGAATGGATTGTATACGCACAGACAGATCTGCGCTACCCAAAGGTCTAAACAGCAACAAGCCAGACCTCCAAAAGAAACGCAGGCCGACTTCCCTCCGCTGATCTGCTGCATCTCATTTGAATCAAGTTGAGCAGACACCTTCGGCTGGGCGCTGACCGGCCCGAGCAATGTCAGCACAACGACGAATACCATCAACAACGAGATTGCTTTTCTCATAACTCCCCCTGTGATTGAATATTTAGTTTGTTAATTATTTCCTGCTCACCGCGGGCTGTTTGTCAGCGGGAATCACACTAGGCACTTCAACGCCCGAGCAAAAGTGCATAATGGTCATCCACGCAGTCTAAACCGGTGAGCAAGGCTTATTTCTGATCAATGATCAACGTCTCGCCCCGCCATATCCGGGTCAAATTAATCGCCGGTATTTTGATTTTACCGATTGCAGGATCCCGCAAATAAATGATGCTATCATAGATGCTGTCTGCAACAATGAAATGGTCGTCGTGTACAAAAAGTACGAGCGGAAAAGAAGCTGTCGCAAGATCTCCCAGCGTCAACAGCCATCCTTCCGCATGCAAACCCTTCTCTTCCGCCATCCGCTTCAGTGAGAACATCGTCGCTCCATTCCCTTCGAGACGGACAGTTTGTTTTATTTCGCCGAACGTGCTGGGAATGCCGTACCGGTCGAAGATCATTTGCAACGCTGCAGGGCCGCAGTCGTTGTAGCTCGACTGCATCACGACTCCGTCTGTTCCTAGATATTCCCCTCCTGCATAGCCGTCAGGGACAGTCTGCTTAAAGAGGGGCGCATGGAAATCCCACGATGAATTGACAATCCCCGCGGCCAGCATCACAGCCGCGACTCCTGCATACCGTTTTTTCACCGTCAAAAGTCCCCCCCCTACGGCGGATCTACCGAGCGTTGGACGAAGAAGTGAATTCCTCGAACAGGCGTTCATCGATCGCCAGCGTATGTTCTCCATAGTACAATTTTTTCAGCACGCGGTATTCATCAAAACAAAACATAACGGGGAGGATATTTACATTGTATCCTACATCCAAACGATCCTTGTCGGCAACAACAATCGGAAAATTCAAGTGAAGATCTGCCGCCATTGCTGCGGTCGCTCGGGAGTTGTCGAGGGAAACGCCGAGGACATCGATGGTTTCCATGTATTTCGGGAGCAGCTTGTCCAGATTGATCAATTCATTTCGGCAATGGCCGCATGCCGGTGCAAAGAACACGACGACACGTTTTTTCCTAATCGACGTGTCTTGCACAAGGTTCTGACCATCGAGCTTTCGTGCCGACAGCGGAGGCATTGTATGTCCGAGCAGCAAGGGAGACGGAGCAAAGTTTCGGGAGAGGTGTACTATTATTGCGATGGGTGCCGTAGACAGCACCACAAGTGAGATGGCAGCTAATGCCCTACGCCGTGAATGAGATATCATTGGATTCAGTCATGATAATTAAACTTGTAAAGTTTAACTCCCCGTTATCACACTGACTTTATAGGTTAGAACTTCTTATGTGAAAGATAATTGTTAAGAGCAGAGTTGTCAAGAAGAAATTTAAAAAAAGTGAATTCTGATCGACCTCCCGCACCAAAATGTAGGGGCGGTCGGAAGACCGTTCCCAATTAAGAACAACGGAACGGATTTCCATCCGTTCCTACATTAATAACTTCCCGAGACTACTTCCATCGATTCTCCATCGTGCGGGATTATTCCGTATGTACGTTCTTATTCTACGTAATTCATTTTCATCACGAACAATGCGGTCGAAAAATCGAGGCTGCCAAACATCCATCGCGCTGATGTTCCGACGCACCAATAACGTTACAGTCGATTTAAAATTTCGAATGACCGACGAGAGCGATTCTTTCTCTGGCTGAAACCTTTTCTCGTGAAGCATGCGTTCTTTACCCGGGTTATTAATTGTGAAGATAGCATGCATATGATTCGGCATAATCACGTATTCATCTAACCTGATAAATGAATATTTCAACGGAAGGTTGTTTAGACATTCTTCACAAATCTTCCCAATAGCCGAAAGATGCAGTTCACCATTGAGCAGCGCGCCAAAATAGTGCTGCCGGTCCTTTGTGCACAGGGTGACAAAGTAGCTAGCAGTGCTTGCATAGCTAAATAATGGCAAACGATATTGCTTGTGAAATTTGTATTGGATGGAGCCCCATACTTCAGTGACCTTCTCCTCTCATCATATTGAACACATGCAGCAGCGCCGGAAGCAGCGCGTCGAGGGATTCCGACACGCCGTTCTTCGACCCGGGCAAACTCACGATCACCGTTTTTCCCCGAACGCCCGCGATGCTTCGCGACAGCATCGCAAGCGGAGTGCGCGCCTGTCCGTAGATGCGTGCGGCTTCCGCAATGCCGGGAATTTCTCTCTCGATGATTTTCTTCATCACTTCAGGAGTCGTGTCGCGCGGACTGAGTCCCGTTCCGCCGGTGGTGACCACGAGGTCCAGTTTCAGCGAGTCGGCGTAGCGCAGTAATTTCTCTTCGATCTTTTTAAAGTCGTCCGGAACCACCGCATAATCGGCTACTTCGACGTTCAATTCCTTCAACCGCTCCACGATGATCTTTCCTGACACATCTTCTTTCTTTCCTGCTGCGACGGTATCCGACATCACGAGGACGGCCGCCTTCAGTTTCAGTCCGGTGGGTTTCGCAAAATCGGACTTCCCTCCTTTTTTACTCAGCAGTTTAACGCCGAGGATCTCCATTTCGTCGTCGAGCATCTTCATCATGTCGTAAAGCGTCAGCGCGGCGACCGATGCGCCGGTGAGCGCTTCCATCTCGACGCCCGTTTTGTAGATCGCCTTGACCTCGACCGTGGCGACAATGTCGGTCTTGCCGATCGTGAATTCGACGCCGACAAAGTCGATCGGCAGCGGATGGCAATACGGAATGATCTGGCTCGTGTTCTTCGCCCCCTGGATCGCCGCTACTTTTGCCACCTCAAGCGGATTTCCCTTCGGGATCTTGTTTTCTTTGATGAGCGTGACGGTGGATGGCGAGACACGCAGAGTCGACTGCGCAACTGCCGTCCGGAGAGTCGTTATTTTTCGTGATA
>Ga0265338_10003281_pt1 | contig 22959 bp, 20 predicted proteins | sample 42126metaG_FD_193579 | JGI IMG/M metagenome (GOLD analysis project Ga0265338, IMG submission 193579) | Rhizosphere microbial communities from Carex aquatilis grown in University of Washington, Seatle, WA, United States - 4-21-26 metaG | ecosystem: Host-associated > Plants > Roots > Rhizosphere... | reverse complement strand
GTTCAGCCCGTTGATCGAGTTCAGCCCGTTGATCGAGTTCAGCCCGTTGTGCAGGTTCAGCCCGTTGATCGAGTTCAGCCCGTTGATCGAGTTCAGCCCGTTGTGCAGGTTCAGCCCGTTCGACGAGTTCAGGCCGTTGTGCAGGTTCAGCCCGTTCGCCGTGAGCGCCGCGTGAGCCGTGCTGGCGAAGAGGGTCGAAGCCACCAGAAGGACACCCAGGTTTCCGAAAATGTTGATCTTCATGCTTCCCTACAATCGCATGAGCCGTGCCACTCGCCCTCCCAAGTCGGTACTGAGTCTTTTCAGCCACTTAGCGGCCGTCGCCGTGCCGTGATCGGGCTTCAGGCAGCCTCCTGGATCTATGACCAAGGCGGTTTCCCATGGCTTAGTCATAGGCCTTCGGCACGCCGCGTCGGGCGGCTTCACGCCCTTTCCCGACGGCCCGTCCTCGATCCGCTGCGGACCAGGGTGACCAGGATTCGCGCGCGTGTCAGAAAGCGTAGATGGCCAACGAGTACATGAACCGCAAGGACCAGATGTTCCCGAAGCTGACGCCGGCTCAGATAGCCCGCGTCGCCAGCCTCGGCCAGCGCCGCGACGTCAGGGCCGGCGAGGTCCTCTTCGCGCCGGGCGAACAGAACACCTCGTTCTTCGTCGTGGTGCGCGGCGAGGTGGCGATCAGCCGGCCGCGCGGCGACGGCAAGCTGGAGGAGCCGATCGTCACGCATGGTCCCGGTGAGTTCACCGGCGAGATCAACATGCTGTCGGCGCGGCGCAACCTGGCGCTCGGCCGCAGTGTCTCCGACGGCGAGGTCATCGCGGTCGACCGCGCACACCTGCACACGCTGGTGCAAGGCGATTCGGAGCTGAGCGAGATCTTGATGCGGGCCTTCATCCTGCGGCGCATGGCTCTCCTGGTCGACGGCGGCGGCGACCTGGTCCTCATCGGCTCGCGCCACTCGGCGGCAACCCTCCGCCTGAAGGAGTTCCTGACCCGGAACGGGCAACCGTTCAACTACGAGGACGTCGAGACCGAGCCTGACATCCAGACCTTGCTCGACCGGTTCCAGATCGGCGTCAATGAGGTCCCGGTCGTGCTGTGCCAGCAAGGGCACCTGCTGCGCAACCCCAGCATCGAAAAGCTGGCCAGCGCGCTGGGTCTGAGCGGCGAGCTCGACCCGCAGACGGTCCGCGACGTCGTCATCGTCGGCGCCGGGCCCGCGGGCCTCGCCGCCGCGGTCTATGCCGCCTCCGAGGGCCTCGATGCGCTGGTGCTGGAGAGCACTGCGCCCGGGGGCCAGGCCGGCACCAGCTCTCGCATCGAGAACTACCTTGGCTTCCCGACCGGCATCTCGGGCCAGGCGCTCGCGGGCCGCGCGCTGACCCAGGCCCAGAAGTTCGGGGCCGAGGTGGCGATCGCGCGCTCCGCCGTGCGCATCGAGTGCGACGAGCGGCCGTACAAGATCCACCTCGAGGGCGGCGACATCGTGCGCACGCGCGCCATCGTCGTCGCGACCGGAGCGCGTTACCGCAAGCTGGAGCTGCCGGCGCTCTCGCGCTTCGAGGGCAACGGCGTCTACTACAGCGCGACGTACCTCGAGGGGCAGCTCTGTCAGGGCGAAGAGACCGTGGTCATCGGCGGCGGCAACTCTGCCGGCCAGGCCGCCGTCTTCCTGTCGCAGCTCGCCACCCACGTCCACGTGCTGGTGCGCGGCCCGGGCTTGGCTGAAAGCATGTCGCGCTATCTGATCCAGCGCATCGAGGGGACGCCCAACATCACGCTGCGCACGCGCACCGAGGTCTGCGCGCTCGAGGGCAACGATCGCCTGGAGAGCATCGCCTGGCGACACGTCGACAGCGACGAGCCCGACCGGCGCCCGATCCGCAACGTCTTCTCGATGACCGGGGCCGATCCCAACACGCACTGGCTCGACGGCTGCGTCGCGCTCGACGAAAAGGGGTTCGTGAAGACCGGCGCCGACCTGCTCGCCGACGAGCTCACGCTCGGCCGCTGGCCGCTGGCGCGCCGCCCCTATCTGATGGAGACGAGCATCCCCGGCGTCTTCGCGGTCGGTGACGCGCGCTCGACCAGCGTCAAGCGCGTCGCCTCCGCCGTGGGCGAGGGGTCGATCTGCGTGCAGCTGATCCACCGCGCGCTGCAGGAGCTGTGAGCGCGCGCGGCGGGCGCGCCGCCGCGGTCAGGTCGGGATCGGATCGAAGCCGACTTCGTCGACGTAGCACCATCCCCAGTGTTCGCCGGGCTCGAGCGATCGCATGATCGGGTGCGTCGTCGCGTGAAAATGCTTGGTCGCGTGCTTGTTCTTGGAGTCGTCGCAGCAGCCGACGTGTCCGCACTGCATGCACAATCTCAAGTGAACCCAGGAATCGCCCATCTTCAGGCATTCCTCGCAGCCCTTGCTGTGCGCTCGCACGTGATGCTGCATGGTCGCCAGATGGGGACAGGTCGCCTCGTCTTCGTCGTCGCTCATCGCTACTCCTCGCACCCATCCTAGCGCGCATTCGTCGGCGTGCCGCCAAACTTCGCGCTGCGCCTGGCTCGGGATCGGTCCTGATTGACCGGGGCATTCCGCGACCCAAGGTCTCAATCGCAAAGCGAAGGGAGCCACTATCCCATGCGTGATTCATCGACGGGGGCAGCGACGGGCGTTGGTTTGGCGTCGCGCGATCCCAAGCATCCTCACTTCACCGCGATCTCCTGGGTCGTCCTGCAAGAGATCAAGACCGACGTCGCCTCGGCGCTGCTGCGGCTCGAGCTGCTGCGCCGCGAGCAGCCCCACCCCGCGATCGTGCGCGCGGTCGAAATGCTGCGCCTCGCGATCGGGGACCTGGAGGGCTTCGCCGACGACGAGCACGCGACTGACCCGGCTGCGCCCGGAGGCTAGTCCTGAGGTATCTTCGACGTCAATGTCGACGCCGGAGCCGGTCCGCACCCTCATCATAGGCGCCGGGATCAGCGGCCTCAGCACGGCCGCCGCGCTCGGCGACCGCGAGGACTACCTGATCCTCGAGGGCGACGACCAGATCGGCGGCTACTGCAAGACCGTCCACCGCGACGGCTTCGTCTGGGACTACTCGGGCCACTTCTTTCACTTCAAGCACCCGGAGATCGAAGCCTGGCTACGCGCGCGCATGCCCGGCCAGAAGATCCGCGCCGTCGAGAAGAAGTCATTCGTCGCTTACGGCGGCCGGCAGATCGACTTCCCGTTCCAGAAAAACATCCACCAGCTGCCGCACGCCGAGTTCATCGATTGCTTGCACGATCTCTACTTCGCGCGCACGCCGCAGGCGGGCGGCGCGCCGGCGCCTGTCGAGACCAACTTCAAAGAGATGCTCTACGCGCGCTTCGGCCGTTCGATCGCCGAGAAGTTTCTGATCCCGTACAACGAGAAGCTGTACGCCTGCGATCTCGCCACCCTCGACCGCGACGCCATGGGGCGGTTCTTTCCGCACGCCGACCTGGCCGACATCATCCGCAACATGAAGGTCGCCGACAACCGCAGCTACAACTCGACGTTCACCTACCCCGAGGGCGGCGCATTCGAGTACGTGCGCGCGCTGGCGAGCGCGGTGCGTGCCGGCGCCATCGCCGTCGGCGAACCGCTCATCGGGCTCGACGTCGAGCGCAAGGTCGCCCGCACGCCGCGACGGGAGATCCGTTTCGAGCGGCTGGTCTCGTCGGCGCCGTTCTACCGCCTCGCGCAGCTCTCCGGCCTGCCGCACGATCCGTCGCTCTTCACCTGGAACAAGGTACTGGTGTTCAACCTCGGCTTCGATCGCAAGGGTCCGCGCGACGTGCACTGGATCTACTACCCGGATCGCGGCACCGTCTTTTACCGCGTCGGTTTCTACGACAACATCTTCGACAGCGATCGGCTGAGCGCCTACGTCGAGATCGGGTTTCCAGCCGGCGCCGACGTCGACGCCGACGCGGTGCTGCCGCGCGTGCTCGCGGATCTCGAGCGCGCCGGCGTCACCAGCGGGCACCGCCTGGTCGCCCACCACTCGGTGGTCATGAACCCCGCCTACGTCCACATCACGCAGCGTTCGATCGCCGAGCACCGGCGCCTGGCCGGCGAGCTGCGCGCGCACGGCGTCCACTCCATCGGCCGTTACGGTGGCTGGACCTATTGCTCGATCGAGGACAACATCGTCGAGGCGCGAGCGCTGGTCGCCGGGCTCGAGGTGAAGACCGCCGCCGCCTCGGCGCCGTAGGTTCCCGCGTCGTCACGGTCGTCCGGCTGGTTCAGGCCGCTGCCACGTAAAGTCCCGCGCGCGATCTGCCGAGAGTCGCGTCGGCGCCCGTGCGGACGCCGCGACCACAACGCCTCAATTCGGCTCAGCGAGCGGAGAAACGACATGACACGGATCGCGAAGATCTTCGGCGCGGCGGCGATCGCCCTCGTCGCCGGCTGCGGCGGCAGCAGCAGCAGCGACGGCAACCCATCGGTCGACGGCACGAAGCAGGTCTCGGCCGTCGACGCCACCGACAAGATGAACCTGTGCAACTGGTTCGCGGGGCTCGCCGGCGGCTACGGCAGCACCTCCAGCTGCTCGATGGCGGTGATCACCGCGCCGCCCAGCGAGGCAGACTGCGTGAGCAGCTTCCCGGATTGCGCCGTCCCGGTCTCGACGTTCGAGGCCTGCGTCCGCACCATCACGACCGCGCAGATGACCTGTACGCAGGCGTCGATCTCGGCGGCGCAGACGGATCCCAACTGCGCGGCGGTTGGTCAGGCCGGCTGCTTCAACTGATCGCACCCCGCTCGTACGCCGACGGCGAGGGCCCCTTCGCGGTCAGCGGTGGCCCTGCTGAAACGTCACGTCGATACGCAGCTCGCGCCCGTCGCGAACGATGCGCGCCGCCACCGTCTCGCCTGGCTTGCTCGCGTTGAGCGCGTACATCAAGTCCTCGACGCTGCCGATGTCGTGCGTGCCCAGCTTGACCAGCAGGTCGCCGCGGCGCAGGCCCGCCTTCTCGGCCGCCCCGCCCGGGCGCACACCCGCGAGGAGCACGCCGCGCGTTCCCGCGGGCGGCCCCGCGTAGTCGGGGATCGTCCCCAGCGACGCGTTGAAGCTGCGCGCGTCGCCTTCTGCGGGCGGCGACGGCAGCCGCTGCAGCGTCAGCGCCTCGGCGCGCGCCGCCACCTCCGTCGCCAGCGCCGCGACGGCGACACCGATCTGAGCGGCGCCCGCGGCGTTGATGCGGCCCGCGATGTCCGACGGTTTGTGATAGTCGCCGTGCGATCCGGTGAAGAAGTGCGCCACCGGCACGCCGGCCGCGTAGAAAGGCATCTGGTCGCTGGGACCGAAGCCGCCGGTCGCCGACAGCGCGCACTCGATATGCGCCGCCTCGCACGCTTCAGCGATCAGCGCGGGCCACTCCGCCGCCGACGACGCGCCCAGGATCGTCGCGCGGTTTTCGCGCAGGCGGCCGACCATGTCGAGGTTGATCATCGCGCGCAGGTCGCCGATCGCCAGGCCCGGCGGCGGCGTGCGCGTGAAGTGGGTCGATCCGAGATCGCCCTCCTCCTCGCCGGAGAACGCGACGAAGACCACGTCGCGCGTGAGCTGCGACGCGCGCGCGGCCAGCGTGCGTGCGACCTCGAGCAGCGCCGCCGTCCCCGACGCGTTGTCGTCGGCGCCCAGGTGCGGCGCGTGGCTGTCGGGCGCCAGTGAGTTGTGATCGCCGAGCCCCAGGTGATCATAGTGCGCGCCGACCAGCACCGCGCCGGCCGCGCGCGCCGCGCCGGTCGCGCGCAGCCGCCCGACGACGTTGAACGCGGGCCGCGTCGTGAAGCGGAGCGCGACCTCGAGATCGGCGGTGACGGGCTTTCGATTCTCGAGCGCGGCGAACACCGGCTCCAGCGCGGCGCGCTTGACCAGGAACACCGGAATGCCGGCGTCACCCTGCCCTTCGGCGCGCGGCGCCGGCAGCGGCGCTTCGTCGCTGCCGGCCGGCGCGTGCGCGCCGGTCGCCGTCTCGGATCTGGCCGTCTCGGATTTCACCGTCGCGGCCTTCGCGGATGCCGGCCAATCGACGACCAGCAGCGCGCGCGCCCCGCGCTCGCGCGCCAGCCAGGCTTTTTGCCGCAGATCGCCCGCGGCCCGCTGGCGCTCCGGGGTCGCGTACGCCGGATGATCGGGCGCGAAGCGGCGGACCACGACGATCTTGCCCTTCACGTCGAGGGCGGCGTAGTCGTCGATGTGATGCGCCGGATCGCGCAGGCCGTAACCGGCGAGCACCAGCGTCCCCGACGCCTTGCCGCTGGCCGAGAAGCCCGCCGGCTGGAACCACGCGCGCGGGATCTCGGCGCCGTTCACGCGCAGCGTGGTCGCGGGCTCGGCGGTGACGCCGGTGCGCACGTCGAACGGCTGGCGGTAGCCGCCCGCCGCGCCGGCGGGAGCCAGACCGAGCGCGCGAAACCGTTCTTCGACGTAGGCGCCCGCCGCGTCGAGGCCGGCGGTGCCGACGCCGCGCCCCTCGCGCGCTGGATCGGCGAGCCAGCGGATGTCGGCGAGCACGCGATCGGCGCCGAGCTCGGCGGCCGGCTGCACCGGCCCGTCGTTCCAGTCGGCGAGAAAGACGTTGGTGTCGTGCTGGCCCGGCGGCGTCGCGCGGTTCGACGCAAACGCCAGCCGCTTGCCGTCGGGCGAGAACAGCGGAAACCCGTCGAAGGCCGGCGCCGTCGTGATCCGTTCCAGACGCGTGCCGGCGACATCGATGGCCCACAGATCGAACTCGCGCCCGCGCGGATCGCCGTAGTTCGACGCAAAGATCACGCGCTGCTCGCCGAGCGGCGCCGGCGCGCGGCCGTCCGCGGCCAACCGCGGCGGCAACCACGCGGGACCGAACGACGCGGCCTCGAGGTAGGTGATCTGCATCGGATCGCTGCCGTCGGCGCCGGCGACGTAGAGCTCGAGCTTGGTCGGGCGAACCAGATCCTGCGCGAGCAGGCGCCGGTAGTCGTCGAGCTCGCGCCCTGGTTTGGGCCGCGAAGCGCGCCAGACGATGTGCGTGCAGTCGGCGTCGAAGAACGCGCCGCCGTCGTAGCCGATCTCGTGAGTCAGGCGGCGGACGTTCGTGCCGTCGGCGTCCATGCGATAGAGATCGATGTCGCCGTCGCGCACCGAGGTGAACACGATCGAGCCGTCCTTGCCGCACACGGTGCCCTCGGCATCGTAGCCGTCGGTGGTCGTCAGCCGGCGCGCGCCGCTGCCGTCGGCGTTGGCGCGATAGATGTCGTAGTCGCGGTAGAGGGCCCAGACGTAACCCTGGCTGTGATCGGGGCGCGGCGGGCACGCCGGATCGCCGCCCTCCGTCGAGGCGAAGATCACCTCGCGATCGCCGGGCAGGAAATACGAGCAGGTGGTCGCGCCGCGGCCGTCGGAGACCGGGATCGGCGCGGGCGGAGTCGCCGCCGCAAGATCGCGCGGCGCCGGCATGCGAAAGATCCGATCGCAGGCCGCGGTCGCGGGCCGCGCCTGGAAGATCAACTGATCGCCGGCCCACGACCAGTAGGCTTCGGCGTTCTCGCCGCCGTGAGTGAGCGCGCGGACGTGCGAGAGGTGCCGCTCCGCGGCGAGCGTGAAATCGGCGGGCGCGGCCACAACCGGTGCCGCAGCCGCCGGCTCCGCGGGCGCCGGAGCCGGCGCGGGCGTGGCGCATCCCCATTCAAGCGCGAGCATGGACGCCAGGACCGCCATGGATGGATAACACCGCATTGTGCGCAGTGTCGCAAACTCTCGCGCGCGACGACAGCGTCGTAGCGCGCGAGGCGGTTCTGTCATACTGGCCGGATCAACATGACTTATTGGTATCGCGCTCTTGCCATCTCCACGACGCTGGCGACGTCCATCGCCCTCGCGGCCGGCGCCGGCTGCACGACCACCACCCAATCCGGCGGCGGCGAAGGCGGAACGACCACCGCGGCCGGCGGCGCATCCGGACCGAACGGATCGGGCGGCGCGAGCACGGGCGGTGGCGGCTCACCCACGACCGGCAGCGGCGGCGTCCTGGGCGGTGGCGGCGTCACCGGCGGCGGCGGCGGTGGCGGCGGAGCGGGCGGCATCATGCAGACGTGCACGCTCGCGTCCGTTTCGTCGACGGCGGCGGCGCAACTTGCCGTCGCCTACCAGAGCTGGAAGACCGGCTATGTGATGGACTGCCCCGCGACCAGCAGCGCCGTCGTGCTCAAGGACGGCTCGTCGGTGGTCTCGGAAGGCATCGGCTACGGCATGTTGCTGTCCGTCGCCAACAACGACCAGCCGCTGTTCGACAAGCTGTGGAAGTTCTATTCGGATCACCTCGATTCGCAGGGTCTGATGAACTGGGCGATGAACGCCTGCGCCGCGCCGGGCAACAACAACGCCAACTCGGCGACCGACGGCGATCTCGACGCGGCGATGGCGCTGGTGCAGGCCGACGCGCGCTGGGGCGGCTACACCGCCGCGGCGAGGACGTTGATCGGCAACATCAAGCAGTACGAGACGGACAGCTGTAATGGCCTCAACGTCCTGCGCCCCGGCGACAAGTTCGGCGGCTGCAGCGATCCCAACAACATGGGCAAGGTCAACCCGTCGTACTTCGCGCCCGGCTACTACCGCGTGTTCGCCACCGTCGACACCGCCAACAAAGCGTTCTGGATCAAGCTCGCCGCCGACTCCTACACGTTGCTCGCGCAGTACCAGGCGAAGATGGGCGGCCTGGTGCCCGAGTGGGGCTTCGTCGACGGCACCATCAACGCCGGCGACGAGACGTATGGATACAACGCCTGCCGCACGCCCTGGCGCATCGCGGTCGACTTTCTCTGGTACTGCACGCCCGAGGCGCGCACGTTCCTGCAGGGCATCAGCAACTACGTCGACGCGCACGGCGGCGTCGCGAGCGTGCCGTTCGACAAGAACAGCGCCTTCCTGGGTGCGTTTGCGCTGTCGGCGACGCCGCTCGGCCAGACCAAGCTCGACGCCTACGTCACGAGCTGGCTCGGCGCGCAGACCGACGACATGCCGTACTTCCAGGCGACGTTGCGCCGCCTGTACCTGCACGCCGCCGCCGGCCAGTTCGCGTTGCCGCCGGCCGCGCCCACGCCCTGAAGCTCGTCGATCAGATCACTCGCGCGGCCCGCGCCGCACGTCCAGGCCCGGACCGCCGGTGAGCTCGATGCGCGCGCCCGACACTGACCACCCGCCGTCGAACGGATCGCTCGCGAGCAGGAACGCGGTGTCGAGATCGATCCAGTCGGCGCCGCCCAGCGCCGCCACCACGTGCGCCATCGCGAGCAAGCCCACGCGCGTCTCGACCATCGCGCCGGCCATCAACTTCAAGCCGGCGGCGCGCGCGCGGCGGCCGAGCGCCAAGGATGCGATCGGACCTCCGAGCTTGACCAGCTTGAGGTTGACTGCGTGCGCGGCGCGCGCGGCGATGATGCGATCCAGATCGGCGGCGCAGCGGAAGGACTCGTCGGCGACCACCGGCACCGGCGATCGCGCGGTGACCTCGGCCATGCCCGCCAGGTCGGCGGCGGCGCACGGCTGCTCGTAGCACTCGACGTCGAGGCCGTCGGCGAGCGCAGCGTCGAGCAGCGCCAGCGCGTCAGCGGCGCTGAACCCGGCGTTGGCGTCCAGGCGAAAACGCGCGCTGGGGATCGCGCCACCCACCGCGCGCAGCGACGCCCGATCGGCGCGCCAGTCGCGGCCGACCTTGACCTTGAAGCAATCGAATCCCGCGGCATGATGGCGGCGCGCCGCCTGGACCATGCGATCCGGATCGGAGATCGGCAGCGTGATGTCGGTGAAGAACACCGGCCGCGCCGGCGGCAGCGACTCGCCGCCGGCCAGCGCGCGCGCCACGGAAACCCCGGCGGCGCGGCACCAGGCGTCCAGGATCGCGCTCTCGACGCCGGCGCGCGCGACGGCGCATTCAGGCAGTGCGCGCGCGACCGCCGAGGCCAGCGCCTGCCAGCGCTCCGGCGCCGCTTCCAGGCGCAGCCCGACCAGCGCGGGCGACGCCGCCGCGATCGCCGCGAGCAACTCGGGTTGGTCCTCGCGCGTGACCGGCGGCAACGCCGCCGCTTCACCCAGACCGACGGCGCGGCGTCCCGCCGCATCCTCGACGGTGGCACTGACCAGCGCCGCACGGGTGACGTCGATGCGCCCCGACGCGATCACGAACGGATCGCGCAGCGGAACCGACAGCGGCTCGACGTCGAGCGCCACCAGCGTCACCGCCGGCAGCTCGAACGATGCCGGCACGCCATCGCGCGCGCCGCTCATACCAATCGCCACTACCATCGGTTCTTGAGGCGCTCGATCTCGCGCCGATCGCGCTTGGTGGGTCGACCAGCGCCCTCGAAGGTGAGCGTGGGCGCGTTCTTCAACTGATACGCGAGCTTCTCCCGCGCCTCGCGGCTCGCGGCCGTCTCCTCGTACAGCGTCGCGGCGACCGACGCCGGCCCGCGCAGCTCGGCGAGCCCGCGCACGACGACCTGGTGCTCGTACGGCGGGCGGCGAATCGTGACGGTCTCGCCGGGCTGAACCTGGTGCGCGCGTTTGGCGCGCTCGCCATTCACGTCGACCTTGCCGCCGTCGACCGCCTGCGCCGCCGCGGAGCGCGTCTTGAAGAAGCGCGCGGCCCACAACCACTTGTCGAGGCGCACGCGAGCGGGCGCATCCGAAGCGGGACCAGCAGCCATGCCCGACATTGTACGTCGGCTCAGGCGCGGCGCACGCCCGTCAGGGCGCCGAGACGGCCATCGAGATCGCGCGCACGCGCTGATAAGGTCCGGTGCCGCCGTTGGTGCCGTCGGCCACGTAGACCGTGAGGCCGTCCGGCGTCACGGCGATGCCCTCCTGGCCGAAGAACTCCGCGACGTTGCCGGCGCCGTCGGAGTAGCCGCCGGTGCCGTCGCCGGCCAGCGTCTGCACGCCGCCCGCGTTCAAACGCCGGATACGGTGGTTGCCTTGATCCGAGATGTAGATTGCGCCGCCGCTGTCGATGGCGACGTCTTCGGGCCAGAAGAAGCGCGCCTGCGTCACGTCGCCGTCGATCATGCCATTCACGCCGTCGCCGGCGAGCGTGCCGACGGTTCCGTCGAGCGCGACCGTGCGCAGGCGGTGATTGCCGTAGTCGGCGACGACCAGCGTTCCGTCGGCGCGCGCGACCAGGCCATAGGGCGTGTTGAATTGCGCCGAGGTCCCCTGGCCGTCGGCGTAGCCCGCACAGCCGTTACCGGCCAGCGTCGTCACCGCGGCGGTCTGCGGATCGAGCAGCAAGATGCGATGATTGCGGTAGTCGGACAGGGCCAAGCGCCCGTCGGACAGCAGCGCGACGCCGCGCGGGCGTCCGATGTCGGGCGCGACGACCGTCGCCGTCTGCGTCGGAACGTCGACGCGCCAGATCGTCCCCGACGTGCTCGACTTGGCCCCTTGCGGATCGAGGTCGGTGTCGACGTAGAGGACATCGTTGCTCGCGGCGACCAGACCGAACGGCTGGCTCAACTTGCCCATCGCGATCACGGTCGACGAGACACCAGCCGGTGTGAGCTGCCGGACCTGGTTGTTGTCGTATTCGACCACATACAGATCGCCGCCGGGAGCGAGCGCGACGCTGACAGGGTTGCTGAACCCGACCGACGCGCCGGTGCCGTCGGCGCGGCCCGACGCGCCGGATCCGGCCAGCGTCGAGACGTTCACGCCAGGGATGAAGTCGACGGTCGACCCGACGGGTGCGCCGGGTGCAGGGACGTCGGGACAGGACGAGGCGGTGTCGCCGCCGTTGCCGCCGGTATTGTTCGTGATGATGCTCGAACCGGCGCCTCCGGCGCCGCTCGGCGGATCGCTCGCGCCCGATCCACCGCCGCATGCGCCGATGCCGGCGGCGAGCCACATCGCCACGAGGCAAGGCAGCACCATCTTGCAACCGACGGCGATGCGTTTACCGTTGACGTCAAGTCGCGGCCGACCTTGATCGGCGCGCGTGCCGTGATTTCCGAAACCACTTGAAATGCGCCTCATCCCAGACCGACAGTTTGTCTGGGATGACAGGAGTCAAGGGCGGCGTCCGGTTGAAACCCTCGGGGCCTCATCCTCTCGCGGAGTTGCCGCGAAAATTGTCGTCACCATCGGTGTGTGTGTGATGTGCAACGCGTGTAGGCAACCCGCGCTCAACACGTACGTCTGACGAGCTCGACCACACTCGACGGACACGCCGCGCCGCAATCGTCGGTCATCGTCGTTGGTCGTTCTCGTTCGTCTCGTTGATCTTGGAAGCGGCTCTCAACGCGTCGGCGCGCCCGACGTGCCGCCCGCACCGACGGTCCCGCCCGCGCCCGCGCCACCGCTCGTCGTCGACGACGCGCGCGCTCGATCGGTCGATCGCGCGCGCTTCTTCGGCGCCGGAGTCGTCGCGGCGCGATGATGACGAGACGCCTCGCCTTCATCGCCTTTTGCCGCCGAGCCGACCTCCCGACCCGCTCCTTTGATCTGCTCGCCGAGCCCGCGGATGTTTTGCTCCGCGTGATTGACGACCTTCTTCCCGTGTTGCTTCTTGTCGGGACGATCGCGTTCGGTCTCGATCTTCTTTTCTAGCTCCTGTTCGTGCTTCTTGATGCGCGCCAGCGGGTGGTCGTCGTCCGCCTCTTGCGCATGCGCAGGCTCGCCAATGAACATCGTCGCCGCCCAGATCGCAAACATCACGGCGATCGCCAGCCATGACCAACCCGCGCATCCCCACGGCTTCGCCTGCCGCGCGATCATTCGACCCCCGCCACCCAGCGCAGCGCGCCGGTCAGGTGCCGCCGGAACACGGGATCGGCGTAGCTGTCCTGGGTGTGACCCATCGCCGTGTAAAGCGCACGGCCGCCCCCGGCCGTCGGATGCGCCCACGCAATCGGGTGGTCGGACCCCATCATCCCGCCGGTGTAGCTGCTCTCGTCGACGGTCGCGAGCACGGTCACCGAGTCGCGCGGGTTGGTTTGAAAGTCATACCACTCGTCGGTGCGCATCCACGGCGACGCGATGCCCGCCATCGCGGGATGCTCCGCGACCTCGACGTCGACATTGGCCGTCTGCACCGCGGGGTGCGCCTTGAAATAAGCGCCCACGAGCGTGCCGTAGAACGGCCAGTCGTACTCGGTGTCGGCGGCCGAGTGCACGCCCAGGTACCCGCCGCCCGCGCCGACCCAGGCCTCGAAGGCTGCCTGCTGATCGTCATCGAGCACGTCACCCGTCGTCAGCAAGAAGACCACCACGCGGAAGCGCGCGAGGTTGTCCGCATTGAACTCGGTCGGATCCTCGGTGGCCTCGACCGTGAAGCCGCCGCTGTCCTGCAATTCGGTCAGCGCTTGAATCGCGGCCGGGATCGAATCGTGGCGAAACCCCACCGTGCGGCTGAACAGCAGCACCGGAAACGGCCCGGCAGCGGCCTCGTCTGCGGGCGCGTCCGGAAGAACGTCGGCGCTGCCGTCAGTGACGATGACGTCGGTCCCGCTCGACCGCCCGCTGCGGCAGGCGCCGAGCGCGACGACCCACAACAGAAAGGTGTGGCGGCGCATCGCGGTGATGCTGGCAGAGGCGCCGCGCGCGCGCCAGCGTCATCTCTTGCACCACCCTACATCGCCCCTCCATCACACCGCCCCTCCATCACATCCGAACGACACCGTCGGACAGCATGTGGGCGGCCGTCGCACGCGGCGCGTCCAAAGTGCTAAGGTGAGCGCGCGGGATTTCCGCGGGAGGCGATCATGTCCGACGAAGCCAGCAGCGCCATCGACACCGAAGCCGTCATCACCGTCCTGAATCGCATCCTGGAGCTGGAGCTGGCGGGCGTCGTCCGCTACCTGCACTACAGCTTCATGATCTTCGGTCACAACCGGATCCCGATCTGCGCGTGGTTTCGCCAGCAGTCGGACGAGGGGAAGCTGCACGCGGTCCTGGCCGGCGAGCACGTCACGTCACTCGGCGGCCACCCCTCGCTCAAGATTGGCACGCTGCTCGAGACCCACAAGCACACGGTCGACGACATCCTGACCGAGGCGAGCGACCACGAGAAGGTCGGCCTCGACGAGTACCGCAAGCTGCTCAAGCTGGTGACCGACAAGAACATGATGCTCGAGGAGTACGCGCGCGCCCAGATTGCTGACGAGGAGCAGCATCTGGCGGAGATCAGCAAAATGATGAGACGTCATTAGGCGACGCGTTTAGTAATTGCTGTATTCCCAACAACAATGATTCACAACATTGTTGTCGGGCGCGCAACGATCGCAAACCCACTCGGACCCCATTTGGCGGGCTCGAGACGACATGGTGCTTCCTGAAGGCCCGGTCCGCCTAGCCTCCTACAGTGGCGGCACACCAGCTGCATCGTCTGGAAACAATCGCGCAGCGCTCGGCAACGCAGAACGCCGGCGCGCAGCGGTTGCTTCAAGGAGGTTTCGATGCAGATGTCCAGCGTCCGGAGATGGATTGGTTCGCCGTCACCCATTGGTGTCGCTGCCGCGCTGGCGCTCGCCGCGCCACTGGCGCTCGGCGCCTGTGACATCGGCGTCGGCCCGGACACCGTCAGCACCGAAGCGGCTGCCGTCAGCCTGACCAGCAACTTCTCGAACTCCGCGGGCGCGCATGCGACGGTCAGCACCACCGGCTCGATCGATCAGAGCAACGCCTTCTTCCAGAGCCTGGGCACCAACGGCCGCTCGTGCGTGACCTGCCACGATGCCTCGACCGCCTGGTCGATCACGCCGGCCAGCGTGCAGGCCCGGTTCAACGCCACCAACGGCACCGACCCGATCTTCCGCCTCAACGACGGCGCCAACGCGCCCAACCTGCCGGTTGCCACCGTCGATCAGCGCCGCAGCGCCTATAGCATGCTGCTGAACCGGGGCGTGATCCGCGTCGGCCTGCCCCTGCCGCCGAACGCCGAGTTCGACCTGGTCGCCGTCGACGATCCCTACTGGTACGCCAGCGCCAACGAGCTGTCGCTGTTCCGCCGCCCGCTGCCGACCACGAACCTGTCGTTTCTGTCAGCGGTCATGTGGGACGGCCGCGAGACCGTCGCCGGGGCGCCGATGGCGCAGAACCTGGCGCGCCAGGCCAACGACGCGACGCTGGGCCACGCGCAGGCGTCGGTGGCTCTGACCACGGCGCAGCAGAACTCGATCGTCGCGTTCGAGACCGCGCTCTTCACCGCGCAGACCAGCGACAGCGTCGTCGGCAGCCTCTCCGCGTCACCGGTGACGGGCGGCCCGGCGTTCCTGTCGAAGCAGGCCTTCTTCATCGGCATCAACGATCCGCTGGGCGGCAACCCGCAGGGCACCGCCTTCACCAGCGCCGCGTTCACGCTCTACAACGGCTGGACGAACTTCAGCGGCACCAGCGCCTCGGCGCAGAAGAAGGCGTCGATCGCGCGCGGCCAGGACATCTTCAACAACCACCCGATCCGCATCGCGGGCGTCGGCGGGCTCAACGACAAGCTCGGCGTCGCCACGCTCAACGGCACCTGCACCACCTGCCACGACTCGCCCAACGTCGGCAACCACTCGGTGTCGCTGCCGCTCGACATCGGCCTCACCGGGCCGAACCAGCGCTTCGGTGACCAGCCGCTGTACACGCTGCGCAACAAGACCACGGGCGCGACCGTGCAGACGACCGACCCGGGCCGCGCGATGATCACCGGCAAGTGGGCCGACATGAGCAAGTTCAAGGGCCCGATCCTGCACGGCCTCGCCGGCCGCGCGCCGTACTTCCACAACGGCAGCGCCAACACGCTGACCGACGTCATCAAGTTCTACGACACCCAGTTCCATATCGGCCTCGACGCCACCCAGTTCGTCGATCTGGCGAACTTCCTGGCGACGCTCTGATTCCTCGATAGAGAGGGGCCACCCACTCCTCTCTTCTGAACCCGCTGGACCCGCCCCCGGACCCCGAGAGGCCCCAGCCACGCCCGCCTCCGAGCGAGCATGGCTGGGGCCTTTCACTATCGGGTGTAGTATTCCGCCGATGGCCGTTGCCGTGGCGCCAATCATCGAGCGGCCTCTGGGGCGCACCGGCGCGCGCGTGTTGCCGGTCTCGCTCGGCGGCGAAGGGATCTTGCGCACGACCGGCCGCGCGCGCGAAGCGGTGCCGGTGATCCTCGAGGCGCTGCGCCTGGGCGTGCGCTACTGCGACACCGCGCCCGCCTACCAGCAGAGCCAGGACTACTACGGCGATGCCTTCCGCGCCGCCAGCGCCGGCGCGCGCGATCGCGTGTTCCTGGCGTCGAAGACCCACGAGCGCTCGCGCGACCGCGCGCTGCGCCTGCTCGACGATTCGTTGCGCCGGCTGGGAACCGATCGCCTGGACCTGTGGCAGATGCACGATTTGCGCGAGCGCGATGAGGTCGACGCGCTCTGCCGCAAGGACGGCGCGCTGCAGGCCGCGATCGAGGCCAGGGCCGACGGCCGCGTGCGCTTCGTCGGCCTCACGGGCCACCACGATCCGCACATCCTGCTCGAGGCGATGCGCCGCTTCGCGTTCGACAGCGTGCTGGTGGCGATCAACCCGGCCGACGCGCGCTATCAGCCGTTCGTGCCGACGGTGGTCGCCGAGGCGCGGCGCCAGGGGATCGGCGTGGTCGGCATGAAGGCGCTGGCGGCCGGCCGGCTGCTGCGCGAAGCCGGCCCCGCCGAGCTGCTGCGCTACACGGCGTCGATCGCCGACACGGTGATCGTCGGTTGCTCGACGGTGGACGAGGTGCGCGCGAATCTGGCGGTCACGCGCGACTTCGCGCCCATGACCGACGACGAGCGCGCCGCCCTGGAGGCGCGCGTCGCGCACAACGCCGCCGACTACGACTCCTTCAAGGGCTGAGCGGGCCGGCGCGCCGGCGCCCGCGTCGCAGCAGCAGGGCGCCCATCAGCACCAGGCCCACCGCGCCCACGACTGCGTCACCAGTCCCGCCCCCGATCCGGCACCCGCACCCGCTCGAGCCGTCGCCGGTCTTGGGAGCGACGACCGTAACGTTGACCGGATCGCTGGTCGCCGCCGCGCCCGTGGTGTCGGTCGCCGTCGCGGTCAGCGCGTACACTCCGGCCTGGGCGCCCGACCAGTCGAGCGTGTAGGGCGCCTGCGTGACCTGCCCGGCCGACGTGGGCCCAACGAAGAACTCGACGGTGGTGATCGCCACCGTCGCGCCGCCCGACGCGTCGGCCGCGAGCGAGACGGTCCCCGGCGGCAGCATCGCGTCGGCGGCAGGGCTGGTGATCGACACCGTCGGCACGCGCAGCAGACCATCGCGCATCACGTCCGCCACGACGGTGTACCCGCCGTCGTTGGGGTGAACCCCGTCGGTGAAGTAGCCGGTCTGGCCCATCGTCGGCGTGTTGAGATCGATGGTCGGCAGGCCCTTGTCGGCGGCGACCTGGTTGATGACCGGGATGATCTGGTCGTGGATCACCGGACCGCTGATGGTGAACGTGTTGGCCATCGCGTCGAGCGGCAGCGCCAGATAGACCACCGGGTGCGTCGGCAGCGTCGCGAAGTGATCGACCAGCGCCGCGAGATCGATCGCGAACTGATCGGCGTGCGTGCCGCCATCGCCGCCGTTCCAGTTGCTCGGCTTCGAGTCGTTGGTGCCGAGCATGATGATCACGTCGACGACCGCCCCGTCGCCGGCGCCGGCGACGAAGGTGGTCGCGTTGGTGTACTCGAGCGTCTTCGGGTACGGCGTGTCGCCCGTCGACAGCAGCGTCGCGCCCGAGTGGCCGAAGTTTTTGACCATGACGCTGCCGCCCAGCAGCCCCAGGAGCTGGGTCGGATAGTTGGTGTTCGGCGAGCTGGCCCCCGTGCCCTGGGTGATGCTGTCGCCCACGCAGGCGACGTGCGTCGGCATGCGCGGCTGCGCGCGCGCCGTCGCGGCGCTGGCGAGGAGCAGCGCGCCGGCCAGGAGGGCGACCCAGCTCGGGCCCTTGCGATGAAAGCGAGGCGATGTCATCGCGCGCAGCATAGATCGCGGCCGACCGCGGGGGCGAGCGCCAACGTTCGCGGCCGCCGATACAGCCGGAGATCCGAAATCGTGCCTAACCATTTCGAGCGCGCCGCCCACTGTGCGGGTGGAGGACGACGTGACTCGCACACCCGAGACCGCGCGAACGCTGCTGATCGCCATCACACTGTGGGCCGCGACGGGCGCGGCGGCCTGCACGTGGGACCCGCCGACGCGCACCGGAGTGACACCGGCGTCCGGCAGCGGTGGGCGCGGCGGCAGCGTGGGTGTGACCCCGGGCGGCGGTGGCACCGGCGCCACGCCGACCACCGGCGACCGCTGCGTCTGGAGCGATCCCGACCGCATCGACTGCGGTGGCCAGCTCTACAGCGGCCAGGGGATCACGCCCGATATCTACGTGGTCTTCGACGTGTCGGGCTCGATGGCGACCAAGGACGACGGAACGACCATGCGCATCGACGCCGTCCGCGGCGCGCTGCTGACGTTCCTGAACGATCCGGCCAGCAGCGGCATCGGCGTCGGCATCGGCTACTTCGGAACGCAGCCGCTCTCGTGCGCCTGCACGTCGTGCAATCCCGCCGACTACGCGACGCCGGCGCTCACCATCGCCCCGCTGCCCGGCCAGCTGTCGGCGATGTCGACGTCGCTCGCGGGCGCGACCCCCACCGGCGAGACACCCACCGGCGCCGCGCTGCGCGGTTCGTGCCAGTACGCGGCGGGGTACAAGCAGGCGCACCCCGGTCACGACGTCGTGCTGTTGCTGGTCACCGACGGTGAACCTCAAGCGCCGCTCACGTCGCGCAACGGCGGCTGCAACCCGACGCTGGCCGATGCGTCGGCGGCAGCGACGAGCTGCCTCACCGGAGCGGTCACGATTCGCACCTATGTGCTGGGCGTCGGGCCGTCGCTCCAGAACCTGAACCAGATCGCTGCCGCGGGTGGCACGACCCAGGCCTATCTCGTCGAGAACGGCGGCGGCACCGAGATCCTCGCGCAGCTCAACCAGATCCGAAAAGACGCCGCCATCCCCTGCTCGTTGCAGATCCCGCCCGCGACCGGCGCGATGCCGATCGATCTGCACACGGTCAACGTCGTCGCCGCCGACGCGAATTGCAACCTGACGACGATCGGCAACGTGTCCAGCGCGGCCGCGTGCGGGCAAGCGGGCGGTTGGTACTACGATCCGCCGACGCAGCCCACGAAGATCCAGCTCTGCGACGCCAGCTGCGCGCAGGTCTCGGCCCCCGGCACGGAGCTGCGGGTCTCCGTCGGATGCGCCACCGAGATCATTCCCTAGACGGCGAGCGCGCGCGCCGCGCACGCCTTCGTCTTCGCCACTGCAAACGCCGCCGGGGCGAGCCCGACGGCACTCCACGCGACTGACCCACAAATGAGGTGTCCCATGCTTCGAACGGTTCGGCTCTCGCATGCGTCGGCGATCTCGCTGGCGCCGGCTTTGACGATGTCGCTCTGCGTTTCGCTCTCGGTCTCGCTCGGAGGCTGTGGAGGTCAGACGCTGCCCGCCGGAGCGCAACCTCCGACGCCGACGACCGACGCAGGCGCGGGCGCGGGGCCCGGGAACGGACCGGGCGGGATGAAGCCACCGCCGCCAGGAATGGGGATGGACGGCGGCCCGGGAATGGGCCCTGGAGCGGGGCCGGGAATGGGCATGAACATGGGAACCACCACCGTCGGTGTACCGACGTCCGGGCCGCCGCGCGTGATCTGGACCGGTGGCGGTCCGTCGGGGCTCACGCCGCTGGCGCCGGGCTGCACGCCCGCGAGCGCGCTCGAGTGCCCGACGGTCTCGGGCACCTGCGCGACCAGCGCGACGTCGCATCCGACCGGCACGCAGATCGGATCGATCTGCTTCTATGGATCCTCGGGCACGACGACGACCACCACCACGAGCTCGTCTCCTGAGGCGACGCTCGAGTACCTGCACGAGACCGCGGGCGGCCAGGAGTATTACCGCTACCGCATCACGTTCGATCCCACCTTCGCCGACAACACCTACGGCGCCAACGCCGTCGGCTGGGGCCAGCGCGGACACACGTTCAGTGATCTCGTCGGAAGCGATCACCTCGAGCTGCAGCTCTTCGACGGCAGCAGCGCGAACACCCTGGTGCTGGAGATCAAGCTCGACTACGTCAGCGTCGACACGGCGGCGACGTGCGGCTACGCGTCGCTGGGCGTCTCGGGCGCCGAGGGCATGGTGCTGATCGGCGACGCCAAGTACATCCTGGGCGCGACCACGTCGATTGCGCGCGATCTGAATGGCTGCGGCTACTGCAGCAACGCCGCGTGCGGGGGCAGCTGCACGGTGAATTCGCCGAGCACCGACTCCACGTTCAGCGCGAACGCGTCGGCGCCGAACTGGGACTACCGCGTGCAGTACGAGGTCTGGGTGGATGCCGCGGTCTTTGCCGGCAAGGGATTCGGCGGCGCCAACGTCCCCTACGTCCACGCGTCGCCGTCGAAGGCGAGCTCGGATACCATCGTCGTCACCCCCAAGCCGTGCCCGACCGGCGGGGGCGGAGGCGGCGGTTGCCCCACGGGCACCACAGCGTACCTCACCAGCGAGGGCGCGCAGACCTGCGTGCCGACGCCCAGCGGCGGCGGTTGCCCCGGCGGCTACACCAACTACCTGGTCAGCGAAGGCGCGGTCTGTGTCCCCACGCCGAACGGGGGCGCCTGCCCGACCGGATACCAGGTCGACCCCACCAGCGAGGGCGCGCGATGCATCTGAGCGGCGCACACCCCGAGCCTGGAGCGCCGCCGCGGGCCGACGGCGAGATCGGCGGCGATGACGATCTCCGCGACCGCGGCCTGATACCGTTCGCGATGTGGCTCTTCGCGCGGCGCCATCCGTGGCGGTTCGACACGAGCTCGAATGCCTCGCAGGCTGGCGCACCGGGCGCGGGCGCCGCCACAAGCGCGCCGGGCTCCGCTCATCTGCCGCGCTACGGGCTCGCAGATGCGCAGGCGAAGCCACCCGTGGACAGGCTGGCGCAGCTGGTCGCGGCGCAGCAGTCGGTCGCGATCCGATCGCACGGCTCACCGGCGGCCGCGCAGCGCACGCTGCCGGGCGGCGGCATCGTCGCGTCGAGCGCGACGCACGCGGTGGCGCCCGAAGGACCGCCGCAGGCGCCGCTGCAGCAGTCGTCGCCGGCGCTGCACGCGGCGCCGAGCGGCGCGCAGCTGCCGTGACACGACGGCACGCCGGTGCTGTCGACGCGACAGAATCGGCCGCAGCACTGCTCGGAGACCGCGCAGGCCACGCCGGCCGCCGCGCAGGTCGCCGGCACGGCGCCCAGGCAGCGCATCGTGCCGGTCAGATCGGCGCGGCACCCGTTCGGACCGCCGTCGCAACAGTCCATCCCCATCATGCAACGCTCGCCGAGCTCGCCGCAGTGGCGCGCGCTCGGCGCGCAGCGCCCGTCGCCCGCAGGACCGGTCATGCAGTTGCCCGAGCAACAGCTGGTGTCGTCGGCGCAGCGCTCGCTGACGGGAGCGCATCCGACGAGCGCGGCGCAGCGCGAGACGCCGTCGGCGCCGGCGACGCAACGGCCCCCGCAGCAGTCCTTGGCGTCCATGCAGATCTCCGCCGCGACCTTGCAGCCCGGGAGCGCGCGGCAGATCCCGGCGCCGCCCGGCATGGCGGCGCACTGGCCGCCGCAGCAATCGGCGTTGGTGCCGCAGCTCTCGCCGGCGACCCGGCAGAACGGTAGCAGCTGGCAGTGCGTGGCGCCGATCTCCTGCGCGTCGCTGCACAGGTGGCCGCAGCAGTCGGCCGCGGCCGCGCACGCTTCACCGGCGGCGCGGCAGGCGGGCGCCATCATCGCCATCATCATCGCGCAGTGCCCGCCCATGCAGGTGCCGTCGCAGCAATCGTTGGCGACCTGACAGGCGCCGCCCGCGGGGACGCAGATCGGTGTGCCGCACACGTTGTCCGTTCCGCAACCGAGCGCGCAGCAGGCGCCCGCGCGCGAACACGACTGCCCGTCGGAGGAGCACCCGACCGCGTTGAGGCAGGTGCGCGCGCCGCTGCCCGCGGGATCGTCGCCGCACAGGACCGAGCAGCAGTCGGCCGCCGAGCGACAAACCGCCCCCTCCGGGAGGCACACGTCGAGCGTCGCGCACTGGCCCGCGGGGCAGTGCCCGGAGCAGCAATCGCCGTCGGCGCCGCACGCGGTGCCGTTGGCGCTGCAGCGCGCGCTCGGCAAGCGGCGCACGGTCAGCTCGACATCGCGACGGCACGCGGCCGGACAGACGATCGCCGCCAGGATCGCCGCGCGAGCCAACATCGCCGTCGCGCGCTGGCTGGCTGCATGCACGCGCGGCACCGCGAACCTGCCGGTCGCGATCAAGGGTGCGGGCCGTCGGCGATCCGCCGCGCGCGCGCAGCGCCCAGCCCGGCGGGGAAGGACGCGAGATAGCGCCGCGCCAACGACGCCGCGCCAGCGTGGTCGCCGAGCGCTGCGGCGCTGTTCATCGCGCCCAGCATGGCTTCACCTGCGAGCGCGCCGCGCGGCGCGACGGCCAGCGCATGCTCGTAGTCGGCGCGCGCCCGCGCGGTCCGCCCGCGCCGCACCTCGAGCTCGGCCGCCGCATAGAGCGCGTTCTGCCGCATCGCCGGCGGTTGCGCGCGGCCGCCGAGCCGGCGATAGGCGGCGATCGCCTGGTCGATCCGGCCCTCGCCGCGGAGCGCCTCGGCGCGCAGGTAACCGAGCTCGTCCTCGCACGCGGCGACGGCGGCGCGGCCGCAGGCGTTGCCCGCGCGAGCGGCGCGCAGGTCGCTGGCCGCCGCCCCCAGCTGCCGCAGCGCCCGCTCGCGATCGCCGGCCCGCATGCTGTCCCGCGCCGCGAGCGCCGTCGATTCACAGAGGCGGCGCGCGTCGGAGCACGCCGACGAAGCGCCGCGCCGGCTCGGCTCACCGGCGGGCGACGGGCTGTCT
>Ga0265338_10003280_pt1 | contig 22962 bp, 17 predicted proteins | sample 42126metaG_FD_193579 | JGI IMG/M metagenome (GOLD analysis project Ga0265338, IMG submission 193579) | Rhizosphere microbial communities from Carex aquatilis grown in University of Washington, Seatle, WA, United States - 4-21-26 metaG | ecosystem: Host-associated > Plants > Roots > Rhizosphere... | reverse complement strand
CGCGCCGCCCACGCCGCTCGCGCCGCCGGTGCCCCCGCCGCCGCAGGCGTTGGCCGCGCCCTGCGTCGGCTTCGAGTCGACGAACGGCCCGGTGCCGTCGGGGCAGCGGCCGTAGGTGCCCACCGCGTGCGTCGTCCAGCTGAACGAATCGACGAGGTCGCCGGCGGGATCGAAGAGGCGCGCCGAGTCGGGCGCGCCGAGCCCGAAGGTCTGGAACACGTAGATGAAATAGAAGCCGCCCGGCGCGAGAGTCGTTCCGCTCGGCACGACGACGAAGGGATGCGTGTCGTCGTTGTCCAGGAGCTTCCACCCGGAGATGTCGGCGGGCGCGGTGCCGGCGTTGGTCAGCTCGACCCAGTCGCCGACGGGGTCGCCGTTCGACTCGACCTCGTTGATCACGATGTGCGCGGCACCGGTGCAAGTGACGGTCAGCGACTGGCTGTCGCCGCAATCGCCGTCGCTGACGGCGAGCGCGACCGAGACCGAGCCGGCCGTCGTGCAGGTGAACGTTGCGCTCTGCGACGTCGAGTTGGTCAACGTGCCGGCGCTGGCCGTCCACTGGTACGTCAGGGCCGCCGGTGCCGCGTCGGTGTCGTGAGCCGCGGCGGCGAGCGCGATCGACCCACCGACCAGCACTTCGCCCGGGCTGGCCGACAAGCCGTCGACCAGCGGACAGATGTTGATCGTGCCGTTCACGAGCACGCTCCCCTTCGTCGGCGCTTCCTGACAGAGCAGGTGGACATTCACGCTGGTCGTCGCGTGCGCCATCACCGAGAAGGGCGCCGACGTCCCCGAGCACTGCGTGGCCCCGTTGGTCGCCGTTGTCGAGAGCGTGAGCGTGTAGCCCGCGCCCACCGGCAGGTTACCGATGGATCCCGAGATCGTGGTGCTGTGGCTGACGTCGAACGTGCCAGCGCGCGTGAACGATCCTGGTCCCGCAATCGAGTAGCTGACGGAGTCGAACGTCACGCCGGGCGCGAGCTGCAGCGCGACGCTGACGCTTCCGATGTCCTCGTTGTGGCGCGAGCCGCAACCAAGCGTCCCGAGCGCCAACCCAACAAGGGCGAGCGCAGTGCTACGAACGAATGAAGAAGTAAGCATGTTGACCCCTGGCAGCAACTCTTGCGCCACAATTGTGAGCTGCGGAACTTATCGTAACCCCACAGATGAGTCCACAGGGTTCGGGCGACCAGCTCCGGTTTTCGGAGGCCGTGCTCCGATTCTCGGGGATCAGAGGACGATTCGACCGTCCGACGTCGTGCGCGTCATCGCGACGGAGGTCACTACGGCTCACCCATGCAGTACCGCGCCACGAATCGGCGTAGCGTCGAGCCGCGCTCGCGATCGTAGTACTTCTGGCCGGCGGCGGTCGCCTCGGGGCCGGGGTATTCCAGGCAGTCGGCGATGACGCGGTAGCCGTCCTGTAGCTGGTTGGGGTCTTCGGGGAACTCGTTTCGGTACTCCTGCAGCAGGCGCCGCAAGCCCGGGCCGTCCCGCACGTCCATGGCGCCCTCCATCGCGCCGACCAGGTTGTTCTCGCGCTGGATGCGGACGTGTCTGGGCGTGAGTGGGTGCGTCGGGCGCAGCTCCTCGGTGCCCGCATCGGGGGCCTCCGGTGGCGGGCTCGGTGCGGCGGGCGCTTCGGCGCTCACCGGCGCTGGCAGTGGAGGCGCCGTGCGAGGTGATGCCACGGGCCGAGGCGCACGGGGCGCCGGGGCGGGTGGGGGCGCGCTGGTTTCGGCCGGCGCGGCGTCGGAAGCCGGAGGTTCGCTGCGCCGCGCGCGTAGCCACATCGAGATCACGACGAGAATCGCGATCACGCTCGCCAATGCGAGGAGAAGGCCGCGCCGCGATGAGCGGCGCGGCAGATCGGAAGGGCTCAGGAGACTCGACTACTTGGTGACCGTCCAGGTCACCGTCTGCTGCGACCGGGGCCAGGCCGTGCGGCTGCAGTACTGGCGGGTGACCGACGTCGGGCACACGCCGGTCGTGTTTCGGACCCAGTCGGTCGTCGCGTTGTCGTAGGCCTTGGCCGAGATGGTGTGCGAGCCGGCGGCGAGCTTCGACGTGTCGAACGTCGTCCCGCCGTTGACCGTCGTCGTGCCGTCGACGGTCCAGTCGACGTTGATGACCGCCGGGTCGATGACGTTGACGGTGATCGTGCCCGGATTGGTGACCGCGCCCGCCGCGGGCGTGGTGGAGTCGATCGGCGTGATGCGCCGCCAGATGGTGAAGATCGCCTGCTCGCGCGACACCGAGTTGAAGCTGGTGTTCGGGTTGGTGCCGAAGAGGCTGTTCATCATCGAGTTCGCCGACGGCCGGTACTGGCCGGTGCCGACGTAACGGCTGCCGAGCCAGGTGCCCTGCAGGCCGGTGGCGCCCGTCTGCGTGGTACCGATCCACTTGTCCCACTTGCTGCCGGTGGTGGTCGGATCACCCGTCGAGTTGACCTCGGGGTTCTCGGTGCCGACGGTGCCGGTGCCCATGGTGTTGCTGCCGCAGTTGGCGCCGGTGCAGGTGCCGTACTCGTCGGCCAGCTGGTGGAAGCCGTGGCCACCCTCGTGCAACGCGCCCTTGGGACCGTCCATGTTGCCGCCCGACCAGAGCATCCAAACCGACCCGGTGTTCCACCACTGCGAGTTGTTGAGCACGATCGAGTGCCAGTCGACGGTCATGCCGGCCGGCGTGTTCGCGGTCAGCTGGGTCATCGCCGCGTTGGTATCGCACGTCGCGAGGCGGCTGGTGTCGTCGCCGAAGCAATTGAAGATCGTCGAGCCATTTGCCGCGCCGGTCTGGCTGATACCGTCGGTCTGGCTCACGGTCTTGAAGAGGCAGATGTTGATGAAGTTCTTGTAACGGATGTAGGGCTCGCCGAACGGGGCCGTGAAGCGCGTCGCCATCGCGTTGTTGACGTGGGTCATCAGCGTGGTGTTGACGGTGGTCGAGGTGTAGCCGTCGGCCAGAATCACGTAGTTGACGCGGTTCTTTGGCGGACCGGCATTGTTGATGACTGTGCCGATCGGCCCGCAATCCAGCGCCGGCGGGGGCAGGACGGTGCTGCCGCCCGCGCCGGTGACGGTGCTGCCTCCCGTCCCGGTCACCACGCCACCACCCGCGCCCGTGGAAGCGCCGCCCGCGCCCGTGCTTCCACCGGTTCCCACCACCACGATCCCACCGCCCGCGCCGGTTACGACAGTGCCGCCACCGGCTCCGCCCTCCCCCGATCCACCTGGTGCAGCGCTACCGGCGCAGCCGACGGCGCCAAGACATGCGAGGAGATATGTGGCACGTGAAATGGATCGCTGAGCATTCATTGGGCGTCCTCCCGGGGCTGGTGCACGGAAGTGACACGCGCCGCGGCGCCGCGGCTCACAATAAACACCCGGGTCCGGCCGGTTTCTGGAGCGGCGCGGTGGGGACGCCCTCGGAATCCCTGGCCGCGCGCAGCGCCGGGCTGACGTTCTTGCGAACTTGCTGGCTAAGTTCGGGCCATTGTTGAGGCCAGGTCCAACAGCTTGCTCGAATAGCCCCACTCGTTGTCGTACCAGGCAATGAGCTTCACAAAAGTCGGGTCCAGCTGGATGCCGGCCCTGGCGTCGAAGACCGACGTGCAGGATTCGCCGCGCATGTCGCTCGAGACGACCTCCTCGTCGGTGTAGCCGAGGACGCCGCTGAGCGCGCCCTCCGACGCCTGTTTCATCGCGGAACAGATGTCCGCGTAGCGGGTCTCGCGAACCAGCTCGCAGGTCAAGTCGACCACGGAGACGTCGGGGACCGGGACCCGGAACGACATGCCCGTCAGCTTGCCCTTCAGCTCAGGCAGCACCTTGGTGACCGCCTCGGCGGCGCCCGTCGACGCGGGGATGATGTTGTCGAGGATGCCGCGCCCGAAGCGCCAGTCCTTGCCGGACACGCCGTCGACGGTCTTCTGCGTCGCCGTCGTCGCGTGCACCGTCGTCATCAAGCCCCGTTTGATGCCGAACGCGTCGTGCAGCACCTTGGCGACGGGCGCGAGGCAGTTGGTCGTGCAAGACGCCGCCGAGATGATCGGCTCGCCCGCGTAGCGGTCGCTGTTCACGCCGTGCACGAACACCGGCATGTCGTCCTTTGCCGGCGCCGAGACGATGACGCGCCGGGCGCCGGCGCGCAGGTGCGGTTCGGTCTTTTCCCGGGTGAGGAAGATCCCCGTCGATTCGATCACCACGTCGGCGCCGACCTCGCCCCACGCCGACGCCGCGGGATCCTTCACCGCGCTGGCGCGGACCGGCCGTCCGTCGACGACGAGAAAGTTGTCCTTCAGCGATAGGTCGTGCGGGAAGCGGCCGTGCACGGAGTCGTACCTGAGCAAGTAAGCGAGCTGGCGCAGCTCGAGCAGGTCATTCACCGCGACGACCTGAACGTCGGCGCGCTTCATCGCCGCGCGGAACGCCATCCGGCCGATGCGCCCGAACCCGTTGATGCCGATCTTGACCATGGCGGAGTCTCCTTTTTCGTTGTCCGTGGTTTCATAGCGCGCCGGCGCCATGGCCTGAAGGACAAGAACATTGCATTTTCGGCCAGAGCCGTCAGGATGATCGCCAGGATCGATTCATGGGTCGAACGTCGAAACGGGTGTGGTTTTTCGTCTTGCCGCGCACCGGCGTGCTCAACGTCGCGGGGCCGTGGGATGTGCTCGGCCACGCCAACGACGTGCTCGGGCGCGCGGCGTACGAGCTGGCGATGGTCGGCACGCGCGCGCCGACCGCCGAGACTCGCTTTGGCATCCGCCTGACCGGCATCCGGCCGTTGCCTCGCGGTGGCGCGCGGCTGCCCGACGTGGCGATCGTCGCCGGCGCCCCGGTGAGCGCGCTGCCCGGCGAGCAAACGCCGCTGGTGGCCTGGATGCGCCGCTTTCACGCGCGCATCCCGACGGTGGTCTCGATCTGCACCGGCGCGTTCGTGCTCGGCGCCGCCGGCGTGCTCGACGGCCGGCGCGCCACCACGCACTGGATGTTTCTCGACGAGCTGCGGGCGCGCTTTCCCGCGGCGCACGTCGTCGACGAAGGGATCTTCGTCAAGGATGGACGCATCTGGACCTCGGCAGGGATCACCGCGGGCATCGATCTGACGCTGGCGCTGGTCGAGGAGGACCACGGCCATCGTGTGGCGATGGAGGTCGCGCGGCGGCTGGTGCTGTTCCTGCGGCGCTCGGGCAACCAGGCGCAGTTCAGCGCGGCGCTGCGCCGCCAGGAGAGCGAGCCGCCGAAGCTGCGCGACATCTCCGCGTTCGTCGTCGAGCACATCGACGGGCCGCTGCCCGTCGACCGCCTCGCGCGCGGCGTCGGCATGAGCCCGCGTACGCTCAGCCGCTGGTGCCGCGAGCACCTCGGCGAATCACCGGCTGAACTGGTGCGGCGCCTGCGTGTCGACGAGGCGCGCCGCCTGCTCGAGGAGACGGCGCTGCCGCTCAAGGACATCACCGCGCGCACCGGGCTCGGCGACCCGAGCACGCTGTGGCGGGTTTTCACGCAGCGCCTCGGCGTCACGCCCGCCGCGTACCGGCAGCGCTTCGCCGCCGCTTCGTGAGGGACGGGCGGCCGCTGAAAAATATCGACTTGGCCCCGCGATCGTCCGATGATTCCGGACCGCGCATGCCCGATCCGTCCGCCGCGGACGTTGCGATGTTCCAGGCGGCCATCGACACGGCGCGCGAGGCGGTGTTGTGGGTCGACGGCGAGGGGCGGTTCGTCTACGTCAACGCGCGCGCGTGCAGCTGGCTCGGCTACGCGCGCGAGGAGCTGGGCCGGTTGCACGTCTGGGACGTCGACGTCGGGATGACACCCGAGCGATGGGCCCACGTCTGGAAGCAGACCCTGATCGGTGGGTTGACCGAGACGGCGTACCGGCGCAAGGACGGCGTCGTGGTCCCCGTCGAGGTCTCGGCCAAGGACCTGGAGGTGGACGGACAACGGTTGTGCGTCGCCTTCGTGCGCGACGCGACCGAACGGCGGGCGGTCACCGAGGCGCTCCGTCGCACGCAAGCCGCGGTCGACAAGGCGCGCGATCCGATCTTCTGGGTCAAGTCCGACGGAAGCCTCGCGTACGTCAACGAGGCCGCCTGCGAGCTGCTCGAGTACCCGCGCGAGGAGCTCTTGTGTCTGAGGATGCAGGACATCAGCCCGAGCCCGATCTCCTGGGAAGATCGCTGGCGCCGCCGGCGCGAAGAGGGGACGCTGCGGTTCGAGCGGGTCCACCGCGCGAAGAGCGGGCGCGAAATTCCCGTCGAGGTGTCGGTCAGCGTGATCGTCTTCGAGGGCGAGGAGTGCCACTGGGTCTACACGCGCGACCTGACCGAGCAGAAGCGCGTGCAGGCGGAGAAGGCGCGGCTCGAAGCGGAGCTGCTGCACGCGCAGAAGCTGGAGTCGGTCGGGCGGCTCGCGGGCGGCGTGGCGCACGACTTCAACAACATGCTCACCGTGATCCTCGGCTACGCCGAGCTCATCGGCGCGAGCTTTCCCGACGACACCGGGCTGCTCGAGTCGCTGGCCGAGATCAAGAAAGCCGCCTGCCGCTCGCGCGACACGACCCGCCAGCTGCTGGCGTTCTCGCGCAAGCAGACGATCGCGCCGCGCGCCGTCGACCTGAACGTGCTGGTCGCCGAGGCGAAGAACGCGCTGCTGCGGCTGATCGGCGAGCACGTCACGCTGCTGTTCCTTCCCGGCGCCGCGTTGTGGAAGGTCAAGTCCGACCCGGCGCAGCTCGAGCAGAGCCTGGTGAACCTGGTCGTCAATGCGCGCGATGCGCTGCCCGAGGGCGGACACATCACGATCGCGACGGGGAACGTCCACCTCGACGCCGCCGACTGCCGCAACCGCGCCGACGCCGTGCCGGGCGACTACGTCGTGCTATCGGTCAGCGACGACGGCGTGGGGATGGACGAGCAGACGCTGTCGCACATCTTCGAGCCATTCTTCTCGACCAAGGAGGTCGGCAAGGGCACGGGCCTAACCCTGGCGACGGTCTACGGCGCGATCAAGCAGAACAACGGGTTCATCGACGTCACCAGCGCCAAGGGCCGCGGCACGACGTTCCGCCTTCATGTGCCGCGCACGCACGGACCGGGCGCGGAGGTGCCGGTCGCAACCGATCATCCACCCGAGCCGACCTAGCGCTCTGGCGGGGAACCCGCGCGCTTTCCGGTTGTCCTTTTTCGCGCGGCCCGCAGATCTTTCCTGCGAGGCGTGCGTTGGAGGGGACCATGGCGATTCGACTCCCCCTGTTACGGTCCGAGCTCGATCCCGTCGACCGCATCGAGATCCCGACACCGTGTGCGGTGTCCTGGGACAGCATGTACGGCGACGATCGCATCCGGCACTGCGGCAGCTGCCGAAAGAATGTCTACAATGTCGCCTCGTTGACGCGCGCGCAGGCGATCGAGCTCATCGCGAGTCGCGAGGAGGTGTGCGTGCGCATCTACCGCCGTCCCGACGGCACGGTGGTGACCAGCGATTGCTGGTCGCGGCTGCGCGCGGCGCGGCGGCGCGGCATGTGGGCGTTCCTGGCGATGCTTGTGATTGTCGGCTGGGCGCAGCTGGCCGCGATGGTCGTCGGCATCGCCGGCCTGCGGCGGTTGGTCCTGCACCCGATGATGGGCTCGCCGCCGGCCGCGCCGGCTTCGCGTGGGACGCCGATGCCGCGCCGCGAGCCGACTCCAGTTCCCCGCGAGATGACGATCACCGCGGGAGCCATGCTGCCGCGGGAGTTCTTCATGGGTGCGCTCGAGCGCCACCAAGGGCGCCGCAAGATCGCCGGCAAGGCTGCCGAGCGGCCGTTACAGCGAGCCTTGATCGAAGAGCTCTAGTCGCCGGGTACGGTCGAGCCGACCAAGATCGCCCACGCGCGCGCCAACCTGACCGCCGCGGGCCTCGCCGATCTGGTCGACATTCGCGAGGGGGACGCGCTCGAGACGCTGGCGCGCGATCTGCCCGAATCGATCGACGTCGTGCTGCTCGACGGGCACAAGGGGCTCTACCTGCGCATCCTGGACCTGGTGTCGCCGCGCCTGCGCAGCGGCGCCGGCCTGATCGCCGACAATGCCGACGCCAGCCCGGACTACGTCGCGCGCGTGCGTGCGCCGGGCGGCGGCTATCTGTCGGTGCCGTTCGCGTCCGACGTCGAGCTGTCGATCAAGATCTAGGGCCGGGTCCGCGCGCCGGCCTTCGGCGCGCGCGCGTGCAGTTGCAGGAACGCGGCCGCCACGTCTTCGACGTGGTGGGCGAGCTCGCGCGGCTTCGGCGGATCGTCCATCCCCAGCAGGATCGACACGTGCGAGCCGCCGGTCAGCAGCGCGAAGAACCGCGACGCGAGCTGTGAGGCCTCGCCGCTGAGGAGCCCGGCCTCGATCGCCGCGGACATCATCTCGGCCAGCGCGCGCCGGTTCGGCTGAAACGCGTTCCGCTCCAGGATGCGGGCCATCTCCGGCGATTCCTCCGCCGACGCAATCGCCAGGCGGAACGTCGAGACGACGGCGGGATCGTACAGCTGCTCGAGGAACGCGACGCCGACCTGGCGCAGCGTCGCGGCGAAGGCGTCGCGGGAAGTGACATCGGGCTGCACCGCGGGCCTGCGCATCCGCTCGGCGCGCGCGGCGATCACGGCCGCGAAGATGCCCTCTTTGCTTCCGAATTCGCTGTAGATCTCACGCTTCGATACCTTGGCGCGCGCGGCGATCTCGCGCGTCTGCGTCGCGCCGTAGCCGCGCTCGCGCAGGACCTCGAAGGCGGCGTTCAGGATGCGGGCGCGCGCGGTGCCCGCGTCGCCTGCATCCGCAGGATCGCAGTCAGAATCAGGGCTTCGGCGCTTCATGGCGGAATGTTCTTGCATGGTACCAGCGGGTACCGTATATCGAGATCGCATGGTACCCAATGGTACCAAATCCAACCCGCGGAGGCACGACATGCAAGACGAGACTCTTTTCGATAGCGCGCCGGTCGTTCGGTTCGACCGGATAACCAAGACCTATGACGACGGCGGCCTGGAGGTCGAGGCCGTGCGCGGCGTCAGCTTCGCCATCGCACCCCGCCGCTTCACGATGATCGTCGGCCCGTCAGGCAGCGGAAAGACCACGCTGCTCAACTTGATCGGCTGCATCGACCGGCCGACGGCCGGCCGGCTCGAGGTGTGCGGCCAGGACGTCGGCGCGCTCGGCGACGACGACCTCACCGACTTCCGCGCGCGCCACGTCGCGTTCGTGTTCCAGAGCTTCAACCTGTTCCCGGTGCTGACGGCGTACGAGAACGTCGAGTATCCGCTGCTGCTGCTCGGCGTCTCCGCCGGCGAGCGCCGCTCGCGCGCCGCCGCGATGCTGGACGCGGTCGGGCTGGCGGCCTACGGGCACCACCGGCCCAACCAGCTCAGCGGCGGGCAGAAGCAGCGCGTGGCGATCGCGCGCGCTCTCGTCAAGCACCCCGCGCTGGTGCTCGCCGACGAGCCGACCGCCAACCTGGATACGCACACCGGCGCCGAGATCATCGCCCTCATGCGCCGCGTGCAGGACGAGCAGGCCGTCAGCTTCGTCTTCTCGACCCACGACCCGCAGCTGATGTCCCACGCGGACGAGACATTCGCGATCCGCGACGGCCTCCTCGTGGAGGCGCGGTCATGATGACGCTCAAGATCGCGTTCCGGAACATTCTGCGCAACCGGCGCCGGTCGATGATGACGCTGCTCGCGATCGCGGTTGGCGCGGTCGGCATCGTGCTCTTCGGCGAGTTCGTGCGCTTCGTGACCGCGGGCCTGGAGACCAGCGCCGTGGACAAGGTCGGCCACCTGACGGTCTTTCGCCGCGGCTACTTCGCGTTCGGCGCCGGCAACCCGGCCGAGTTCGGCATCGACGACTACGCGGGCGTCGTGCGCGCCATTCGCGAGGACCCGGTGCTGGCGCCCCGGCTGAACGTGGTGACGCCGATCGTGTCGCTGGCAGGCATCGCGGGGAACTTCGACGTCGATGCGTCGAAGACGTTCCTGGGCACGGGAGTGGTCCCCTCGGAGCGCGACCGACTGTCGCGCTGGGACGAGCACGGCGTGAGTCGCCGGCGCGTGCTGCGGGAGTCGGGTCTACGCGACGACGACGAGGCGCGCGGCATCGTCGGCGTCGGCCTGGCGCGCGTCCTGGGACTGTGCGAGCGCCTGCGCATCGGCGACTGCCCGGCGCGGCCGGCGGCGCCACGCGCGACCGGCGCGCGGCTCGACGGCGCGCTCGCCGGCCTGGCGCAGGCGGACGGCGTGGCCGTGGCCGCGGCAAAAGGCAACGAGCCGCCCCGGCTGGATTTGCTCGCCGCCACGGCCGGCGGCGCGCCCAACGTCGTCAGCCTCGCCGTGAGCCGCGCCGAGCCCCAGGGCGTGCGCGAGCTCGACGACAACTTCGTCGCCATGCACATCAACCTCGCGCAGAAGCTGGTCTACGGCCGCTCGGAGCCGAAGGCGACTGGCATCGTCGTGCAGCTGCGCCACACCGGTGATCTGGCGATGGCGCGCGCGCGTCTCGGCGCGCTCTTCGCCGAGCGCCACCTGGATCTCGAGCTGCGCGACTTCGCCGAGCTGCAGCCGTTCTACAAGCAAGCGGTCGGCATGTTCCGCGCGATCTTCGCGTTCATCTCGCTGATCATGAGCGTGATCGTGCTCTTCACCGTCGTGAACACGATGGGGATGAGCGTGATGGAGCGGACGACGGAGATCGGGTCCGCGCGCGCGATGGGCGTGCGGCGCTCCGGCATCCGCCGGCTCTTCGTCGTCGAGGGCGCGATCCTGGGCGCGATCGGCGCGACCATCGGCGCCGCGCTGGCGCAGGCGATCGCCACCGCCGTGAATCACGCGGGCATGACCTGGACGCCGCCGGGGCAGGCGGCGCCGATCCCGCTCGAGATCCTGACCGCGGGCTCGACCGGTCTGGTCTTGCGCGTCTGGCTCGCGCTGCTCGTCGCGGCCACGCTGGCCGCGCTGATTCCCGCCAACCGCGGCGCGCGCCTCCCGGTCGTCGACGCCCTCCGCCACGTGTAAAGGAGCCGCACCATGAACATGTCGAAGTCGAAGTGGACGTCGAGACCGAGCCTGCTCGTCGTCGCGCTGAGCGGCCTGCTCCTCGCCGGTGCGCGCGCCTGGGCGGCACCGCCCAGCGCGCGCGAGATCGTCGAGGCGTCGGATCGCGCACGCAACCCGCAGCAGTCATTTCGCAGCACGCTGACGCTGACCACCTACCGCAACGGCCAGGCGCGCGAGCGCGTGGTGCTGGGGGTTCACGCCAAGCCCGACCCGAAGCCCGACCCCGCGAACGCGGGCGGCGCGCGCCCGTTCAAGAACCTGGTGCGCTACATCGATCCGCCGCGCGACGCCGGCAAGCTGGTGTTGCTCGACGCGAGCAAGATGTGGTTCTACGACCCGGCGTCGAAGACCAGCGTTCGCATCTCGGCGCAGCAGCGGCTGGTGGGTCAGGCGTCGAACGGCGACGTGCTGACCGTCAACCTGGCGCACGACTACACGGCGACGCTGGTCGGAGAGGAGACGATCAAGGACGCCGACCACCAGGACCGCCACGCCTGGCACCTGAACCTGCTCGCCGCGACCGGCGACGCGGTCTACGCGCGGCTCGAATACTGGGTCGAGCGCGACAGCTACCGCGCGCTCAAGGGCAAGTTCTATTCGGACAGCGGGCGGCTGCTCAAGATCGCGTACTACCGCAAGCTGGCCGACGTGCTGGGCGTGACGCGGCCGACGGAGACGGTGATCATCGACGCCGTCGACGCGAATCTGGTCACCACCGTCGAGGGCGCGGAATATCGCGCACAGGAGCTGCCCGAGGCCTGGTTCCAGCGCGACTATCTGCCCCGGTTCGAAGAGGAGTGATCGTGGCGATCCCGTTCGCCGCGCTCGCGCTGCTGTACGCGGGCGTCGTCGCCGCGGCGCCGTCTGGCGAGGACGGCGACCTGGATCGAATCCCCACCGCCGCCGGTGTTCTGTCGCCGGCGCGGGCGTCCGCGGGGGCGTCCGTGCCCGCGTCCGTGCCGGCGTCCGTGCCGAGTTCGGCTCCCGTCGAGGCCGCGCCCGCTCCGGCGCGCCGGGTACCGCAGGTGCGGTTCTACCTCGAAGACGCGCTGACCGTGGCGACGCCCCGCGAGCCCATCGTGCCGTTCCCGCCGCCGCCGCCCTACCGGTGGCAGAACCGCACCAGCGCCGATCTCGTGGCCGAGTGGCCTGCGTTTCGCTCGTTGAAGCTGGTGCTGAGCGACCGCGTCGATCTGATCGCGCAGGAGGACGTGCCGCGGTGGTCGCGCGCGACCGCGCGCAACGAGCTGCGCGAGGCCTACGCGAGCTGGCAGCCGCGCGCGCGGATCTATCTCGAAGCGGGTCGCATCAACGTGCGCAACGGGGTGGCGCTCGGCTTCAATCCGACCGATCTCTTTCGGCCGCGCACGCTGGTGGGTCAAGCGTCGCTGGATCCGTCGGTCTTGAGCCGCAACCGGCTCGGCACGTTGATGGTCCGGGCGCAGGCGATCGGCGATCGGGGCGCGGTGAGCCTGCTCTATGCGCCGAAGCTGTTCGCGCCGTCGCCGATCGCCGACGACGCCATCGGGATCGCCCCGCGCTTCGACGCCACCAACGCCGCACATCGCGTGCTCGCCAGCGCGAGCGCGAACGCCGGCGATCTCAGCGCGCAGGCGTTGTTCTATGTCGAGCGGCGGCGATCGAAGGCGGGCCTGGCGCTGACCCGCCCGCTGGGATCGAGCGTGGTCGCCTACGCCGAGTGGGCGCTCGGCTATGAGGGTGATCTCATCACGCGCGCCATCGACTATGGGCGGCAGAGCGGGACGCTGCCGCCCGCCCTGCCGCCGCCGATCCCGACCGATCCGTCGCAGGCGTGGCGCAACGAGGTCGCCGCCGGCGCGTCGTGGACCCTCGGCACGCGCTTGACGCTGAACTTCGAATATCACCTTCATCAGGGCGCGCTCACCGCCGACGATTGGGCACGCTGGTTCGCGGCCGGCCGGGCCAACCCGTTGCTCGCGCCCGAGCTCTGGTACATCCGCGGGTACGCCGCCGCGGAGCTCGAGCCGGCGAGCCGGCACAACGCGTTCGTGCGCCTGGCCTGGCCCGACGCCGTGATCGACGACCTGGAGGTCGATGCGTTCGCGTTCGTCAGCCTGCGCGACGGCTCGACGCTGACCCAGCTGGCGGCGAGCTACGCGATTTCGGATCGCTGGACGCTCACGCTGTCGCTGAGCGCGAACGTCGGGACGCCGCAGTCGGAGCGGGGGAGCCTGCCGCAGGCTGCGAGCGCCATCGCCGAGCTGGTCCGCTACTTTTGAGCGCAGGCGTCGGCGCGGCTCAATCCTTCTTGAGCTTGAACTCCGCGTGCCCGCCCGGGCCGGCCAGGCGCGGCGTCACCAGGAAGAGGCGGCTGGCGCCACCCGGCACCGCCTTCGCGAGCGCGGATTGCACCACCGTCGCGCGCCGCAACGCCAGCGCCTTGAGGTCGTCGTCCTCGACGCGCGTGTTGTTCAGGATCAGCGCCTCCATCTCCGCCGGCGCGAGCGTCTTTTCCAGCCCGACGCCGTTCTTCGGTTTGGGGAACGTCTCGGCTTTGTACGCGGCCTCGAGCAGCCCCGATCGCTCGCCAGGATCGATCGCGAGATCATCGACCGACGCGACGGCGGCGCCGGATTGCACCATCGCCGCGAGCTTCTTGGCCTTGAGCTTGCGTTCGAAGGCCGCGCGCCGCAGACCCTCGCGATCCAGCTTGGGGTCGGCGCCGCCCTCGATCTCGAAGGAGATGCCCGGCCGCTCGCGCAGCGCCTTGCCCAGTGTCGCCAGCCGCTTCTGCGCCGTGGCGTCCAGCGCCGCCGCGCCGGCGGCGAAATCGATCCGGGACAGCTCGTCACCGCCCCCGAACGCCGCCGCGATCATCGAGAACGGTGCGGTCACGGCCTTGACCACCAGGTTGCCGAGGACCTTCAAGATCGCGCCCCCCACCTTGAACTCCGGATCGTCGAGCGAGCCGGCGATCGGCAGGTCGATATCGATCACGCCGCGCCGATCCTTGAGCAGCGCCACGGCCAGACGCACCGGCAGCTTCACCGCGTCGGGGCTGTCGACCTTGTCGCCGAAGGTGAACTGATCCAGCACCAGCTTGTTCGTCGCCTCGAGCTTGCGGTTGGCGATCTTGTACGCCAGCACGAGATCCAGCTTGCCCTTGTCGATCACGTAGCCAGCGTACTTGCCGGTGTAAGGGCTCGCGGGCGGCAGCTCGATGTCTTTCAGGCTCACCTGGACGTCGAGCGAGATCTCCTTGGCCAGCGGGTTGACGCTGCCCGCGACGGTGAGCGCGCCCGAGCGGTTGATCGCTCCGTGGACGTCGACGTCGGCGGTGGTCCCGGCGACCGACGACAGGCCCGAGACCCGCCCGGTGAGGTCGCTGATCTCGGCGGTGTAGGCCGGCTGAATGGAGCGATCGCTGAACGTGATCTGCCCGCCCTGCAAGGTGAGCTTGCCGATGGTGATCGGCATCGGCGCGTCGGTCGTCGCTGCGGCGCTGGGCGGCGGCGCCGCGCCGGTCTTCGTGCTCGCCGTCTTCGTGGTCGCCGGCACCGCCGTGGCGCCTGGCTTCGCGAACGCGGTTTGCAAATTCATGCCGCCATCGGCGGTCACCACCACGCGCGAGCGGAAGTCAGCCAGCGATACTTCGCCAATCGACAGGGCCATCGGCGCGGTCGCGACGTGCAGCGTGCCGACGTGGAACGACCGCCAGCCGACCAGCGGCTCGTTCTTGCCGCGGTCGGCGGTGGCGAGGTCGTTGACGTCGATGTCGGCGGTGACATTCATCTGCGGCGGCTGCGGCGCCGCGCCGATCTTCACGGCCGCCTGACCCTTGACGCCGATCGTCCCGCCGGTGACGGTCAGGTTCACCTGGTCCTGGAAATAAGGCTGGAAGGGGAGGATCTCGAGCGCGCGCAGATCGAAGCGCAGGTTGGCGGACACCGGCGGCAGCGTCGTGGTGCCGGTGACCTGGACGCGGCCGGTCTTGTTGACGCCCAGGCGCAGGTCCAGCCCCAGCTTGGCACCCGGCGCGGTCGACAGGTTGGTGACGTGCAGGGCGATCGGATCGACGGTCAGCGCCGCGGCCGGTACCACCGAGCGATCGTCGAAGCGCACGCCCCACTTCTCGAGATCGAAGCGCGCCACCGTGACGGTCCACGCCGGCGCTGGCGCCGCCGGCGCGGCCGCGGCGGCAAGTGGCGGCGATGTTGGCGGCGATGTTGGCGGCGATTTCGGCGCCGCCGGCACCAGCGTCGACAGATCGACCACGCCCTTCGCGTCGCGCGCCGCGCGCAAGCGCGCGTCGTGGGTGACGACCTCGGCGACGCTCACGGTATGAGCGTCGAGGTCCAGCGCCGCGCCGTGAACGCCGAGCGCCGCGAGCCGGAAGAAGTCGTCGCGCGCGCCACGGCGCCGCAGCGCCAGATCGTCCAGGTCGGCGTGCGCGTCGCTGACGCGCACGATCGCGCGCGTGCGCTCCTGCTCGAAGTGGTACTCGGCGCCGACCTTCACACGCCCCGAACCGATGTCGAAGGCGACCAGGTTCTGGTAGTACGGCGCGAAGCGCGCGAGCTCGACGTCGTCGACGGTCAGTCGCCCGCTCGCCGCCAGCGGTTCGAGCCGCAGCGTCCCGTGGTCCTTGACGGTGCCGCCGGGAACCGCGCGCAGGCTGGCCTCGACGGTGGCCGTCACGCCGGGCGCGTTCGAGAGGCCATGCACGGCGACGTCGATGTCGCGAACGTCGGTGACGAACACCGGTTCGACCGTCTCGTCGCGAAAGTGAACCGTCGTCTTCTCCAGCGTGAACCGATCGAGCGCGAACCGCGGCCCGGCTTCCGCGTCCTTGGTCTTCTTCGGTGCCTTTGTTTCGGCCTTTTCTGCGTGCTTCGGCTCGCCGGCGCCGGGCGCGAGATGCGCCAGGTTCAGCGTCCCGTCGCGTTCGCGGCGCACATGAAGGTCCAGCCCCGCGATCGCGACCTCCTCGATGTGGAATCTCTGCGCGGTCACGTCGCTGTCGCCGATCTTCACAGCGAACCGCTCCAGCGCGCAGAGCGGCCTCGGCCCCGTCTTGTGCTTCTCCTTGACGTCCAGCTTTTCCAGCGCCACGTCGCCTTTGACGGTGAGCTTGGGCGCGCCGTCGTGCGGGCGCGTGAAGCCGACGTCCAGCGCCAGCGACAGCCGCGCCGATTGGACGGCGAAGGGTAGGCGCAGCGGCACGAACGGCAGATAGCGCGTCAGATCCAGCGACTTCAGCCGCAGCTCGAGCACGGTCTCCAGCGAATCCTGGAACGGCTTGGTGCGCCCCTGGATCGCGAACGGCGTTCCGTCGATGGCCACGCGCAGCCCGGGCTCGACGAACGAGTCCAGGTAGACCGGCAGCGTCGAGACGAACGGCACGCCTATGGCCAGGCCGGTGATCTCGTGGTGGTCGCCGGTCGGGCGATCGTCGAACGTCAGCGCGGCGTCGTCGATGTGGATGTTGTTCAGCGAGAAGCGCGGCGGCGCGGCGCCGGCCGGCGTCGCCGGCGGCTCGGGCGACTGCGGCGTCGCGGCCAGATGCGCGACGATGTCCGAGAAGTTGTAGGCGGCGCCGACGTCGGCCCAGGCGTCCGCGGTCGCGCGCGTGCGCACGACGTGCAGCCGCAGCGATTCGAGCGCGATCTCCTGGATCACCGGCGCGCGCCGGAACACCGACGAGATCTGCGCGTCGACGTAGAGGCGCGAGAAGCCGAAGAACGGCGTCTTCCCGTCGGCCTCGTAGATCTGGAAGTCCTCGATGGCCAGCGACAGCGCGAAGGGGTTGAGCCGGATGCGGCCGATGCCGACCTTGCGCCCCAGGAGCTCGCCGAGCTGCTTCTCGGCGACGTGGCGCGCGATCGGCGGCACGACGACGAACCCCAGCAACGCGACCAGGGCGACGGCGCCGAGTCCGCCCATCGCGAGCCGCCGCAACCAGCGCCGCCGCCACAATCTGTGCAGGATCCCATCCGTGCTTGCCATGACGACGGCGACTCTAACTCAGTAGCAAAACCGAGCGGAATCGGCGTAAAAATAACCGACGCTCGTCGACGCCATGACCGGCCCCGTCGCTCCCATGAGCTTGCCCACCTCGATCACCGATCTCCTCGACCTCCTGCTCCGCCGCCAGACCTCGTTTTCGGAGCCGATGGCCGTGCACATCAACTCGGTCCGGCGGTCGATCTTCCGCGCGTACGGCAAGACGCCGCCGGATCGCGGCGAGATCGGCAAGGCGATCTTCAAGATCGGGATGTGCCTCGGCGACGACGAGCTGAAGCTGACCGACGGTCCCGACGCGATCGCGGTCCCGACGCTGATCACGCTGTCGGGCATCCTCGAGGGCTCGCTCACCGCGCCGGCGCCCACCGGCGCCCCCTTGCCGCCGCCGCCCGCGGCGCTGGCGCACCTGGAACGTCCGGCGCCGCCGCCCGCCCCGTCGGCGCGCTACGTCGCCGATCCCGCCGACGCGCTGCCGCCCCAGGAGACGGACACGGTCGCGCTCGCGCGCGTGGCCGCGGCCGTCGACGAATTGCTGCTGTCGCTGGAGCGGAACAAGGGATTGCCGGCGCCGATCTCGAAGGCGGTCAACAGCGTCTATCTCTACGTTCTGCGCGCCTTCGGGAAATCGCCTCCCGCGCGTCCCACGCGCCACGAGATTGCCGACGCTCTCGACAAGGTGAAGCAAGGGTTGCAGGTCGCGCGCGCGCAACGCGGAGAGCCGTCCGCCGCGGTGGCCGTCGCCGATCTCGAACGCCTGTCCCGTCTGGTCGAATCGCAGTTCGCCGCGGCCGCGCGCACCTGAGCGGCGCGCGCGGCGCCCGAGGTGCTACCAGCCGCCCCCGCCGCCTCCACCACCACCGCCGTCACCCCCCGACGAGCCGCCGCTCGACGAGCTCGAGGAACCCGAGGACCCCGACGAGCCCGAGCTGGAGCCCGGCGGCGGCGCGGCGGCCTTGGAGGTCATCGAGGAGAAACCGTCGGTGAACGAGCTCCATTGCCACGCCGGGCCGGTCTGATTCCAGCTGGGATCGCGGTAGTACCAGGAGGGGTAAAAAATGACCGGTGAATCCGGCGCCGGCGGCAGATCGCCGAGGCCGGCCTCCCACGCCGTCACCGCGTCCAGCGCCAGCGCGTAGGGCAAGAGTCGCGAGAATGCCTCGGCGCCCGTGCTCGACGCCACCGCCACGTTTCCGCGGCGCGCGCGCCGCGCGCCCTGATACAGCGCCTCGCCCGCGCGGTTGCGGAGCCGCCGCAGCCGCACGGCACGGTAACCCAGGAACAGCACGCCGAGGGCGAGGATGACCGCCAGCGGCGACGAATCCTGCCCGATGCCAGACCCCATCGCGGAGGCCGGGATCGCCATTGAGGCCGCGGCGATCACCGCCATCGCGACCGCGCCCCCGCTGGCGCGTTTGAGCTCCCGGCCGGTCAGCAGGCGCGCGAGCCAGCCCGTGAGCGCGAAGAAGGCGAACGCGAACCCGCTGAAGGCGCCGCCGACGAACACCGCGATGTGCCAGTCTCCGCTGCCGATCCCGAACACCACGCCGACAATGACCAACGAGAGCAAAACGCCCCACGCCGCGGGCGTTCGCCCGTCGGCCAGATAGCGCGGCGCCAGCCGATCGAGGTCCCACTTCAGTGCCTCCGATGCGGCCGTCAGTCGCTTTCGGTCGATGGGCGCCAGCTCCACCTGGTTCTTCTCCGCGAACAGCGCCTGCGCCGCGCTCTGCTCCTCGGGCGGCAAGGCGGCGACAGGCTTGTCGGTCCGCTCGACGCGGTAGTGGGCGCCGGTCTGCCGGATGGCGACGCATCCGCGTTCCGCCATGTCCAGGATGGCGACCGGCAGGCTGCCATCGTCGAAGCCACCGCGCACCACATAGCGCAACAAGCACGGCGAGACCGTCGACGCCAACCCGTCGTAGGTCGGCGTTTCGGCCGCGCGCGCTGTTCCGTCATTCGTGCCGCGCAGCCGCTGCCGCGCCGTGCGAACGAAGATCATCAGCAACAAGATTCCGAAGATCGCGACCTCGGCATCGCGGTTGTCGTGCAGCCACCAGCCGAAGCGCATCTGCGCCGTGGGCGCGCGGACGATCCCTTTCGGCCACGCGACGACCACGGTCAATCCTTCGCCGGGATTGAGGACGCGGCCGGCCACGAAGAGGGCGCGGTCGGGTTCGAAGAGCGCGCGCTTCGCTCGTTCGCGCGCTCCCTTGACGCCGATGTACGCGTCGACGGCTCGGATCTGCCCCTGGGCCGCGGGCGGCAGCTCGACCGTCGCCGTCGCCTGATCAATCGGCAGGCGCCAGCCGGTGCCCACGGCCTGCCAGTAGAGCTCGTCGTGATCGGCGAAGTACCCGAGCTGGCGGTCTGTCACATAGGTGATGCGATAGGTGTGGTCGCCCGGCGGCAAGAGCACGTCGCGGTCGCCGGCGCGAATGACCGCGTCACGACCCACGCGGCGTAGCGCGAACGGCTCCGCGTCACCGTCGCGCAGAACCTCCTCGACGCGGAAGCCGACCTGGGAACGGCTGCCGAGCGGACCCGCGTAGGTCTGCGGGAACTCGCGCTGCAGGCCGTGCTTGAACTGCTGGCCGGCGCTGCGGATCCGGATCGTCTCCAGCACGCGCAAGCTCCCGTCGGGCAGCACGTGCACCTCGCTGTCGATGCCGAGGATCCTTTCACCCGCCGTCACCGGTTCGTCGGCGTGCGCGCGCCGCTCCAGCCCCGTGAGCGCGCACGTGGCCGCCATCGTCGTCGCTATCATCGCGGCCCAGGCGATCTTCGAGCCGACCTTGCAGCCGATCTTCGAGCCGACCTTGCAGCCGATCTTCGAGCCGATCTTGCAGCCGACCTTCGAGCCGATCTTGCGCGCGCGCGTCCGCATCCGGCGCAGCCTACCAGGATGTCGAAGGAGCGATCATGGCGCGATTTGCCATGACCCCGCCGGCAGCGGTTGCGCCGCGCTCTCGGCCGCGAAGAGCCAGACGCGTTGCGAGCTCCAGGTCTCGAGCGGATCGAAGGGCCGGCGCACACCCCACCGCACCGCCAGCTCGTGCGCGAGATAGCGCCGCGCGATGATCGGCAGGTGCGGGCGCACCAGCAGCGACACCGTGGCCGCCGCCGTCGCCGGCACGCCCGCGCGCAACCGCACGCCCGCGCCGCGGTGGCGCGCGACAATCGGATCGGCGACGGGGGTCCAGGCGGCGCGCGCGCGTGCGATGCGGCGGATCTTGCGCGGCGGCGCCGCCTCGTCGTCGCCGTCGGGGACTTCGTGCTCCTCGGTGGGCGCCGCGCCCAGCAGCAGCTCGAGCGCGGTCACGGTCATCGCCAGCGCTTGCTTCGCCGCGCCTTCTGACGCGTCTTCTGACCCTTCTTCTGACTGTTCTTGCGCCGCCTCGCCGGCGGCCAGGCGATCGAGCAACCACGGGATCGCCGCCACGTCGCCCGCCAGTCCCGCCGCCAGCAACGCGTCGGCGTCGGCCGGCGCGCGCGCCGCCAGGTGACCGAGGAACAGGCCGACCTGACGCCCGTCGACGACCAGCGCGGCCGGCAGCAGCAGCGCCGGATCCTCCACGGCGTTGGCGAGCACGACGTGCGGCGCCGACACGCCGGCGCGAATCTCCGCCAGCGCGAGCTCGCGCCGCACCGCCGGATCCTCGGGAACGCCGGCGTCGTTCCAGCCGGCGATGAGGGCGCGTGCCTCCGGCGTCGCGATCTGACCGAGGGCGCGCAGGAACGACACCGCCTGCGCCGGTGTGACCGCTGCGGCCGCCGCCGCCAGCGCGTGGGGTGCGATCGGCGCCGCCATGGCGGCCGCGACCTCGACCGCGAACGGCGCCAGGGTCGGGCCGGCAGCGAACAGCGCGCGCAGGTCGGGCTCGAGCGTGGCGCCCGTGCGATCGGCCCCGCGAAAGGCGAACCGGATGGCGTCGGCCAGCTGCGGAGCCGCCGGCACGTGCGCCACGGCGAGCTCGATCACCGCGGGCAGGTGCCCCGCCTCCAGCAACGTGCGCGCCGCCGCGTAGACCGAACCCGGCGCTTCGGGATCGACGGCGGCGGTCACCACCTCGCGCGCCTGCGCGCCGCATTCGGCCAGGCCGCGCGTCAGCGTCGCTAGGATCGCTTCGACGCGATCCACGGCGAGCCAGTCGTGCACCAGCTCCTCGCCCGAGAGCTGCCGCAGCTGGTAATCGCGCTGCTCGTAGCGAAACGAACACTCCGCCGCCATCTCGGCGAGGATCTCGCCGTCGAGCGCGCGCGCCCAAGGCGGCGCGCCCGCAGCGCGAGCGTCATCGTCGCCGGCGATGGTGCCGAGCTCGGGCGGCGCCGCCGCACGCACCAGCGCGGCCGCGCGGTCGTCGCCGTCGGAGCCGGTCCAGACCAGCAGGTGGGCGCCGCCGTTCGGGTGCCGGCCGTCGGTGTTGCGTGCGGCGGCCGCCGTCGCGAGCGCGAGCAAGAGCGGTCCGTTGGCGGCGCCGCAGTCTCCCCACGCGGTCGCGGGCGCGACGAACGCGTTCGGGTCGCGCAGGCGATCGACCACGCGCGTGATCGTGAAGCCCCACTCGTCGGTGCGGTAGCGCTCGCCGTTGAGGTCGCAGGTCACGGTCTCGACGCGCGCGTCGGACGGCAAGCGCGCCAGCACGCCGCGCACCGCCTGCGAAAGCCCCGCTCCCAGGCAGGTGCGGCCCGAACCCAGCGGATGTGGCTCGCGCGCCGTCGACGCCGCGACCAGCGTGCCGCGCGAGGGGAGCCCCAGCCGTTGCCATGCGCGCTCGCCCGCGAGCAGCACCGCCGCCGCCGCCTCGCCGGGGACGTGACCGAAGGACCGCGACGGCCCGATCACGCGCTCCGCCGCCATGCCTTGCGCCAGCGAAGGCGGATCGTTGCGCACATCGATTCCGGCGACGAGCGCGAAGTCGAGCTCGCCGCGTGCGAGCGGGCGCAGCGCGCGCTCGAGCGCGAAGAGCGCCGCCGCTCCGTGCCCGGCGTCGGTCTCGAGCTCGGGCAGCGCGCCCTCGCAGAAGCGGCGGGCCAGTTGCCGCGCGACCGCGAGCCCAGCGTCGAAGCGGGCGGGCGCGGCCACACTGACCCGCAGCGCCGCGGACTTCAGATCCGGCCCGGGCAGCGGCGCCAGCGCCTGCTCGATCGCCAGCGCGAGCATCGCGCGCCCGCGCGCCGCCACGTCGTCGATGGCCAGCGTCGAGATCTGCGCGATGTTGCACGCCTCCGCGTCGTCCTCGTCGTCGGGGTCGATCGTGATGCGCGAGATCCCCGCCTGCGCGGCGGCCATGGCCACCGCGGGGCGCGCGCCGACCGGCGTCACCGCGCCGAAGGCGACGAGATGAATGGGCGCGTCGGCCGGCACGTCAGCGGGTCACGATGAAGCGATCGCCCTGCTTGCGAAACACGACCGGGAATCCAAGCCGGTACAGGCTGCCGTTGGTCGATTCGAAGCCGATGACCGACGAGCCGCGGCTGCCCTGCGTGAGCGCGATCAGGTTGCCCTGCGATCCGACCGAGTACGACCAGAACTTGCCCGGTGGTGGCGTCGTCGGTTCGAGCTTGAGCGTCGGATCCTTGAACGCGGTCGTCAGCTCCTGGGCGAGGCGGCGGCGCGTCTCGCCCGCGCTCTTGTAAAACGCGAGGTCGATCTCGTGGCTGCGTTCCTCGCACGCGTCGAGGTACCCGTTCACGTCGCGCTTCTCGAGCAGCGACGCGAGCTGGACGTACGCCGGCAGGACCTTCGCATAGCCGGCCTTGAGCGCGTCCTTGGTCTCGTACTCCCAGCCCTGCTTCATCTTGTCGCCCTTGAAAAAAGCCCACTCGGGGAAGGGGAGGTGCAGGTCGAAAGATCGGCTGAGCATGTCGAGCGGATCG
>Ga0265338_10003279_pt1 | contig 22963 bp, 20 predicted proteins | sample 42126metaG_FD_193579 | JGI IMG/M metagenome (GOLD analysis project Ga0265338, IMG submission 193579) | Rhizosphere microbial communities from Carex aquatilis grown in University of Washington, Seatle, WA, United States - 4-21-26 metaG | ecosystem: Host-associated > Plants > Roots > Rhizosphere... | reverse complement strand
CATCCCTCAGAACATCCGAACTGGTAAAAGCCGCCACAGCCGCCGTGTAGAGCATCTTGTAGGTGCCGTTGGTTGATGGCGTATACAGCTTCATGATCGAATTCATGCCGCCAAGCGGAAGGGAGTTGGATGTGTCTATTTCGGCGCTTGGGCAAGCCATGCTGTTGGCATTGTTGATCCAGTAGTTCCCGAGCGTGCTGTCATACGACACGCCAGCATTGGTCGAGAGTTGCATTTGCAGCGTGGCGTTTGCATTCACCGGCAGCAGATTGATGACCCTGAACTCGTAGGACTTGTACGAGCTGGTGATGTGAGTCGTGTCGGTCAGCGATGCCGAGGTGCTGGCGGTCAGCGTCGCCAGCAGGACCGGACCGCTAGTGTTGACCGACGATATGATGCCTCCGGAGATGGTGACCGATGTGCCGTCAGGCTTCACGCAGCCGATCTGGCTGGTGGTCGCCGTGGTGCAAGAAATTACGCCAGCCGTGATCGTCAGGGTCGAGCCGTCTCCCTGGACAACGCCGAGCGCGCCTGACGTGGCCGACGAGATGGTCAGCGCGCCAGTCGTCGCAGATAGCGACAGGGGTGCGGATGCCGAGCTGGCGAAGGTGCCGCTGCCGGTGGGAAGCGTCAGGGTCGGCGTGCTGGCTGCCGCCTGTGCTACGATCGTCGCATGACCGCTACCAGACCCATTGAGGATCAGCGATCCGGCTACCGAACTGGCCTGACCAAGGGTGAGCGCGCCGCTGCTGATCGTCGCGTTGGCATTGCCAGCCACCACAGTCCCCGAACCAGCATAGTAGGTCAGCTGCCCGGCCGTGCCCGCCGACACGGTTCCGCCGCCGCCGCCAGTCGTGCAGGGGCCGCCCGCATCGATAAAGTTGCCAGCGTTGATCGACACACAGTTGCCGTTGGTCAGGGTGCCGGTAGAGGTGGCGAAGGTCGTGGTGTTGCCCGACCTGGAGCCCCAGCTTGGCACAGCATTCGAGCCAGAAATCAGCGGCAGTCCGGCCGTGCTGGTTCCGCTCAGGATCGCCAGGGTCGAGGCATTGGAATAGACGATGCCGCCGTTATTGGCGGTCAGTGCCACTCCAGTTCCGCCGTTGGCGAGCGATACCGGAACGGGGATGGAGAATGGGGAAATTACCCCATTGTAATTTACGTTGAATGGTAGCGGCGATCCGCTATTGACCATCGTGATGGTCGCGCCATCCGTGCTGCTGACAGTGAAGCACAGGCGGACAGTCGGAGAGGTCTGGCCGGTGTAAATGCAGAACGGCAGGCCACCATTCCTGGTGATGCCCAGCTCGGTCACCTTGCCAGCGGTCGCTGGTCCGCCATCCTGAAGAATGCCTGGGGCGGTCCAGGAGCCGACATGCCCCTGGGTTACATTACCGCCTTGCTGGATGTACTCGGCGGCACCCGCCGGAAGCGAAGCGATCAGGCCGGCAAAGAATATGGAAAGCCAGCCTAGCCGCATGTCGCACCCTTGCTATCTTCGTCTGGTCAGGAAAATTGCAGTAAGCACGAAGATGCCATATCCGGCATTGGCTGCGATCTTGGGCCATGAGGGATTATCTGGCATTTCGACGAACAGCCACCAAACCGACGTGCATAGCGCCAGATTCGCGAGGCTCCCGAGCATTACCAGGGCGCGCTGGGACAAAGTCTTGATGCCGAGCAGGACCATGCCGAGCGCCATTCCCGGACCTACGGTCGGCGGGGCGGCGACCATATCAGCGTGCATTTCCTCCAGCGTCGGCGTCTCCCGCTCACCCACGGCCTGTAGTCGCGATGTCCCTGATGATGCCACCGAATGTCTCCTGATCGTCTTCTTCTGGAATCTTGGCCTTGACCCTGGTCACGCCGATATGGAATGCGGCCAGGGCCTTGAAGGCGTCTACCTTGGCCTTGAAGTCCTGCTCGGTCAACGCCTGATCGGCGATGTCCTGGGCCAGCTTCTTGAGGGACTGCTCGAACTCGGGGACTTGGACGACTTTTTTCACGGCTGGACCGGGGTGCCGGTGCCGCCGTAGGTTGCCGTATCACCGGGAACGAAGCCTGGAGGTGTGTTGGCACCGCCAGCCCCAGCCGCGCTGAACCCGGCCCCACCGGAAGCGATAGCTTTCCGCACGAACTCGCGAATCGCCTCGCGTTGCGCCGGGCTGCCGTCCAGGCCCTTGGCGACGTAGCGCAGCAGTGGGCCACCAGTACCGAAGCGAGCGAAAGCTGCCACCACACCTTCGACAGCGGCACGGGCGGCCACGGTCGGAACCGCCTTGGCGACCTTGCCAATCGGATGGGACAGGCGGTTAAGCCACGAAGCGGGATTCATGACGCCAGCGGCGGTAGCCAGCGACGAGCCCATGTCAGGAACGTCGGAGATCAGATATTCCATATTGCTCGCCAGCTTATGGAAGTCGTCATACGCCTGACCTGGGAACAACATGCGCTGCGCCTCTTCCGGAATCTTTCCGGCCACGTCGCCGAGCAGCTTTCCCGTACTATCGAATTCTCTCTGAAGGATGCGACGGACAGCGACGTTACGGATAGTTATCCACTCTGGACTGTCCTGACCGTAACGCTGCATGACCGTCTTCATCAGGTCGGGGCTTCCGAGAATCTTCTCCGCCGCATCGACCGCGCCAACGGATGGGCTGGCCAGAAAGGACAGTGGGTCATTTCGGCGCTCGACCGTCAGCGTTCTGGCGCGCATAGCGGATTCGCGCTGCGCTCGCTGCATCTCGTCACGCAGAACTCGCTCCGGATTCTGCTGCGCCATTTGCTTGATCTGCTCTCTGGCGTCGAATAGGCGCTTGGACAACGTCTCAAGTGTGTCGCCAGGGGCGAGCACGATATCGCTATCGCCACCATGGAACAGAGCCCGACTGGCCTGGAGTTTCAGTCGGTCGGCGGTCACCTTGTCGTAGGCTCCGTCCAGCACGCCGTTCTGGACACGGTCCTCGACCTGACGGGCGAAGTCCTTGCCACTGATCGTGCCGTCGACACGACGGCTCGCCTGAATCATCTGGTTGGTGTCGGCTGACTGGACGGCCTTCCATACCTGCGGCCCGGTGATGCGACGCAAAGCGCCCATGCGCTCCGTCCAGCCGCCCTGCATCGCCATGGAGGCAATCTCGCCAGGGTCTGGTGGCATTCCGGCCTTGATCGTATCGGTGATCTGCTGAATCTTGGTATCGCGAAACTGCGCCATGTTCTTGGAGTAGAACGAGTCAGCCTGATCTAGAAGGCCGGCGGCGCGCTGTATTCCAGGAGAGTTGGCCGAGTCGTGGATGGCCTCGTCGACCTTGCCGGAGAAGAACTTGTACATGCCGTCACGAAACGACGGATCGAGATTGCCCCAGTTTGGCACATCGCGCAGCATTGTGCGCAGCATGCGTAGCTGACCGAATGTCATTGGCTCAGACTTGGCCGGCTCACCGCCGGCCCCACCAGCGCCGAAGTCGGCCGCAACCTGCCCGCCAACGCCGCCCTGTGCTTCTTTGGGCTTGCCCAGCTTGTCGAGCATGATCACAAGTCCTGGGTGATTTTCCTTGATGTCCTGCGGCAAACGAGAACGGAACTCGTCAACCGCCCCGGTCAGCTTGGAAACATCAGGAATATCGTCTCCGGCCGCCTTGTCCGCCGCGCTATACATCATGCGGGCGCGACGTGTGATCGCGGTACGCAGCGTCACGATCTTGTTGGCCATGTTGCGAGCCAAATCGCCGGGGTTTTCGCCGGCCTTGGCGATGTCGATGGCCTTCTTGTTGTCGTCGATGATCGACTTGAACTCACCGTCCAGAAGATGCTGCGCCTGCATCGTTGCCGAGTTGGCTTCCTCGTTCAACGCCTTCAGGGCATCCTGGTAGGTGCGATCAGCGTCCGCCGATGTGCCGGCGGCGCGTTCACGCGCGGCGGCCTCGGCAGCGCGCTGCGCCACTTCAAGCCGGCCATCGGCGACAGCCATATCTCTGTTTACACGATCTCTAAGGAGCTGACCGGCCTGACCAGGATCGACGGCGCTCGCCGCTCGCACGCCTGGAATGGAACCCTGTTCAGTCAACCGGCCAGCACTGCCACGCTCGACGCCAAGCTGATGAAGCAGATCGGTTGCGGTGCGCTCGTAATATTCCTTGCCGGTTGTCCTGACCGGATCGAAGCCGAACCGGCGCGACATGGCCTCGTAGAACGGCAGAACCGGAGTGTGGGTGGCCCACTTGCTCGGCCATGAGCGGACGCCCTGCGCATCCAGGTCGAGAGCGATCTTCAGCCTTTCCGGGTCGGCCCCCATGACTCCGCGCAGCCAGCTCGGGATCACACTTCCAGCCACACCAGCCGCCTTGGCTGCGCCGCCGGCAATCAGCCCCGCTCCGCGCCCCACACCACTGCCGATGCCACCGCCTTGGGCAGCCCCCATCAGTTGTTTAAACTCTTGCGCCCCCGTCTCGTCGTAGACGCCAGCGGCGCGCAGGATGGTGTTGTTGAGTTCTTGGCCCAGCATCGAACCTGCGGCACCACCAGCCACGGCACCGACCGGTCCGCCGCCGGCACCGCCAAGAAAGTCTCCGCCAGCCGCCAATCCCATAGGCAAGGCCTGGCTGGCGATTGCCCCGGTCACGGCCGGCATGCCACGTCCTGGCTTCAGGCGCTTGCCATCCTGGGTAACGATGTACGGGTCGCCGACCGGATCGCGCTTGATCGAGTCGGCTCCGTAGAACTTGGACAGGACTTTTTCCTGCTCCTCGACATTGTCGGTCATGTCGAAAAGCGTCTGCGCGCCAGGATGGATCGGCTCGTAGGTCGGCTTGGTCCTGAGCACGCCTTCTGGGTCACGGTACAGCCGGCCGTCAGGAATGTCACGGTAGCTCGACGGGTCTTCCTTGTTGACCACATAGGGCTTGACCTGAAGCTTGCCTTCAGGAGTCGTGTACTGCCCGCCCTCGGTGATCTTGCCGTAGCTTTCGGCGTCGGTGACCGACGGAATGTCCAGCGGCTTGACTTCAGGCATCACTGCCCCCCGACAGCCGGATCGCTATCCCACGGATTGCCGCCAGAGCCCCCGCCGCCAGAGTTGTCATCCGGCCCGACGAGCCGCTTGGCTGCGAAAGGCGAAATCGTGTCGCCATGTCTTTCGGCCTCGCTCGCCGCCTTCTGTGCCTCAAGGGCCTTCTTGACGTACTTGAGCCCAGCCACCGTGTTCTGCCACGTCGTCCCTGGATCAAGCCGACCGCCGACTATATCGCGCACGACCTTCTGCATAGCAACCGGAATGCGTGACGACACCGCCCAGCCCTTGAGGGTAGTCGAGGCTTCCAGGGCGATGTCGTCTAACTTGCTCTGAAGCACATGCCGGGTGGCGTCGTCGGTCAGGCCCAGGATGTTGCCAACCGTCTCGGCAGCCTTGCCGATCCGGCCCTTGAAGCCGACCGAAGCGATCGTCTTATTCACGTCATCGATTGCGCTGTCGATCTTGGCCTGGGTGATAATGATCTGATCTTCGCTGGCACGCATGCGAGCGGCGTCTGCCGGCGTCGGAAGAGCGTTCTTCGTCGCACCCTGCTGGAACTGAATCTCCGACAGCCACTTCTGCTTCATGTCGGCCGGAGGCTCTTGGCCGTCATGCTGACCCTTGTATTCCTTGACCCTGGCGTCGAAAACCTGGGTGGATGGCGACTGCTTGCTGCCGTCGCTCTCTTTCGCCTTGGCGTCGCTCAGCTTCTTCTGGGCACCAAGCAGCTGATCGACCGGATTGCCTTCCGGGTCGTCCTTCCGCATCTGCATGTACAGGGTTTCGAGCGGGTCGAACTTCAGGTTTCTGACCTTGTTGGCCAACCCGTCCATCTTGGTCAGATATTCCATCGCCAGATCGAAGCGCCAGGCCTCGGTCGCGGCACGCATATACTGGTTGTTGTTCAACGTCACCATGGTCCGGATACGGGCCTGGGCCGTGGTGTCGTCCTTGCCGATCAGCTCCATGGCATCGTGGTACGATTTGCTCTCCAGATCGTACTGCTTGAGCGCCATATCGGTATGAGCCTTCCAGGCCGCGAATGACGCATTGTAGGCGTCGATATCGCCTTGCTTGGCGGCCTGCATGGCGCTGCCAGCCGCGTTCAGCGCGGAAGTGAGCGGCGTCTTGGTCAGCAGCGATGCCATCAGGCCGAAGGTCGAGGCCAGCGATCCGAACGACTCCAGTGGCGAGGTTGGCGGCTGGTTGTATTGGAACGGCTTGTTCGCATCGTCTGGAATCTGCGGCGGCTTCAGCGCCTGACCGCGCGCCTTGGCCGTATCTGAAGACGCCTGAGAAGCCTTCATCAGATCGGCGTTCTGCTTCTCCAGGCCCATGCTCAGATTGTGAAGGGCGGCATGGTTCCTGGCGATCTGATCCATCGCATAATCGATGGTCTTTGTGCGCGGCGAAGCATCGTCCGGAATGCTGACCTCGGCGGGCGCGGCTATGCCGCCCTCGGTCCCGTTCAGCACCTTGGTGTCGTCATCCGCTACGGCTGCGTCTGCCATCTATCACGCGGCCTTGCCGAGCTTCGCCGGCACCAGACCGGCCGAGAACGACGCGATGCTCTGCATGAGCGCATTGTTCTGGGTCGTATTGGCCTGGAGAATGCTGGCCCACATGTTCGAGCTGATGCTTGCCAGATCGACGCCTTGCGCGACCAGCTTGTCGGCGATAGCGAAGGTCTGCTGGGCCATGTTGGCGTCGATCGCCTGCTCCATGCTGGACGCGATCGTGCTGTTGCCCAAGCCGTTGGCCGCCAGATAGGAGCGGACCGAAGCCTTGGCTGAATTCGACGCGGCCTTGAGCGCGTTGGCTGCGAGCGGTGGCAGCTGGCCGTTGAGGGCGTTCTGCATCGCTTGCGAATTGGCGCTGACGATGGCGGCGTTAGCCTCAAGCTGCTTCATGCCCGGAATGTTGTTCTGAGTGAGGGCCGACTTGGCGAGAAGAGCGCCGTTCAGGATGTCGAGGGGATGATTGGTGACCGCCGACTTGAGCAGACTTCCAGCGCCGCCAACGCTGGGGCTGTTCAAAAAGCTAGAAAAGGCGGCTTTGGTTGGATCGACCGCGCCAACGCCGCCAGCACCGGTTGCTATCTGAGTGCCCCCGCCCACCGCCGGAGCGGCCACGCCAGACGATCCGCCAGTAAGAAACTGGCCCTGACCGCCATTGGCCGAACCAAGCAGCCCGGCAAGAGAATCGCCTCCAGCCCCCGCCCCGATTGAGGTTGGGGCAACGCCGGTCAGCCCACCAACGGGCGTGGCCGTGCCAACTCCGCCAGAAATATCAAAAACCGACTGATCTGCCCCACCAGTCAGGCCGGTGGTGGTCAGGTCACCACCGCCACCAGCAATGTCGAGTCCCCCGGAAGTGGCCGATGACGCAGCAGGCGCAAAGAGTCCAGAGCCTAGCCCGCCCGCGACACGCCCCGCTGCCGCAGCCCCACCGGCCGTCAAGCCGGCGCGCTCAATGTCAGATGTCGATCCGCCACGAAGGTAGGTGTCAAACGCTCCAGCGCCGCCCGCCGCCCCGAAAGCCCCAGGGACACCGCCGAAGATACCGCCGACCGTACCGGCAACGGCTTCGTCGCCAAGCATAGACAGGTGCCCGACTGGGCCGGGCTGCTCGGAAACCAGAGTGCTGGGAGCGAAGATGGCCTGGGCTGTCTTCATCGGATCGCCGCTGATCAGCCCCTCGGGCTGTGCGAGTCCGGCTTTGAATATGTCGCTAATAAAATCGCCGAAACCACCGCACATGACACGGCCCCTTACAAGATATAGGTCCGGCTCCAGTTTCGTAGTCCAATTCGTCTGGCTACGGCAGAAATGTCCCGGCCCGCGTTCTCGCCCATTCTAATCGAAACGACGCCTTTCTGCGATAGCCACTCAATCGCCTGCCTACCAAGAGCTACCAGCTCCCATGCTACGCCACCAACTTGCCTACCGGCAAGCAAAACGATCTCGCCACGAGGATGAATCTGGTATGGCATTGCTCCCACATGAGCAAGGCAGTAGGCGTTATCTGTCCGAAATGTGACTGACCTGTCGCTTCCGATTGTTGAAGCTAGCCACGCCATGCCGCCAGCCTCGCTTTCCATCCTGTCGTCATACGCCTCCCTGGAAACCTCTATTATCCAGGGAATGTCTTCTGGAACGATTTGGCGAGGCTTGATCATTTCAGCGGCAGGTAGTGCGACACCCTCTGCTTGGTGCGCCCATACCTCTCCTCGATCATTTGCCCCGGCACATCGCTCTCACCACCGAAGACCACACGGAACGCCTGCATCTGCTTTCCCCATTCGATGAAGCGATCCAGGATCGGCAGGCCATCAGCCTCGCATCCGTCTTTCGTGTAAACGAACAACTCTTCCAGAACGGGGCGCGGATCGAGCGGATCGTAGGTGATCTGGGCCAACCCAACCGCATTCTCGTTCTTCAGCAGGCAGAATAGATTGTTGTCCATGCAGCCACGCAGCCAGCCGATTACCATGCGATCCGAAAGGTCTGGCCGGCGATCCATGCGGAGCCGCGTTGCCAGCCACGGACCGATGGTCAGCAAATCCTCGTACATGAAGCGGCTGACGGACAAATCGGCCTTGGTGGTCGTGTCGAACACGATCTCCTGGCGGTTCTCAGGAACCGGCTCCGGCCGACTTGTGTCGCGATCCTCAAGCACATCGAAGCGATTCTTGGTTCGCTCGATTCCTTCGATGTCCTTCCTGGGCGGACGGCCGCGACGGACGGGAACGACGGCGGGCTGAAGATCAATCATAGGGTCAACCCCAATAGTTGTTGAGCGGTGTAATGCTCTTGGAAGTGGATCAGTATCCACTCCTCCAGTTCGCCCTTATTCGTCAAATCTATCGTTGTCAAGTCGTTCCCAGCGATCCCTAGGATGGAATTCTGGGCATTGTGGGCTTGCTGATGCTGGTAAAGAAAAACCCCAGCATCTTGAGGATTGATTGGGTCAAGAGAGTAGACCGGGATGATCAGGTTGGCCTGACGGTAAATTTCCCTGGCGATCTGGAGATGGTGGTCCTGATTGGCGAACGAAAACTCGTTCATTCCAAGAGCGTCGGCTGGCGTGTTGTATAGCTGACCAAGCGACATCAGAAGCCCATGACAACCGCGCGGAAAGTTCCGGCTGCCGGCGTCACCGTTCCCGAGGTGGCGTTGGTCGCGCGAACCACGACAAGGTTGGTGGCCGAGACGCGACCATCATAGGCCACCCCGTCCGTGATCGAGGCCGGCATACCAAGGAACACGCCGTCGCCGACCGCCGCTCCGGTGACCGTGATGGTCTGGGCCTGACTGGCCCCCGGCACGATCGATGTGAAGGTGAGCGACGCGGCAGCTGACAGGACATGCTTTACAGCCGCCCCGCCGCCGACCACAAGCGAGGTCGCCGACACGGTGGCGGCGGTAACGGCTCCACTGACCGAAACCGTTCCGGCCGTAAGCAGGCCAGAAACCGCCAGCGACGTGAAGTGCTGGACCTGAGAACTGGACAGGAGGTGGAATCCGCCGCCGCCGCCACCAAGATTGGCGTCGTAGACCAGCATCACCAGATTGCCGATGACGATCTCGCCACCAGTCAGCGCCACCGGGCCGCCGGCTGTATCCGTGTAAACTGGCAATGTGCCAAGCCCGAGGAGCTGTGCTGTGACCGCCGTGGTGTTGGTGCCGGACGCGACGCCGCTGAACACCATGTAGTTGCCGTAGAGCGATACGGTCGGATTGTTGGCGAACGGCGTCAGGACCAGTGAGTTCGTGCCGGCAATCGAGCACGGCGCAATCACCAGCTCGCCCACGGCGGCGAAGTTCTCGTCGAAGTAGGTCGTGACGATGCTGGTGAGTGGGCCGAATATGATTGGTAGGGGCATTACAGGTTCGCCTGGGTAGCGCGTTCCCAAATCTTCAGGGACAATAGCACCATATCGGCCGCATCGGTAGTGAGTGTCAATCCGATAAGCGGCCCGGCCTGGGAAGTCGGCAGCGGCCCGAACACGTTCAGCACGGCCCCACCCACGTTGACCGGAGCGCCGACGTTATTGAACACCGGGACAACCGCCCCGAATTCGTTGAAAATCTTGATTGTGGTGCCAGACACGACAATCTGCTGGGACACTCCGGCAACCGAAGTGTCGATGGAAATGACCAGATCAGGCGACACCAGCGAATAGTAGAAGACCATGCCGTACAGGCGCAGCGCCGTCTTGGTCCAGTCGTAGCCAGGGAAGTCCCACAGCTTGGACTCGATCACCTTCTGAAGCGAGCCGCTCGGCAGCTGGAACAGTGGATAGATGCCGGTCCCGTCAGTGCCCCACGAAGTCAGCTCCGAGTTGATTTCCTGGGAGGAAACCTGGGTCAAGCTTATGGACTGGGTCGCGGCGAACCACTTCTTCCCGTCCCATACCAGCAGCTTGTTGACCTGGGCGAGGCTGATCGGATCGATGATCGGCAGCAGCAGCATATAGACGCGAATGCCGTATATGTCGGCAATGGCCGAGCTGGGGTTGGAGTTGCCGAAGTTCGGAACTGTCGTGTAAACGCCATCCAGCGGGTCGCTGACCTTGGTGACCGCGCCGCCATATGAAACATGGACGCCGAACGGGTTGGCGAACACCACGTTCCGGCTGAACACCTGGACAGTATTCGGCCAAGGCGAGCCGATCTGCGGGTCGACATTCTGGTTGCTGAACTGCACGATCGGCGGCACGCCGGTCGACTGCTGGACGTTCGAGATGTAGTTCAGCGACGAATCTCCGACCAGATACAGGAAGCCGTTGCTCTGCTTGATCCCGTGGAAGCCGACACGGAGGAACGAGTCGGTCGAAACAAACGAGCCCGCGCCATTGCCGGCCGACCAGTCGTCTGGCGCGCCGGGCGCGCTGAACTGGACCAGCCCGCGCGGCGGCGGGATGGTCGGAGCCGCGCCATTAACGATCCATACCCGGCCCTGGTAGGTTTCCAATCCGGTGCCCTGGATGCCGAACGGCATCACGTTGACCGTCGCTTCGGCAACCGAATTGTTTGGATCGGTCACATAGATCGATGGTGGTGTCAGGTAGCCCTCGCCAGCTGCCGTGATGGTCGTCGAATTGACGGCCCCGCCACTGATGCCGACCGTCACCGCACCGCCGGTTCCGCCGCCCCCCATAACCTCGACCACCGCCCCTGAACTGGTGTAGCCGGTGCCACCATTGACGACGTTGATCGATGCGATTGTCCCAGAGGAAATCGTGGCGGTCAGGATCGCCGTCGTGTTCGATCCGCCACCAGAGAAGGCCAGATAGGGCTGATCCTCAAACTGGTAGCCGGTGCCTGGATTGACCACCGATATGGCGGTGACGCCGCCGTTGGTGACTGTCGCGACCAGCGACGCTCCGGAGCCGGCTCCGCCGATCACGCTGATGGTCGGGGCCGAGGTGTAGCCGGCACCGTCGTCGGTTATCTGGACGGTTGGGCCGAGCGTTCCGGCCTCATAGAGCGTCGTGCCATCCCAGATGAAGTAGCCATTGGTCTGCGGCGCGCAGATCAGGACGTACTGGCTGCCCCACTGGCTCAGGCCGATCTGATTGGCCGGGTTCAGAATGGTTCCGGCCGGCGCGACGCTGGTCGTCATCGTCGTGTTGGTGTTGATCGCGACAATGGAGCCGGTGGACAGGAAGGCAATCGAGTACGGCGTGTCGCCGATATTGGCGAAGCCGAAAAACGATAGCTGGCCCGGAGGGGCCATGTAGATGGCAGGGCCAACGTCAGGCAGGGTCCTGGCGTTGTTCGGCCCGATCATCATGAAGCCGTCAGACCAGAAGGCTTGCTGGTCCTCGATAGCCGGGCGCGACGGCTTCGTGTTCATCCCGTTGAACCCATCGAAAACGATGGGCATGGGGTTGCCAGGAAAGCCCGGCGTCTGTGGTGGATGCGCCGGAAGAGAGCCGCCGCGTTCGTCAGCCATCAGAATCTGCCGTAAGGGTTGTTCATTCGGCCAGGACGAGCGGCAACGCTGAAGCGGTTGATTTGCATCATGAACATTTTGTAATAATAGTCCGCCGCGTTCAGGTTTTGCAGTTCAAGGAAGGCGAAGTGGGTGGCGAGATACTTGACCGCATCCGTCCACGGCATCGGAATGGCTTCGACATCGTTGTCGCTGGTCAGGTCTGACGGCAGGCAGATGCAATCCCAGTCCCACTGATACGCCTGCGAGGCGATCGGATAGGCATAGACGCTGCCGCCGGCACCCTGCCCGTACTGCGACCACATGACCGGCACGTAATAGTATTGCAGCGGGTACTGCCGGATCATCGACTGATAGGTGGTGAAGCTGTAGTACGGCAGCGTATAGCGGTAATTGGAGTAGATGATGCTGATCGACTTGATCGCCAGGATCGATTCCACGCCAGGAAACGCACTCAGGTCGACATCGCTGAAGTTGTAGACTTCCTGATTCGTGTTGGTCTGGTTGATCGGCGCGATATGGGCAACCACCGATGCTCCAGACCCGGTCGGGTCGACGATGGTGATCTCCGGCTGGAAATACCCGCTTCCGCCGACATCTACATTCACGCCAATGATGCTGCCACCGGCCTGGGTGGCGATAGCAGTGGCCTGCAATCCGCTCGGCGACGGCAGCATGGCGCTCGGAAAGTCAGGCGCACTGATCGACACGGTGGGGTTGGTGTATCCGGACCCGCTGGCCGTCACGTCAATCGTCTTGATCCCATTCTGGATCGACGGAAGGATGCGAACACACTGAGCCTGCATCGCCACCTGACGGCGCGCGGTGTTGACATATTCAATGATGTCGCCTGGATCGATCAGTTTCTGTCCGCTATCGCGAACAAAGCGCTGCACGCTGCGCATGTAATTGAACAGCATTACTGCCCACCCCCAGACCTGATGCCAAGCCTGTTCGCCGCCACCGGGTCGGGACCTTGCGAATAGTTCGGGGCCAGCACTTCCGGCGTCGCCGCAGCGCGTGCCCTGGCCATGAATTCCTTGAACTTGCTGTACATGGCGTCGGCGTCCTGCGTGCGCTGGGACGACATGTAGGCCATATACGCCGCGAAATACGGAACCGCATCGGTCCACAGATAGGGCAGCGCCTCGGCCGTCGTGTCGTCGACCAGCGCGACAGGGTAGCACACGCTGTCGACATATAGCGTGTAAACGCTATCAGGCAGTGGATCGAGATAGAAGACTCCGCTCGCGCCCTGGCCGATCTGCGCCCATTCGGACGGCGGGCCTTCCTGCGGATTGGCGTTGTTCAGCTTGTAAAGCAGGAACCATGGCCACGGCCTGGACCGGAACCACTGCATGCCAGTGCCGATTCCGGTCAGGATATTGTCGATCGACAGCACGCCCTGGATGCCGTGGATGCCAACGGTCGCGAAGGTCACGTCGATAGCCGAGAAGGCATAGGGACGCTGGTCGACGACAGTTGGAATTTGCCCAATCGTCCGGATGCACTGGGCCTCGCCCGCGATCTGGCCGCGAGCGGTGTTGATGTAAGCCGTCAGATCGGATGTCGCGTAAAGCGGGGTCGACGGGACCGGATTCTGAAGCAGCCTCTGGGTTTGCGCGATGTAGGTGTTAAGCACCGCCGCCTCTAAAAATTAGGGCCGGGTCGGTGGTGGAGCACCTTCCCGGCCCGGCTCGCCCACCCTGAGAACGATCAGCAAGGCTGCATGAAGACGTGTGTGTTGGCCGCTCCCTGAACCAGGGAGATGGTGCCGGCGGTGGTGATCGAGGCCACGTTGGACAGGACCACGCCAGTGGGCTGGGCGGTGAACAGGCCGCCGTCGTACAGTGTGGCGGCGGTCAGCGAGGTGCTGGAGATGGTCACCGAAGCCTGCTGGATATTGCGCGGAGCCGGCAGGATGCTGTTCTCCCAATATGGGTTGGTGAACAGGTTGGCGAAGTTCGCGCGACCGCCGACCGAGAACAGCAAGGTGTTGGCATTGTAGCCAACGCCGACACCGGACACCGACACGCTGGTCGTGGTCGAAAGCACCACGGCCGAGACGGTGGCGCTGGCACCAGCCCCGGTCACGGTCAGGGTCGGAACTGCGGCAGTAGCCGACGCCGCGCCATTGTTGGTCACGATCACGGCAACCAGCGAGCCGGTCCCGGTCAGCGAGGTCACGCCAGCTGTGGCGTTGGTGATGTTCGCCAGATTCGGATCGTATGGCGAAGGCAGTAGGGTGATCGATGGCACCGAAGCGTAACCGCCGCCCTGGGCAAGCAGGGTGATGGCCGAAACCGTACCATTCGCGATGGTGGCGGCGGCCGTGGCCGCAAGTCCGGGAACCGGCGGGTCAGGAATGAACACAACCGGCGGAATGGTGTAGCCGGTGCCGGCGGTCGTCACAGTGATCGAGGTCAGCACGCCGCCGACGATCGGCTGGAATACCGCGCCGCCAGACGAGGCCACGACGCTGGTGGTGGACTGCACGTAGGCCGAGCCACCGCCGGTCACCACCGCGCCGATCACGCAACCGGTCAGGTTGGCGACGCGGAAGTTCTCTCCGTCCGACTTGATCTGGATCGGATTCGAGGACTGGTCGGCGGTCGGGAAGTTGTACCAGCCACCGGTCAGCGGATCGAGGTACTGGAGCATCGCGTAGGAGCCCAGCACGATCTCCCACACACCAGGAGGAACCGGAACCGCGTCACCGGGAGCCAGACCCATCGGAGCGGACGCCCCTTGCAGGTTGCCGTTATACAGCTGCGGCGGGGAAACGTACTGGGGAAGCGGAAGCCCCAGTCCAGCGCCACCAAGATTGTTCTGTGACATGAGCGCTACCCCTTAGAATGCGCCGTGAGCGATGCCTGTGATCCAGGCGTTTGCCGAAGGCTTGGCGGTGACGATGTTGTAACCAAGGATCACCACGCCCTGCTGGCCGATCTGGCCAAGCGGAACGAGGCTGTAGAAGCCGGAGAAGTCCCAGGCCGCGTCTTCCGACATGTAGAACGCCGTGTACTTCGTGTTGACGAAGAACATGTTGCCCTTCGGGCAGAAGTGATCGGCGAAGATCGGCACGCCAGCGATATTGATGTTCGGGAAGGACGAGCGGACCGGCGTCTCGATCCCGTACTGGGTGCCGGGACGGACGAAAACCTGCTCGACACCGATGAAGTCGTTGTTGGTAGTCGAGAAATCCGATGGGTTCATCACCCCGAAGGTCGGAGCCTCGCCGCCAGCGGCGTCGGTGATCTGGATGATGTACTGGGACAGCACCTGACGGGTCATGCCCGCAGCAGCCGAGGCGGTGGCCGCGTTGTAATACTGGCCCTTCCAGTTGGCGTTCGCCGCCGTCAGGCGGCTGATGCCGCCGTAGGTCGGATAGTTGGTGCCGTTGTCGAAGCCGTCCTCGAAGCCGTTCGGATACAGGCTGTTGGCTGAGTTCGGAACGAACATGAGCGGCGACAGCGTCTGGACGCTGACCGCGTACACGTCGTTCATGCGGGCCTTCAGCAGGCTGATCTCGCGATCGGTCGCCTGGATGACGGTTTCGCCGAACGGCAGCGGGACCGGAACCACCCAATAGCACAGCGGGAACTGCGCGTTCTGGACACCGGGGGTGATGACCGGCTGGTTGAAGCCGCCGCCGTAGCCGGTGAATCCGCCCTGGACCATCGACTGGCCCTGGATCGGGATGGTGATCTGGGAAAGGCCGCCCGCAGCCTTCTGCGCGTTGCCCATCATGTAGAACCACGACGGCGACGCGAAGTACATCTGCACGAACAGACGCGGCACGAAGGCGCGGCGTGTCGCGGCGGTCAGTTCGTTGTAAAGGGCTCCAGTCGGAACTGCACCCTGGCCCGGTAGCGGCATTTTCTAAGTCCTTCCCTCAGATTCAGCGGTTAGCGCTTCGCGCCCCGCACCTCGCCAATTGCCTGCGGCACCGCCTGAGCGAGGAAAGCCTCCTCATTGCCGTCGAACAGCATCTTCATCATCTCGTCCTTGCGGGTTTCCGGCTGCATGATGTCGAAGCGACCGGGCGCGGACGGGATCGCTGGAGGGGCGGGCGGGTGCTTGCGCTCGAACGCCGGAATGGCGTCCTCGTGGTCGGCGATGCCGCGCTCTTCCATGAACTTTTCGAGGGCCGCCAAACCATCGTCGGTGTAGCCCTCGCCCTTCGCGTAGCCGCGACCGGTGTCCCAGCGCTGCTGAAGGGTCTTCATCTTCTCTGTCTTCTCACGCTCGGCTTCGCGATCGGCCTGTTCCTTCATGAACTTGGCCATTTCCTCACGCATGCCGGAGACGGCATCCATGATCGGCTTCGCCGCATCGATTTCAGGGATCGGAAGGTTCGGATTGATCAGCTTCTGGGCTTCCAGGACTCGCTTGCGCGCATCCGGGTGGGCCAGCATCTTGGCGATCGTATCGCGCTGCCCATGGAGCAGCGCGAGTTCGCCATCATCGATTTCGACGAGCGCCATGGATCAGCTCTTGTTCGGAACGTGAGCGATGCCCATCGCCGCCGAGCTGACCATGTTCGGAAGGTGGTCCTTGCGGCCGGCGATCTCGGACTGCTCCATCGTCACGCGCACGATCATCGAATCGGGCGGGTTCTTCGGGATCGACTTGGTGCTGTCCTGAAAGATATTGACCATTGTCGTCTTCCTATCTCACGCGCCCGGACCGGGCTGCGGTTGTGGTCCAGACGGAGCGGCGGGCGCGCCTCTCATCTGCGCAATCAGCGGAGCCATCTGCTGCTGCTGCTGCATAATTCCCTTCATGGCGGTATTTTCCACGCCGCCCATGGCGGGGTTTGGCGGGACATGGCGAGCCAACTGATTCATTGACTTCGCCATGTCCTTCCAAGGCTCGGAGCCCACCGGCAATAGCTGGAGGGCTCGCTCCATGAGGCGGACGATCACCCCAATCTGCGCCATTCCGGAAGCCTCAAGACCGCGATTCGGCGTGGGCATTGAAGTCGGGGAGGAACCGAAAGGCGGCTGACCCGGCTGTGTGCCCGCACCAGCTTGCGGCATCGACTGCCCTGGCTGGATTGGAGGAACGCCCGTCATGGCTTAGCGGCGACCCTTGCGGTGACCGCGACGGAAACGGATGTTCATGACAAACTTCCTTCCTGCTGGAGTTGCACAAACCCAAGAGATTCCTCTTTTCAGCCGCCGATCTTGCGTCCGTGAGGAAGCAGGAAGGCGGTTGCCTTGGGTGCCCGCATGTTCGGCTTGAGTGGGTGTAAACATCAACAGGTTGATTAAACAGTTTAAGGGTGTTATTAAAGATCAGCGCGATTTGATCGGAGAATGACGATGAGCACCGACACAACCGGACGGGCCGGAAGGGGCGAGTCGCGCACTCCGCTCGATTCGAAGACGTTCGGGAATATGCTGAACACGGCGCAGGCCGCTTACCTGCTGCACGTCTCGCACGACTGGCTACGCGATGCGCGCCGTCGCAAGCACGATGGTCCGCCGTGGTACTGGTTTGGTCAGAGGACCATCCGCTACCGCCGCGAGGACATCGAAAACTACATGAAGGAACGCCTGAACTGGACACCGCCAGACTATGGCGACGAACCAGCCCAGGACTAGGTCACCTGTGGTGCTTGCCGACTTCCTTGGCGAGCAATTCTGGATGCTCCTGGAGCAGCTTGGCGTGCTGCTCCTGCTGCTGCTTGAGGCGAGCAAGCAGCAGGTCTTTGGACGGGAACGGCAGCTCTTCGATTGCTGTTTCGCCGGTAATGAATCCTGATTTGATGCCGAACGCGATCAGCTCGCGATGATCCTCCTCGTAGATCGGGCTTGAGGAGTGGCTGTCCACCGTGATGTGGATGTCATCCGGAAGCTGCGACAGCAGGAACTGGGTCGGCTCCGGATTGTTGGCGTCCGTCCAGTAGGCCGACGCATCCTTGGCCTGGAGCAGGGCGAAGGTCTTGTCGGCCGCCGCCGCGCACTGGCGCTCGACCAGAAGCGAACGGTCGCGCAATCGCGGACTGGCATTGCGAGTCAGCGTCTCGGCGTGAACGCCGGCCCTGACGCCGGACTGGCCCTGACCGGACAGGATATTGTCGAAGCCGGCGATGGCGTCCATCTGCCGGTACAGCATCTCGACAGCGGTGAAGGCTTCCTGCGGCAGCTTTGGGGTCAAATCCTTGACATCGGCCCCCTGCGGCAGGCCCATATAGCCCTGGGCGCGGAACTGGTCATACAGTTCGTCGGTCAGGCCATCGTAGCCAGGAAAGGCCAGCAGCTTGTCGTACATGGTGCCCATAACGCGGCGGATGTCGTCCCACCATGTCGCCGACAGGTTCTGCGGCTCGATCAGATCGGTAATCTCGGACCGGCCCCAGATGTAGCCCTGCTTGTAGTTGGGCTGGATGATCGAATAGGGCTGCCGGTGCTTCACGAACATGTTCGAGCGCTTGAAGATCGGCGCGATGATCACGTCCGGGTCGACCATCTGGATCGTGGTCCAGTCGCCGCGCTCGTCGTCGACCACGTAGAGCTGGTGGAACTTGATCATCTCCGCCGCCACGTCCGGCCCCATGATCGCATAGCCGGGATCATTGGAAAGCTGGACAATACCGCCGGACTGGATACGGTTGCCGGTGCTGGTCAACGAGGTATCGAGCGTCGATGTCGACAGAACCTGATGGAAGAAGCTGGTTCCGGTGCCGACGCCGCTCTGCTGGCGAGCATTGGTGACGATCCGCTTGTACAGTTTCTCGGCGTCAGGAAGGTGGCTGATCCGACGCCACACCTCGGACTTGGTGAGGAACATCGTCTCCAGGATGGCTTCCTGGTCGTCCAGATTGTTGATCGTCTCGTTGTAGACGCCGAGATTCCACGGCATCACCAGACGCCCGGTCACGCCGTTGAAGGTTTCGTTCTGGCAGATGAACGCCGCCCCGTATTGCAGGGCCGGCGGGACCGCCGAGGCGAAGATCATATCGATGTCGTGGCGCTGCCACTCGCGCGTCAGGACGCGCGATGCCATCTCGGCCTTCTTCAGAAAGTCGGTGTCGTAGGGAGTCTCGAAATCGATATGGAATCGCAAGTCGGACGGGCTGAACAGGTGCGACGCCAGATTGTCGAGATGGGCGTACAGCTTGTTGACCAGGGCACGAACCCCGCTGGCCCGGCCAGTCTCCACCCACTGGTAGTATTGCTGGCAGAGCGCCTGCCTGGACCCCATCGAAATCGAGCACTCGGCCACCCGCTCCTGGGCGAACTTGAGGGTTTCCTTGTGGGAAGTCGGGAAGATCACTTGGCCACCCCCATATTGCCGGCACGCATGACCGACGCCGCCGTTACGTGGTGCTGGCGCTGAACCTGCGAGCGGACCCAGTCTCCGGCCCCAGCGGCCGGTCCCTGCCGGGTCGCGGCGGCGAATTCGGCCCCGACTTCAGGCGACTTCATGTTCATGACATTGGGGTTGTTCTGGACGAAGCTGGTCATCTCTGGGCTGACCGGCAGGGCGGCGGCAGTGTCGCCCTCGCGCAGGCTGTCCTTCAGATTGGTCATCGCCATGCCGGTTTCGGCGGCGCTCTCGCCCAGCACCTCGGCGGCCATCTCGGCCCTGGCCTGGGAACCGGACTCCATGTCGCGGTAGACCTTGTCGGTCACTTTGCCGATCGACTTGGCGATGTGTGGAAAACGCAGATCGCTGATGTCGACCGGCTCGGCTGGCGGCGCTCCTGCTCCATGACAGATCGGGCAGTCGTCCGGAGGCGGCTGGTTGGCCGAGACAAGCGGAACCCAGAACGAACCGCCACAATCAGGGCAGCGATAGCAACGCTCGCGCATCAGCGATATCTCCAGGTGTTGCGACGCAAGTCCGCCGCCAGATTGCGGCGCGTGGCGATCTTACGTTTAAAGAACGATTCGATCTGCATCTTGTTGAGCAGGGCCATCTGATCGGCCAGGGTGAATTGCTTCTTGGCGTTCTCGACAGCGCGAGTCTTGCCCTGCGACACCAGGGCCATGCGCTCAGCCTGCTCCCAGGCCCGCAGCCCCATGGCCATTGAGAAGACCCGGTCGTCCTTGTTGGATGCTTCGGCTTCGATCTTGTCCCCCTCGCGACGGATGGTCTTCATCTCGTCGATCAGGTCCCTGGAATGGATGATCAGCCGGCCGGTCGAGGTGAAGTCCCGACAACGCTCCATGATGGTGACCTTGAGCGAGCTGTTGGTCTTCAAATGAAGGACGTGACCGGCCCCCATCGAATCGGTCTTCGTATATATATAGTGTCTGACGTTGCTGAAGATGTTCTTCAGCCCCAGCTCCTCGGCCACCGGGCGCAGGTAGCCACGCTGGATCACGGCGGGCAGCTGCTGCATCTCGCGCAGCATGGCCTCTCCGGGTCCGTTCAGTTCGATGATCAAGCGTGAGTTCTTGTACCATCCGGCCAGACTCATCATGACCCAGGCGAACTGGTGGGGCTGGAAGTTCGGGCTGGCGAACTCGGCAACCTGCTCTACGCAGTCGGCATAGCAGCGCAGCACCTGAAGGGCGGAGCGATCGTTCTTCTCGTTGTGGCCAAAGGCCGGATCGCCGGACAAGACATAGTGGCCGTGCTCGTCGGGCTCCTCCCACACCTTGAGCTGGGTCATGCGGCGGTTCAGCGCCGGATGAACCTGCATGTAGACGAACTCGGTGGCCGGCACGAAATAGTACGGCTTGTAATTGTCGGTTACGGTTTCCTTGGTGATCTGGGTCAGCTTGTCGGCCGGAAAGAACTGGCTTCCGGTCTGTATAAACGCTTCGTCTTCGGTCCAGGGCTGGTCCTGCTGGAGATAGCCGCTCTCCTCGCCTTCGCCATCGAACTCGTCATCGTCGGCGGCGATCGGATTGGACTTCCAGCGATACCAGGCCAGCTGCTCCTGGTCGACTTCGTAGCCATACTGGTCGCGAACCGCGTCGATCTTCTCCTGTTCGCCCTCGGTTGGCGGCTCCAGGCCGTACAGATCGAAGCCCTTGGAGCCCTTGACGAAGCGCTGGTCCTCGCGCGCCCACCAGCCGATGAACACGGTGCGCTGGGTCAGGCTATCGGCCCGCGCGTCCTGCCACATGCGATACCAGTCGTTGAAGCCGCGCGCCGTCGACTCCCATATATAGAGTCGGTCCTTGTATTTGTCGGACAGCGCCTGCCGGAGCGAGACGATACCTTCCGGGTTTTCCCAGCTGCACATTTCGCTGGCCCAGACCATGTTCAGGCCGCTCGACCGGCCCAGCGTACCGCTGGAGCGATTGGAACGCACACCGGCTGACATGAAGCGGAGGAAGCTGTCGTTGGACAGGCGCAGGCCGTAGCGGTTCTCGCTCTTCTTTCCGGGGAATCCGAAGCGAGCCGGCAGATTGTCCAGGATCGTGGTGATCTCTGCCCTCGCCACTTCCTTGTTGGAGTCGGTGTCGAAGATCATCGCGCCCTGGAGGCCGGGATGGACGCCGAGCCAGAAGAGGGCGAGGGCTCGCGAGATGGTGGAGATGCCGAGCTGTCGGCTCTTCAGGGCCTTGAAGTCATGAACATCTTCAGAGAGCCCGTCGAACACGGAGTCGAGAAAGCGTTGCTGCGCAAAATAGATATTGTCGGCCATGACCGTGAGGCCGCCGGTATCCTTCGAGTTGATGACGACATATTTCAGGAACTCGTAGAAACCGGCCCGGAAGGCAGCAACCTTCTCCGGCGTCCAAGCCCCGCTCTCGACAAGATCGGCCATAGCCACGCATTTAACATTGCGGGGCCGGCCTTTACGATAGAGCTATGCGCGGATAGTACGATTATGACGATTAGATAGCTGCGGCTCTATCTGGTTGGACCACATCTTCAGCGCCGATCCCACCGCTTGGTGCATATCCAGGTAGCGATACGTCGCCAGCCGTCCGCCGAAGAACGTGTTCGGTTCAGACCGCGCCATGGTCGCGTAGGCGTCGTAGAGCATGCGATCGCCCGGCGTATTTACGGGATAGTGAGGCACATCCCCCGGCACCGCAGCCCGGCTATACTCGCGAGCGATGATAGTTTCCTCGCCGTAGTCACGGTCGGGACGGAAGTGCTTGAACTCGCTGATGCGGGTGAAGGGGATGTGCTCGTCGGCGTAGTACATGACCGGGATGCCCTGGAAGTCGCCGGCCAGACGCTCCATCTCCAGATCGACCACCCGCCAGTTGAGCCGGCCCAGGCGATAGCCGAAATAGGCGTCGACCGGACCCGTGTAAACGACCGGTATATCCGAACGTAGCGACTTAACTTCATCCCATTCCGTGTTGATATACAACCTGATCCGGTCGCGATACATCATCTTGGCAAACATGACATCGTAGCCGTCGATCGGCAGGCCCTCATACTTGCTGGCGAAGTATCGGTTGTCATAGGTGTAGCGGACCGGCATGCGGGCCACAGTTTCCGGCGGCAGCAGCCTCGGGTCTGTGTCCCACTGCTTGGCGGTGTAGCCACGGATCAGCAGTTCGTAGAGCGGACGACCGATGGAAGCTATGGCCTTCTCTTCCAGATTGCTCGGCTGGCCCCTGATCTCGGATGCGTGCTGCTCGACCCAGTTCCGGGCCAGTCCGGGCGACATCGCAGCGCCTGTATAGAGAGAAATCGTCGCCAGATTGACCGGAAGCGGCCAGACGCCGCCCTTCGCGACCGTCCAGGTGCGCTGCACATAGGGATACCAGCCGGTGAAGCGCGAAAGATAGGCCCAGACATCGTCTGAATTGGTGTGGAAGACGTGCGGACCGTAGCGATGCACCTCGATTCCGGTCGATTTGTCGAAATAGGCGGCGGCGGAGCCGCCGGAATGGCTTCTTTTGTCGATAATCGTGACGTTAAAGCCCGCCGAGGCCGCTCTTTCGGCGATTGTCAGGCCGAAAAAGCCAGCGCCGACGACAATCAGGTCAGCGTTTTCGAACAGACTCACCCCGGCACCTCGTTTCCCCACGCATCCCAGCCGAATCGGCGCTGCCTCGCGAA
>Ga0265338_10003276_pt1 | contig 22982 bp, 9 predicted proteins | sample 42126metaG_FD_193579 | JGI IMG/M metagenome (GOLD analysis project Ga0265338, IMG submission 193579) | Rhizosphere microbial communities from Carex aquatilis grown in University of Washington, Seatle, WA, United States - 4-21-26 metaG | ecosystem: Host-associated > Plants > Roots > Rhizosphere >... | reverse complement strand
AGATATTTGTGATGCCCTGGTGGCTGACATAAAGGTAGCTCAGATTATCGAGGTCCGTCAGATGTACGGGGCTCCCCGGGATGAACCCTGACTCATTAGCCAATGCCTGAACCACCAGATTGCTCAGGCCGGGGTCGGTGAAGGAAACCACATCCACCACTTTCAGTTGAACCGGTGTGCTGGTGACAACGTTGCTGCTGTCATCCCACACGAGCACCTGGTAAATACCCGTCGCGCTGGCATCCACGGCGGACAAGGCAAGGTTCGCGGTGGTATCGCCGGAAACATTACCGCCGGAAATATTCGTGCCGTTGAACAGCCATTGATAATAGAGGTTTGCCAGGGTCGTCGTGGCCACGACACTGAAGTTGACGTCCTCGCCCGGCGCTGCAACCGCGTTGACGGGCTGCTGCACAATCGTCACCGTGCGGCCGCAATTCGGGTCGCCAACGAAAAGCTGGGCGGTGGCGCTGGCGGCGTAGCCATTGCCGTCCGACAGGACATTGCGGTAACTGCCGGCCTGGTTCGTACCCACGCTGGTCAACACGAGAAAACTATTGGTCTGACCGGCGAGGTCCGTGCCGTTGAACTGCCACTGGTAGGTCACGGGATAGTAATTGGTGGTGGAGGCGGCGACGGCGAAATAGGCCATGCCGCCAATGGCGATGCAATCGTCCGCGGGCGAATCCCAGACGGTCAGGGACGGCGAAATATTTTGCGGGTTGTACGCCACGTTTACATAATTGTTCTGGAGGTTGGTGATGACGTTGTAGGCGGCGGAAGTGACGTTGGTGTCCAGCAGATTGTAACTGAGATCCACGTTATACAAATTGGGCAACGACAGGAGCGGGCCGATATCGGTGAGGAAATCGGTGTTGAGAAGGACATTGCCCAACTGGGTGAGGTTCGTCAGCGAGATGAGCGAGCCGACCTGATCGTTGCCCAGGTCAATCGAGTTCAAATTCACCATCTGGCTGAGAAATGAAATGTCCTGTGGCGTCGCCACCCCGTTCATTTCCAGGTCAGTAAGATTCGCCAAAGCGGCCACGGCGGCAAGATTGGTGAAGGCATCGCCATTCACGTCCAGATGCCACAAATTAGTGAGGCTGAGAACGGGCGTGATGCTGGCCACGCCCGGGTTGCCATCAATCCACAATTCCTGAAGGTTTGTGAAGCTCGCCAGAAAGGACGCATTTGTCAGTCCATCGCCCCCAAAGCTCAAATGCGCGAGTTGATGGAAGTTGGTCGCGAGCGATGCATTGGTGAGCGGGAAGTTATAATACGCCTGAAGCGAGGTAAGATTCCGCCCCAGCGCCGGAGAAAGGTCGTGGACAGAATTGTTGCCGAAATCCAAATCCTTTAGCAGCGGCATATGCGAGACAAAAACAATGTTGCTGATGTTGTCCGTTGTGACGTGGAGCAACAGGAGGTTGGTCAGCCCGTTTAACGCGTTGAAATTCGTAGGGTTGAAGTTCCAACTGACATCCAGGTTCGTGAGCGGGGTCAGCCCAGTCAGCGGCGTGAGGTCGGTGACGCCCAAATAATAGAGGCTCAACCACTGGAGATGCTTCAATCCCACCAGCGCCGTCACATTGCTGATCGAAGAATTGCCTGAGGGGCTGCGGTTACCGCCGATGTCGAGCCAGACAAGATTGGTCAGCGTGGCGACCGGGCTCGCGTCGAGCACGTGGTTCCAGGGAACGACCAACTGGACCAGTTTGCGCAACCCGCCCAGCGGGGCAATATTCGTCAACTGGGCGCTGTTCAGATCCAGGTAGGTCAGATTCGTCAGGCCGGCGAGCGGCGTGCAGTCCGTGAACGGATTCCAGCCCGCGTGCAGTTGCATCAGCTTCGTCAGTCCCGCAATGGGTGACAAATTCGTCACCTGGTTGAAGCTGACATCGAGATTGGTGAGGTTGCCCGCCGTTTCCAGGCCGCTCAAATTCTGAATGCCGCGAAAGGCAGTCGACACATTCGTCAGCGTCAGCATGTTGGTCTGGTAAATATTCGTCGGCGAATAAATTTGCAGCGCATCCCGGATGGCCGCCTCCAGGTTCGGATCCGGAAAAGTGACCACTTGCGCCTGTGTAGTCCGTCCGGCGAACAAAGCGATTACCAAAAAAATGGTTGAAACCAAACAGGGAACCGGCTGACGCCGTGAATTAAAGATGTGCTTCATGGATTACCTCGTCTGAACGAACTTCTGATTCGTGACTCTTTTGTAAAGAATAAACAGCCAAAAAGCAAAGAGAAAACCGCGGTATTTGGCTGCCGCAGTGATCGCCTGCGAAGCTGAACCAACGTAATTACATGTGCTGGATGATGTTATCGCCGAACTGCGAACATTTGATTTCGGTTGCGCCTTCCATCTGGCGCGCGAAGTCGTAGGTGACGCGTTTGCTGCCAATGGCGCCGTTCAAGCCTTTTAAAATCAAGTCCGCCGCTTCCGTCCAGCCCAGATAGCGCAACATCATCTCGCCGGAAAGCACCACCGAACCTGGGTTGACCACGTCCTTGTTCGCATACTTTGGCGCGGTGCCGTGCGTCGCTTCGAAGATGGCATGACCGGAGAGGTAATTGATGTTGCCGCCGGGGGCGATACCAATCCCGCCGACCTGCGCCGCCAGCGCGTCACTCAGATAGTCGCCGTTGAGATTGAGCGTGGCGATGACATCGAAGTCCGTCGGGCGCGTGAGCACCTGCTGGAGGGTGATGTCGGCAATGGCGTCCTTGACGACGATGCCGGCGCCGGGCTTGCCTTCGGGAATTTTGCACCAGGGCCCGCCGTCAATTTCCACCGCGCCGAACTCGCTTTTCGCCAGCGCGTAACCCCAATCCCGGAAGCCGCCTTCCGTGTACTTCATGATGTTGCCCTTGTGGACAATCGTGACCGATTTGCTCTTGTTCGCGATGGCGTATTGAATGGCCGAGCGGATGAGCCGCTCCGTGCCGGGTTTTGAAACCGGCTTGATGCCAATGCCGACCGTCTCCGGCGCCTCCGCCCCAAACCGGATTTTCTTGAAATCCTTCGGAAAATTCGTCTTTAGAAACTCCAAGGTCTTAAGTGCCGCTTCCTTGCCGGCTTCAAAATCAATTCCGGCGTAAATGTCTTCGGTGTTTTCGCGGAAAATAACCATGTTGACCTTCTCCGGATGTTTCACCGGGGACGGGACACCGGTGAACCATTGCACCGGGCGCAGACAGACGTAGAGATCGAGCATCTGGCGCAAGGCGACATTGAGCGAGCGGATGCCACCACCGACCGGCGTGGTCAGCGGACCCTTGATGCCGACCAGATATTCCTTGAATGCCTCGACGGTGTCGTCGGGCAGCCAGTTGTCGAATTTGTTCTTGGCCGCTTCGCCGGCAAACACTTCAAACCAGGCGATTTTGCGTTTGCCTCCGTAGGCTTTTTGCACCGCCGCGTCGAACACGCGCACGCTGGCCGCCCAGATGTCCGGGCCGGTGCCGTCACCACGGATGAACGGGAGAATGGGATTTTCAGGAACGGTGAGCCTGCCATTCTGGATCGAAATTTTGCCGCCCGCGGGCGGGGTAACATCCTGGTATGCCATAATGTGATTCTAGATTTGCTATTTCCGGTTTAAACCTTCGTGCGGAAAGGAAACCGCCGAACGTGAAGGAAATCAAGGAAAGAAAACAAATGCTTTGAAAATCCGATGAACGCCGCCGACCCAGCCTGCCGCGATGGTGTAACTGGCGGTTTCCCCTGCCAGTCCATATTGGCCGCTTTGGTGGTGAGCATTGGCAAGACGACCAAGACTACTGAAAGCAACATGGCAGCATTCAGGATACGATTAATCCCCAAGGTTTTTGAATTTGTTTGAGTTTTCTTTTGGAGTTTCAATTGACTTTTTCCTCATCACTCAGAATCTGCGATTGGCTCATCGCCCCAGACCCGTAATGCGTCGCGGCAACTCCGCCGGCAGAGACATTTCCTCTTCATCGTATGCGAGCACTTCCGGCACCATGGCCTCAAACTCCCAGAACTGTCGTACTCAGGGTTGTTTCAGAAAGCCCGATTCATCGCCACCCGTTAGTTGACCAACCGCACGCGGAAGAAGCGCTGGGTTGAAACGCCAAAGTCATTCGTGAGCGTCAGCGTTCCACCCATACCGCCCACCGGGATGCCCAATGGCGTCCAAATCGGTGCGGCCAGATCGTCTTTATACTCGAGTTGATAAGCCTGCCCCGACGCCGACGGCCAGTTCAGGATGATATTCGTTCCCGATCTTTGGATCACCAACGGCACGGGGAATTGCACCGCTTGAGCCGAAAAACTCAAATTATCGATCCCCAGCCCCTGAGAAGTTCCGGTTGAATCCGGCATTTGCCACACCAGCCACAAGGCGGCTCCCGGCGGCCAGTTCGTGATCGTCTGCTCCACCACACTCAAATTGGTTTGGTTGAGCGGCGATGTCCCATCCACCGCCAGCCCGCCCGAATCGGCCGGCACAGCCGGAAAATTCACATTCAAGCCTGGCAGATAGGCCGTCGCGGTGCCCGGAAAGGCATTGGTGCTCGTTGGATCGATGAAATAGTAAAATTGCAGGGTCTTGGGCTTGTTGGATTGTCGCCAGACTTCACCGGTGAATTGCAGGCTGATGTAGTTCAGATTCATGCCCGTGCCATTGATGAGTTTGGCGCCGAAAGCCGTCCCCCCGGTGGAACTGGTTGCCAGCAACCCCAGCGCCCGATTGGAGCTGTTCGGCAAGCCAAAACTGATCTGGCCGCCGGTGGTCTGGTCCCCGTCGGTCGCGCCGAACTTCGACGCGAGCGCTGCCTTGCCATACCAGCCATTCATCGTCGGAAGGCCCAAGCCACCATTGCCGGAGGCCATTTGCGGAAACGCGAAGTCGAACGGATTGGCCAGTGAATACACCACGCCAATGTTGATGAACGGATTCTCCGAATTGACCGAGGTCGCACCCGGATTCGGCAACGCATCAAAGTCTTGCGAGTAAATCATGCCGGGCGTGCTGTAAATGATGGACGAGGGCGGTTGTACCGCGCTGCCGTTGTTCGCCCCGCCGGGCGTTGGATAATAGAAGACCTGACGTTGAAAGCTTTGGCCATCGTGGAATGAACCATACGAACGATCCGCGGTCAGATTGTTGTAATTCACATAATCCAGAACCTGTAGTTGATTGCCATTGGCGACCCGGGTCAAGGCCAGCGAACCGCTTCCGCCGGGCAAAGCGAATCCGGTGTGCCATTCATTCGTCGAGGAAAGATTGGTCAGGCCGTCGGCAAAGATGACTTCAAACTGGCCGGCCAGGATGATGGCATTTGTCGGGAACGCCCATTGCGTCAGGTTGGTGTAGTTGTTCGCCAGATAAAGGCCGTTGAGCGAAACGTTGGTGGCGCTGGGATTGTAAAGTTCCAGCCAGCTGGTGCGCTGACCGGCACGATTGGTGATGCCCGTCAGATTGTCCGCTTCCAGTTCATTGATCCATAATGGCTGGAACGGCGGCAGGATCGCGGCGACACTGTTCGCCCGTCCCGGCGTCAGGGCGCTAACATTGGTTGCCGGTCCCGGAATCACGTTGGTAATGATGCCGGAGCCGGACAAACGCAACGTGAGCGGGCCGCCGTTGGTGCTCTGCAGATACCAGAAACTCAAGGTGTAAGTCGCATTGCCCGTAAGTCCGGGCGAAATCGTCTGCCAGATCGCGCTGCTTTGCGTGGTGCCACCGCTGGAAGCAACGACATGCAGACTGGCGTTGCCCGAATGCTTGATCGTGGTGCTCAGTGCCGACCCGCTTAAATTCGCAGAAACCGTCCAGGCCCCCGGAAAACCCGATTCCAGATCGCCGTCCGGCAAAACATTTACTCCCGCTTCGGGGACACTGCCGGCCACCAGCTTGATGTCATCAACGTAAATATCGCCGGCCGATTGCAGATAAATATAAAGCAAGGAACTGGACGCCGTACCGGTTGTGGTCACATAAACCCATTGCGGCGTGGACACAACGTTGGTTGGAACGGCAATCCAGTTGCCAACCCGCCAGTTGTCCAGGCTGGCGTCAACCAACTGCAAGGCCGACCCGGTGCCGTTGGCATTCGTCGGCCAAGGCAGCGTGTTGTCATACTTTACTTCTGTCACAACCAGGTTATTTGTCCCGCCACCCCCGGGTCGCATCAAGGAAAGTGGCTGGCCCGGTTGCAACGTTCCGTCGAACGTGTCAAACACCGGCGTGGTCGCCCCGTAAGCTCCCGCAAAGGCGGCAGCGTTTGCCGCCAGCGCCAGGAAATTCGTCGGACCAATGATCGATCCGTTTGGAAAGGTGTAGGCCAGGCCCTGAAGTTGCCAACCGGATAAATCAAAAGTAATGTTGGTGGAAGTATTGTAGAGTTCCACGAATTGCCCGCCGGGGATTGCCGGGTCATACATGATCTCGTTGAGCACGATCCGCCCTGCCGGAGAAGGGTTGGTTCCGTTATAGACGACGCCAACGCTGCCGCTGTCTCCCGGGATGGGTTGGCCATTCCTGTCCACTCCAACCACATTCAAGCTGTTTGTTCCGTTGACCAGCGGGTAAGCAATGGTCCAACCGGTCAGAGTGGTCCAGGTCAGCGGATAGGCCACGCCGTTAATCCACACGGCCGTCACGTTGATGGGAGCGGTACCGGTCACATAGGCCAGGTTATTGCTGACGGTCACGCCGGGATTCACCGTGAAGTTGGTTGCATTCACGCCAGCCAGTTGCGAGGCAATGCTGCTCTGCGCCTGCGAAAGCCAGGGTTTTATGTTCGTGTCGGGATTTTCAACATTGAGGCCGTTGGCGATGAAAGCATTGTATTTGGCGTCGAACAAGTTTCCGGGGTAGGCGATGTTGAGCGGACCGTTGACCAGTTCCTGCAAGGCTCGCCAATACATGCGCAGGAAGGTGGGGTTATTGTAAATGTTGGCCATCCCTTGATCCTGTCCGTTGATGGCGAACAGATTTTGTCCCGGACCCCAGGAACCGCTGTTGCCGATGGAGATGTTGAAGTCAAACATCAGCAGCGAATACTTTGTGGTTTGCGCGCCAATGTAGCCATAGAGATTCTGTCCGTTTGGCGCGCCGAACGAATCCCAGTTGCCCGCGGCATGGTTCGCGGCAAAAACCCGCATCCAGTTTTCCATGTCGGCGAGCTTTTCCATGTTCGCCACGTAGTTGGGCGTGGCCGAGGAATTCGCCGCATCCACCAGCGAGAACACATCGGTGAAATTGTTGGCCGAATCCGGCGTGCGACGCACCTCAAAATTATAACGGTAGCGCGCCAGCTTTTTTACGCCGCCGGTAGTCGTGTAAGGCATCAGGTTGCACCATGAATTATTATTGAAAGGAATGGCATCGCCCGACGGGAACGGCCCAAACTCAAACCACGGCTGCATTTTGAATAGAAAGCCGTCCGGATCGTTGGGCCAATGTTCTTTTACCACGTCACCATCGGGCGTCTGGGCGTCTTCCATCAATCTCCCGCGACGGTTGCCGTTGACATAAACGGCGACATAACGGCGGTTGAGCCACGGCACGCCGAGCGCCCGCAGGAGGCTGTTGGCAATTTGCTCCCGTTGCAGGCTGCCGTCGTCGCCCGCGCCGTTGCCGGGCTGATGAATTTTATTAAAGGAGGTCGCGCCCAGAAATTTGTCGTCGTCACTAAAGATCCACTTGTAATGGCAGAGGTTCCCCGTGGGCGTGTCAAATCCCTGATGATATGGACTGCCGGCGAACCGCCCCTGCATGTTGTAAATGACGCGATTGCCATTGACGAAGGTGCCATCGTTCGCTTCGTTGCTCAAATCCGACAGGCTGGCCCAGCGGTTGATGTTGGTCTGGGTCAGCCAAAGATGATAGACGCCGAAGCTGCCGCCGGGATTGCCGTCGCCGAACATCACCACGCATTCCCGCACCGGTTCGTTATCACCGGGGCGCAACGCCGGAAAGCGGGTGGTCGTGCCCAGACCATCCGTGGCCGACAGGTAAAATGCGACGACTTGATTCGCCGTCTGTCCGGGAATGGTTGCGCTGAAGATGCCGTCCGTCGCGATACTGTCGCCACCGGTTCCATCGTCCTTCATTGTCACCGCCGTATAAGTCGTGGCCGGATCCAGCCGGTAATACAGTGTGAGATTGGTCACGCTGCTCGGATCCTGCACCCGCGCCGTCACCACTGCCACCTGACCTGCTGCCGGCAGCGGCGGATTGTGTGTGACATTGTAAATTGCCGGTCCCGCATTTGTCACATATCGGCTATTCGACATTCCGGGCGAGCCCAGGTTGGCCGGAACCGGCATCGCCGCCGTGGCTTCCAGCCAGTTGCCATTCAACCGCAATAACGCTTCCGGCCAGCCATGAAGCCAACGGGCCTTGAACCGCAACGTCGCCGTCTGTCCGGCCACGAGTGGGTTCGAGTTCAGGGTAACCTGGCAGGAATTATCCCCCGTCCAAAGCCGGTCGCTGCAACGCATGTGCAGCGAATGACTGCTGGCATAGCCGGAGTTCTCCAGACTGGAACGCGACATGCAGCCTTGGAAAGACCAGCCGTCCGTGCCGCTTTCAAAAGTGGAATTGAAAACATAATTTGTGGCGCCCATATCCACTTCGATATTGTCCACCAGACATTCGCCCACATCCAAAATGCCGATCTGGGCGTAATCAATCGAGGGATCGAAATTCGCGCCATTGTCCAGGACGCCGGTCGTTTCGATGTTGGTCCAGGCCGATTTCGATGTCTCGTCACTGTCCGCCCAGTTGGCGGCCAGCCGGTTGTTGCTGTTGGGGTCAATCAATTCCAGACTGCTGCCGCCGCCCGCCGACCATTCACCCCAACGTCCGCCCGCACCGTAGGTCACGTCGTTCACCATGATGTTGATGATATTGGTCACCGCGTTCCCCTGACTGCCGGTCGTCTTGTGTTCCGCAGGCATCAGCAACGCCACATGCTCGCCATTGTGCGACAATTTGCCGCTGAAGTTGCCGACGGTATTGCCACCGTTCAAATTCGGATATTTCGCAAACAGATTGGTCGCGTTTCGGGCCACAACCAGATAACCGCCCGATGCCAGCAGGGTGTCGGCAGGAATGAGATAGGTGATGGCATCGCTTAACTGCCAGCCTGACAAATCCACCGCATTGGTGCTGCGATTGTATAATTCCACGTATTGGTCGTCATCGTTGCCGCTGATCGGGTCATACATCAGCTCGTTAATCACGACCTCGCTGGTGAGAATGTTCGCGTTATTCGTTCCCGGTGTTTTGGCGCTCAACCGGAAAAACTCATTTGCCCCATCCGGCCAGCGTCCCGTGGCGACGCCATTCTGCTGCGCTCCAAATTGCACCGCGTCCAGAATGCGGGTTTGGCCGGGGTTCTTGAAATAGATGGATTCGCCCACGGCATTCAGGGCGAAATTCATGTTGGTCTCGCTGTAAAAAACAAATCCGCGCGCCGGAATAATCGTGCCCGCCGGAATGACAAATTTGTTCGTCGCCGGATCATCTGTCAAAATGCAGCCCGAAATATCCACCCCGTTGGTGCTGTGATTATAAAGCTCGATGTAGTCGTAATCCGGCGGATCGGTGTGCGCCAGGAATTCGTTGATGACGACGTTGCGCAGCGGGCTGGGTGTAAACCCGTCCATTTGGCCGGGCGAACCGCCGATGACATCGCTGATATCCCAGGCGCGAGGATCGCCTTCCCCATACGTTGGATTGGCCAGCACGATGGAATGGCCCGTCCCGTCCGCCGCCACCGGCCACGGATACGTCGCGCTATAAGGCACCGTCAGCAGCACATTGGTCCGTTCATCCAATAACTGAAGCGTTTCGGCCTTCTTCAGGCTGCCGGTGTAGGGCCCCATGACATTGATGCTGCCATAAACACTCTGGACATCGCTCGGAGCAGCGGCGATGACGAGATATCCGCCGCCGGGAATCGTCGTGCTGGGCGGAAACTTGAAATTCATGTCTGCACAGGTAATTTGATAGCCGCTGATGTCCTGAAACCACGGATTGGAGTTATATAGTTCGATGAACTCCAGATTCTTCCCGTCCCCGCGCGGCGCGGGCTTATACATGATTTCTGAAAACGCCAACGGTGTCGTCCGGCTCGACGGCCCCATGGCATCGTGCGGATTGACCGTCGTGGCGACCACAGCATTGGTCACATTGGTGATGTCGCGGAATTGCGCCGTGGTGACTGCATTCGAGCTGCGGCTGCTCACGGAGAAACCGAGGTGGATCTGGCCCGGCATGGAGATCGTGTCACTGCCGAGCTGCGTCCACGTCTGGCCGTCGTAGCTGGCAAATCCAGTGAAAGTATTGCCCACACGATTCAGCCGCAGCCAGGTGTTGGGATAATTCGCCGGGAAATTGCCGCTTGAACTTGTGGCGTTGCCGGTGGGATCGCGCCACTCGAAGAAACAGCCGTTCATCGCCGGCGTCGCCAGCGCCGCCGCAAAACGGCTGCTGGCATTGAGCGTTTCGCGCGCCATCAATCCGGCCTTGGCAAAAACGTCGGACAGGCCCAAACCGGCCACTCGGACGGACACGTCAAAATTACCCGTGCAAACCTGGTAGGAAAAATTGCCCTGATCCGAGCCGCCGCCAAAGTCGCTGCCCGCCGCGGTCACGTTCAGACCATTGCCGGCGACGGTCAAGATTGATCCTACTGCCGGATTGCCGAGGTCCTGCGGCGCATAGGTCAGCGCCTGGAAAGTCACCGTTGTGTCCGTGGCAATGGTGTTGGGGATCGTCGCCCGGTCGCGCACGCCATTGATGACGATGGAATAATTGCTGCCATAAGTCATCGGCGCCGTCACCAAAACTACCGTCAGGTTATCCGCGTTCAGCGCAGCGCCAGTCACCAGCTGGCCGTTGGAGAAAACGTAGTTAGCCACATTCGTCGCACTGCCCGCCTCCACCCATTTGGAATAGACCAATTGCACATTCGTGGCGCCAATGTTGAAAACACGCGTGACGACCGGCGGATTCGTGTCGGGAAACACTGTCAGCACGGCATTGGAACTGATCACACTGAACAGCGTGTTGCTGACGGTGTTGGTCAAGGCGACGCAGAACACCGCCCCGCTGTCTGCGATCGCCGATGAGGCAATCAGGTAGGACGAGTTGGTCGCGCCGGCAACGGGCGTGCCATTGCGATACCATTGGAAGGCAACCGGATGGCGTCCGATGTAGCCGACGCTGAAGCTGGATGGTTGTTGTTCGATCACAGCCGTATTGGTCGGCTGCGTCGAAATGGTCACCGGCCCGGTTTGCGGCGATACATTCGGGCCGAGCTGGTAATCTTGCGTTACTTGCTGGGCGGATAATGCGGCCGAGTAAATTCGAAACTCATCGATCGAACCGTAATAATAAGGGTCATTGTATTGCGAACGGCCCAGCCAGTCGTTGACCGTGCTGCCGATTGCCGCCGGGGTGAAAGTGAAACTGTCATTTTCTCCAATTAACGCGCCATCAATATATATTTTCGCGGTCTGCGCGTTGCCGTCCTGCGTCCAGACGACGTGATGCTCGACCCCGACGGTCGGCCGGTTGGCGAGGTCAATCAATTGCTCGCCGGAGCCTAGGTTGTAGGCGCCGCGCACGCCGCCGAAACCGCTGGGAATCGATAAGAACATATAGCTGGTGCCGCCGCCCTGGTTGCCTTCGCCGCCGCTGCTGTTGCCGAAATCCCAAAGCCGGGCCCAGCCGCCGCCACCGTTGTCGGTGAACCAGGCTTCAAACGTCCCCGAGTTCAGGTTCGTGAACATGTCATTTGGCAAATCCACAAAGGCGCTCGAGCCGTTCAAAACCACGACTCCGCTGGCGATCGTCGCGCCCCCCGACAAGGTTCCGTTCGCGCTGCCCTCAGAATCGTTCGCGTTCGCTGTGAAGCTATACCGGTGCGCGAGCGTTTGCGGCGGGTCGGAAATATAGATGGTTTGCGTACCGGTGACGCCTGCATAGCTGGCCGTTACCGTAACCACGCCGATTCCAACCGCCGTGATGCGTCCGGCAGAACTGACGGTGACAACGTTGGGGTTGCTGGAATTGAAGACGACGCCCGAAGCAAGCAACAGATTCACATTGGTAATATTGGCAAAATTGCCGGTGACGCTGGCCATTTGCGATGTGCCCAGCGCCATGGTTGTCGCGACCTGGACGTTCATGGATTGCAGCACGCCGGGATCCGCAACGACTTGATTTGGCCCCGCCGACAAATTCACAGCGATCTGCAAGGGACTTAATGCGGCATCCCAGGTTCGGAACTCGTCAATCGAGCCGTAGAAATAAGGGTCCGGCCATTGGGAACGGCCCAGCCAGTCGTTGACCGTGTTGCCGATTGCCGCCGGCGTGAAAGTGAAACTGTCATTTTCTCCGATCAATGCGCCATCAAGATAAATTTTAGCAGTATGGGTGTTGGCGTCCTGCGTCCAGACAATGTGGTGCCTCACGCCGACGGCTGGCCTCGTGGGAATGTCAATGACTTGTTCGCCGGAGCCGAGGTTGTAAGCGCCACGGATGCCGCCGAAACCACTGGGAACCGATAAGAACATATAGCTGGTGCCACCGCCCTGGTTGCCTTCACCGCCGCTGCTGTTGCCAAAATCCCAAAGCCGCGCCCAGCCGCCGCCGCCATTGTCAACGAACCAGGCTTCAAATGTAACCGAGTTCAGATACATGAACATATTGTTTGGCAAGTCCACGAAGGCACTCGAGCCGTTGAGGACCACAACGCCACCGCTGATCGTGGCGCCTCCCATCAACTGTCCGTTAGCGCCTCCGACCACATCACTGGCATCCACACTAAAAGGATAACGGTGAATCAGGTTCGCGGCTGAACACTGGATTGCAAAAAGAGAAAAGGCCAGCCATGCCCAGCCAGAATTGATTTTGAGTTTCATTTGTGGTTTGTATGAGTAAACGGATAATTCTTCAATTCATGCGGATTGTGCCATTGGCAAACAGGCAGGGGCCAAAGTCATCCATCCCGCCGGCCACCTCACCATTCACCTGTCCCGCGCCCGGATAAAACAATGTGCCGGAACCGAGCCCCTGAGTGCTTTGAAAAACACAAATGATGGTAAAATCATCCTGCACCGGCCGGGAGAACGCCAGCACTGTGCTGTTCGCGCTGTTGAACCGCACGACCGGCAGGCCGTTCATCGCATTGGCGACAAAGGTCGGTTGCTGGCCGGGATTTGCCTGAGTGGCGTTGAAACCGCTGCCGCTGGAATCACCCCAGACAAACAATGTCCCACCGGAGTTGATCCCGGTGATGGCACCGGCCTTGAACCAAGCGACCGGCGTTGCGACCTGGCTAAAACCAGCAAGGAACGACAGCCAGACAGCGCCGAGGCACATCAAGTGCGATCGACTGGAATTGACTTTGCTGGCACCAGAGCGCGGGCGGGTATGGTTCAAGAATCCGAGCGCCGTAATGAAAGCGAATTGGAAAGAAGGTGCGACAATGCTCATATAAGCCACAGTCATTAAAAAACTGCTTGAGTAGAAGATACCACAATATTGTCAGCATCATACAAGCAACGACTGTTCTTTTATTGGGAACTGCTGTGCTTTTATTGCGGCGGACGCCGCTGCTTCATCAGCGGATTGCTTGTTATTGCCGGCTACAGCCATGACAGGTTGCCAAGTGCGTTTGCAAATTCAGGGTCGCTGTGCGGCAAACACACCTGGGAAATGTGTAAATTGATGGCCAGCGGCTTGCAGGTATGCATCTCAGATTCCCAAGTTCTGCTCTACCAACCAGTTGCGCATGGAAGCGAGGGGTGGAATCAAACGACAACAGGTGGCTCAACATTGGCATTTTACCCGCTACCGGTGGGGGTAAAGACCCTTTTCATACCGCTTGGCCTGAAGATGATCGCCAACTGTCTTCATGACCGTCGGGATGAGCTTTCGGCAGTGGCGATTCAGCGGAATCGGCGCGGGTTACGCGGATCTGCCATTGTGAAAACGCCAACAGGGCTATTCTTCCACGGGGAGAAGGAACAACGCCGACGCGCTTGTGGTTTACGGAGACTGTACGGCAAGTCCAGTCGCAGGCATTTCAGTGTGACAGCAAATAATTCCCCTCTCCCTGATGAGAAGGCCGGGCTGAGGGAAAATGACGTTCAAGCCACCTCAATCAGCTTTGCGGTTACGGGAGCCGCAGTATCGGCGAATTGCGCTTTCACCTTGGCCACGATGTTTTCGACGGACAAACCGTATTTATTGCGGAGTTCATCCTGTGTGGAGGCGTGTTCTATGAATTGATCCGGCCAACCGATGCGCACCACCGGCGTGGTCACGCCCTTTTCACTGAACAATTCCAGCACCGCCGAGCCGTAACCGCCCATGAGCGCGTGATCTTCCAGCGTCACGACCAGATCGGCTGCCTGGCCAAAAAATTCGTGCGACCCGGCGTCCAATGGTTTGGTAAAGCGCGGATTGACGACTGCCACGTCAAAACCTTCGGCCGTCAGTTGCGCGGCCGCCCGCCGGGCCAGCGTATTCATGGGTCCTAGGCCGAACAGCGCCACTTTGCGTTTGCCGCTATTCGAGAAATTTTGGATCACCTCCGCCTTGCCAATTTCAAGCAGCTTCGGCTGTTCCTTAATCGGCACACCTTCTGCCGTGCCGCGCGGATAGCGGATAAACGTCGGGTGATTCTGGTGGGTGGCGGTAAACATCATGTCCACCAGTTCATCCTCATCCTTGGGCGCCATGGCGATGACGTTCGGCAGGCAACGCAGGTAGGCAATGTCAAAGAGGCCATGATGCGTGGGACCGTCATTGGCCGAAAGCCCGGCCCGGTCCATGCAAAAGATCACCGGCAAATCCTGCAAACAAACGTCATGATGAATGCAATCATAGGCCCGTTGCAAAAACGTGGAGTAAATTGCCACCACCGGATGAAATCCCATGGTCGCCATGCCGGCGGCAAAAATGACGGCATGTTCCTCGGCGATGCCCACGTCGTAATAGCGGTCCGGCAGGGCTTTTTCGAGCAGTTTCATGCCGGTACCGCTCGGCATGGCCGCCGTGATGCCGACAATCGTATTGTCCTTCTGGCAGAGCTTGACCATCGTCTGCCCCATGACGTCCTGATAATTTGGCGGCGCCCCCGCTTTCACCGGCATGGAATCGCCGGTGTTGATGTCGTAGGGCCCGGTGCCATGGAATTTTTCCGGCGATTTCAGGGCGGCTTCAAAACCTTTGCCCTTTTGCGTCAGGACGTGGATGACAATCGGATGGTCGCACGTTTTGGCAAATTCCAGCGTGCTGATGAGCAACGGCAAATCGTGCCCGTCGATGGGGCCGAGATAACGCAGGCCCATTTCCTCAAAAAGAATCGGGCTGCCGTAGCCACCGCGCCCGTCCATGTCCGCCAGACTGCCGGTCTGACGCAATCCGACATCGGTCATGGCCCCTTTGAAACCCTCCTCGGCCTTGCGCGCGAGCTTCAGGGCCACATCGCCTTTGGGAAAACGGCGGAGAAAATTTTGAAAATCCCGGGCCAGCTTGTTGTAGCGCGGATTGGTGATCAGCTTGTTGAGATAATTGGAAACCGCCCCCACGTTTTTGGCAATGCTCCACTCGTTGTCGTTAAGGATGCTGATGAATCGTTTGGTCGTGTGGCCGATGTTATTGAGCGCCTCGAAAGAAATACCGTTCGTCAGCGCCGCGTCGCCAAAGACGCAGACGACGTTTTCGTCCGTTCCTTTTTTATCGCGCGCCGCCGCCATGCCCAGGGCGGCCGAAAGCGCCGTGCCCGCGTGGCCGGCGCCGTAGCAATCATGGGGACTTTCACTGCGCAGGGCAAAGCCGTTCAGGCCGTCGGTCTGCCGGATGGTGCGAAAACGGCTTTTGCGGTCGGTTAGAATTTTGTGGACGTAAACCTGGTGGCTGACATCCCAGACAAATTTGTCGTAAGGCGTATTGAAAACGCGATGGAGGGCAATGGTCAGCTCCACCACGCCAAGGTTGGGGCCAAGATGGCCGCCGCTCTTGGCCAGCCCGGCGATCAATTCACGCCGAATCTCCCCCGCCAGTTCCTGCAATTGCGGAACCGTGAGTTTTTTGACGTGCGCCGGCCCATCCACCATTTCGAGATAACTGCTCATATGATTGTTTGCATCAGCTGTCGGACAATTCCGGTGACACCGGCTTCAATTTTAATTCACCCGCCGCGTTTTTTTCCAACTGTTGGATCTTTAATTCCGCCTCGGCCAGTTTTTCCTGGCAAATCTTCACCAGCTTCGTTCCTTCCTCATATCGGGCCAGCAAGGCTTCCAACGGCAGATCGCCGGACTCCATGGCTTCCACAACTCCTTCAAGCTTTTTTAAAGCTTCTTCAAAAGGTGGAGGGCCTTTGGCCACACCACCGGCCAGAGCTGGTTTTGACATGGAGTAATGCTAGGAAAAACCGGCGCGTTCGTCCAGCTTTTGGAATGCTCCGTCGTCAGGGCGATCTGACCACGCTCTGAACCTCGCCCGTCTTGACCCGGGTCCGCAATTTTTGCCCCGGCTTCACGTCCTTGGCCCGGCGGACAATCCGCCCAGATTCCGCGTCCATCGTAATCGAATAGCCGCGCCCCAGAACCTGTTCGGGTCCCAGCAAACGCAATCGCGATTCGTTGTTGCCCAAACGGTCCCGCCGGTTCCGCAAATGAACTCCTGCCAGTTCGCGCAAACGCCTTTGATTTAACAACAGCAGCTCGCGCCGTTGCCGGATTAACTGCGCCGGTCGAACGCCCAATAATCGCGCCGCGAGGTTCCGCCACGTCACCTGGCTTTCCTTGATCCCCTGCCTGGTCCGACGCAGCAAACCGGACTGCAAATCATCCACCCGCTGCAACAGCTCATTCATCCGCCGGCGCGGATGGGATCGAACCAGGCGCTGAACCAAATCCTCAACCAACTGGCGGCTGGCGAACACCCCCTCCGTGATTATTTCCGACGCCGCACTCGGAGTCGCCGCCCGCATGTCCGCCACAAAATCGCTGATGGTGAAATCAATCTCGTGTCCGACCGCCGACACGACCGGAATGGCCGATTCAAAAATCGCCCGCGCCACGGCTTCCTCATTGAATGCCCATAGGTCTTCCAGGCTGCCCCCACCACGGGTGACAAGAATCAAATCCAGACTCGTAGCAGCCGACGTGAGGAGGCCCTGACTTCCGTTTTCCGTTTTTTCAATTTTAGCGTCCTCACGTCGGCTGCTACGGGAATCAAACTCATTCAGCAGGCGGATGGCCGCGGCGATTTCCTCAGCCGCTCCCGGCCCTTGCACCCGGCAGGGCACCAAAACGATTTCAAGTCCCGGATTTCGCCGGCGAACGACGTGCAGCACGTCCCGAATCGCCGCCCCGGTGGGGGATGTGACCAGCCCGATGCGCTGCGGATATTTCGGCAACGGACGTTTTCGTTCCGGCGCAAACATCCCTTCCGACGCCAGTTTCAATTTGAGTTTCTCAAACGCAATTTGCAACGCGCCGACGCCCTGCAACTCCACGGCGCGGACCATCAACTGGTATTGCCCGCGGGCTTCATAAACCGTCACTTCGCCCTGCAGCAACACTTTTTGGCCATCCTGCAACAGTTCGCGATGGGCAACGACCTCGCTGCGAAACAGCACGCAACTTAACACCGCTACGCGCGTGCTCGCGTCAGAACGGAGCTGCGCCCCGGCATCCTTGAGCGCAAAATACATGTGGCCCGAGGATTGCACCCGCAGATTGGTGACTTCACCCGTCACCCAGACCTGGCCGACCTGCTTCTCCAGCAGCCGTTTGACCTGCACCGTCAATTCCGAGACCGACAAAACCTTTCTCGTCTGTTCCGTTGGAAACAGCTCACCGAAGTTCCACTGCGATTTTGTTGCTTTGCTCATGAAATCAGGTGATTTCAATTCCCACCGGGCAATGGTCGCTGTCCATCACTCCGGGTTGAATAAAAGCCTTTTTAAGTCGTGGACGCAAAGATTTTGAGACGAGGAAATAGTCAATGCGCCAACCCACATTTCGGGAACGGGCGCCGGACATGGGACTCCACCAGGTGTAATGTCCCCCACCCGCCTCGAATTGCCGGAAAGTGTCAATGAAACCGGCCGATAAGAATGCGCTGAAACCGGCCCGCTCCTCGGGCGTAAAACCGTGGTTGTGGATGTTGGCCTTGGGATTAGCCAGATCAATTTCGGTATGGGCCACATTGAGATCGCCGCAGAAAATCACGGGTTTCTTTCGTTCCAGTTGTTTCAAATACCGCAAAAAATCGACGTCCCATTTCTGACGGTAAATGAGCCGCGACAGGTCCCGCTTGGAGTTGGGGACATAAACGTTCACCAGGAAGAAATCGGCAAATTCGGCGGTGAGCACCCGTCCTTCCCGGTCATGTTCGATCAGGCCAATATGAGGCTCGACCTTCAGCGGACGGGTCCGGGTAAAAATGGCGGTACCGGAGTAACCCTTTTTCTCGGCGGGATTCCAATAGGTCGTATAGTGACGGGGCCAGAGCTGTTCAACGTTATCGGGGCTGCACTTGGTTTCCTGCAGGCACAGGATATCCGGTTTTTCAGCCTCGATAAAATCGAGGAATTTTTTCCGCAACACGGCGCGCAGGCCGTTGACATTCCACGAAATCAATTTCATGCGGGCTGGAAAACCGTGGCACTCATGGGGGGCAGATAAATCTCGGCGGACTGTTGCTGGTTGTGACAGGCAACATTTTCAGCCATGACGCCGCCCAGATTGCCCTTATTGCCGCCGGCGTAGATACCGGCATCACTATTGAGCACCTCCCGCCACCGACCGGCGCGGGGCAGGCCGACACGATACCGTTCCCGCGGCACGGGCGTAAGATTCAGAATGACGGCCAGCTGGTTCATTCCATCGGCGGTCTGGCGGACAAAGGACAACACGCTGTTCTCCCGGTCGGCGCAGTCAATCCAATAAAACCCGCCATGGTCGTAATCGCCCTGCCAGAGCGCCGGGGTGGCGTTATAAAACTTGTTCAAATCTTCGACGAACCTTTGCAGGCCGCGATGAAACGGTCCGGCGTCGAGCAGCCACCAATCGAGCTGGCCGTTTTCGTTCCACTCGGCGCGCTGGCCGATCTCATCGCCCATGAAAATCAATTTCTTGCCCGGGAACAGCCATTGGTACGCGAGCAACGTCCGCAGGTTCGCAAACTTCTGCCAGTCATCCCCTGGCATCCGGCCGATCAGCGATGCCTTGCCGTGAACGACCTCGTCGTGAGAGAAGGGCAGGATGAAGTTTTCGGTGTGCTGATAAAGCGTCGCAAAGGTGAGATCGTTTTGATGAAATTTTCGATGCACCGGATCCCGGCTGAAATAATCGAGCGTGTCATGCATCCAGCCCATGTTCCACTTGAATGAGAAACCCAGCCCGCCAAGATATGGCGGCCGGGTCACCTGCGGCCACGCGGTGGATTCCTCGGCGATGGTAAGGATGCCAGGAAACTCCGTATGCGCGATGTAATTGAACTTTCGCAAAAATTCAATTGCCTCCAGGTTTTCGCGACCCCCGTACTGGTTGGGAACCCATTCCCCCTCCTTGCGCGAGTAATCCAGGTAAAGCATCGAGGCCACGGCATCCACACGCAGGCCGTCAATGTGGAAACGGTCGAGCCAGAACAGCGCATTGGCCACCAGGAAATTGCTCACCTCATTACGGCCATAATTGAAAATGAGCGTGCCCCAATCCTGATGCGCCCCTTTGCGCGGATCCTCGTGTTCGTAAAGCGCGGTGCCGTCGAATTTCGCGAGCGCCCAGACATCGCGCGGGAAATGGGCGGGCACCCAGTCCACAATCACACCAACACCCGCCTCATGCAGCGCATTGACGAGGAATTGAAAATCCTCCGGGGAACCGTAGCGGCTGGTCGGCGCGTAAAAGCCGGTGACTTGATAACCCCAGGACGGATAAAAGGCGTGTTCCGCCAGCGGCAGAAACTCGACATGGGTAAAACCCATGCGTTTGACGTAAAGCACGAGCGGCTCGGCCAGTTCCCGGTAACTCCAGGATTCGTTCGCCGATTTTTTCCGCCAGGAACCAAGATGGACTTCATAAACACTCATCGGCGAACGCAACGCGTCACGCTGGCTCCGTTTTTTCAACCAGGCATCGTCGTTCCATTTGAACTTGCGCGTGTCCCAGACGATGGCGGCATTTTTGGGCGCGACTTCGAAGAAAAAACCAAACGGATCGGTGTTCAACTTGATGTTGCCGTGCGCATCACAGATTTCAAATTTGTAATGGGCGCCGACGCCAACACCGGGAATAAAAATCTCCCAGACGCCCGAAGCTCCGAGCAGCCGCATCGGGTGGAACCGTCCATCCCAACGGTTAAAATCACCGACAACGCTGACGCGGCGGGCATTGGGCGCCCACACGGCGAAGCTGGTGCCCGGCAAACCGTCGAGGGTCCTCAGTTGCGCGCCAAGTTTTTCATAAATCCGGCGCTCATCCCCTTTGCCAAACAGGAAGAGATCCGATTCGCCAAGCGTCGGCAGGAAGGAAAAGGCGTCCCGCGTACTGCGGGTCCGGCCTTGGTGATCGGTAATCACCAAGTCATAGGCATAAACGCGGTCAACCGACGGGGCAACCCCCTCAAACAATCCGCTTTCGTGGATGCGTTTCAAGGGGAACCGCGGCTTGTCCTTTTCGTGGACGGGTTGGATTTCAACCCTGGCCGCGTCCGGCAAAAAGGCACGGACCACGAGACCCGAACCGGAGCCCAGCCGGTGCATACCCAGCAGGGTGTGCGGCGATTGATGTTTCAATTCAACCAGGCTGCGCAACTCGTCGGGCGTTAGAATCATGCGCTGAGAACGTAACCCGGTTGAACGGAAAAGGAAAATCTTCTTTCCTCAAACCCGGGCCAAAATCCGGTCGAGCTGCTGCGTGTGAACCTCCAAGGCGCCGTCGGTCCAAACAACAAAGTCGGACCGGGCGATTTTCTGTTCCACGGGCCATTGCGCCGCCAGACGCTGTTCAATTTGATGAGCCGTCCAGCCACGCGCCTGCAATCGTTCCCGTTGTGCGGAGGCGGAAGAGGCGGCACAAATAATTTTGTTGAAGGAGGCTTCAGCCTGGGTTTCGAAAAGCAGTGGAATCACCACGATGGCCAGGGGCTGATTGTCCCCGCGCCAGTCTTCAATTTGGGCGAGCCACCGTTCGCGAATGCGCGGGTGAAGAATGGCTTCGAGTTTTTTGCGAGCAGGGGCATCGGCAAAGACGATCCGCGCAAGTTCATCCCGGCGGAGTTGCCCGTCAGTATCGATGACCTGGCTGCCAAATTCAGCCCGGATTTCTCCGAAGGCGGCCTGGCCAGGTTCGGCAAGCTGCCGGGCAAGTTCGTCGGTATCCACCACCGGGATGCCGCGGGTTTGCAAGTACCGGGCCGCAGTGGATTTGCCCATGCCCATTCCACCGGTCAGACCGCAGACTTTCATTATTGCATCGTTCTTTTAAGGCAGAACTTTGAACCGATAGAAGCGGGAATGAAAGGCTTGTGAATTGGTAACCACGACGGTGAATGAACCAAAGTTGCTGTAAGAACCGATATTGGTACAAATAGGAACCCAATTCAGCAAATTGGTGGAAGCTTCGATTATGTTGGTCTGCCCCGGCATGATGTTTTCGGCAAGTTGGAACCGGCCTGTAGCGGTGTCGTAACCTCCCGTCAGTTGGAATTTCTTTGCAAAGGCACTTTGAGGCTTGGAGAAACTGGTTACCCCAATCCATTGTAAATGTCCGCCGAATTGTCCATTCAGAAAATGTTCGGCATCGGGGAAAGGTGCAATAACAACGGCGGGATTGAGATCGGCCGTCGCAAAATAAATTGTCAGGGACGGATCAATCTGAATTTCATTGGCATAATCCGTCAGCACCGACAAATCCAGATTGCTCACATACATGCCATTGTTTCCAGTTGCACCGGAGAACACAAACAGCGGGTCATAACCGAGGGTTTGCGGGCCTTGGGGATCCAAAATCAATGTATTAATGGCAGCGTTGTTGACAAAACCGCTGGCGCCCGCTCCAAGGTTCTTACCCGCCCAGACATGGTCCACTTCGGATTGACCCAAGGCGATATCATCAATCTCAGTGCCCAGTAACGATCCCTTAACCGGCGTGCTCCATAGATTGAATCCATTTTGGCAAATAAATATATTAGGAGCGCTGATGCCTCCATCCGTGATATTCGGAGAGGTGAAATCCAGCGCTGCCTGGGCAGCAAGAGTGGACTGGACAATTTGGAGGTTGTTGGCGGTAAATTGAATGTCGGAGGCCGAAAAGATTGACGCTCCATTCAATTGCCCGGTTTGGGTCACGGCGTAAAATCCGCCGCCAAACGCAACATTGGTGCCATTGTTGATCTGCAAATTGACTGCATTAATCGACTGACCACCGGACTCAACGGTTCCATTGTTCACAAAGGCCAGATAATTGGTCGGGCCATCGTCACCGAAATGCGCACTATTGGGTATGAAGAGGATCCCGTTATTGGTGAAATATCGCAAGGTCGGGGCGTTGGCGGTAGTCCAATTCTGTAGCACACCGAAAAGAGTAACATTCCCTTGCAAAGTAGCGCTCTGGCCATCCAGCAAAAACGAATTGTCCACATTGACGGAATCGCCGACGAACATATTGGTGCCGTGCAGAACCAAATCCTGCACTGTCACCGGCAGTGTGTTCGTAAGCTCGGAAGCATCCACCACTAACATATTTATATTGATCTGAAGGAAATTCGTCAAATCCTGCTCGATCCAAGGAGGACCATTTGAACTCGTACTGTTGGTAACCCAATTGGGGGTGATTACTATCTGAAAATTGGTCACCAGACTGCTCACCATTTCAACATTCCCATTCAGTCTTTCGACAATCGGTTTTGCCAAATTGGCAAAGTTCAAATTCCCGGCCGCCGAACTCAAATTATAGCTGAGGT
>Ga0265338_10003274_pt1 | contig 23014 bp, 14 predicted proteins | sample 42126metaG_FD_193579 | JGI IMG/M metagenome (GOLD analysis project Ga0265338, IMG submission 193579) | Rhizosphere microbial communities from Carex aquatilis grown in University of Washington, Seatle, WA, United States - 4-21-26 metaG | ecosystem: Host-associated > Plants > Roots > Rhizosphere... | reverse complement strand
TTTATCAATGGGTTCAGTGCCACGGGCACGTTGTTACCTTATCGGCAAATACCTGAAACACTGAAGCGGGAAGAAAATCTTGACCCGCTGCTCAGCTGCCATCCTCAGTATTCGTTCAACGTGGTGACCAAGTCATCAATGAAGACCGGAGATGATGAAACCAAGCGTTGGGGCTTGACCTCGACACCTGCCTTGGCCCCGCTGGCCGGGCCGGGGGTGGCAAGCGAATGGCCGTCGTCCCGCGTCGGCTTCAACCCTGCCTGATCCGGGTTGTTTTCGGGGGTGGCCGGGGATTTTTCCATAAATAATGGCGCAGCTCTGGTGTACCTCCCCATCGGAGGAAATGGGAATTACTTTAGGAGTTTCCAGAGAGCTTCTACCGCTTTAACCCGCCCCATCTGGAAATCGTTTCGGGAGCACCTGCCCGGATTTGACACATCACGCGGCCCGAAAACATGAAGTCACGCCATGGTAAGATACTTGCGCGCAGGAACCGCAGAATGGGTGATCCGCGGCAGAACCACGTCGAACGCCGGTTTTTCGTTTTCCGCACCAGGATGGAAAAGGCTGTGAATGGTGTCCAGCAACCCCGGCAGGTTGATCGGCTTGTGAAAGAACGCCATGGCTCCGGCGGCCAGGCAACGACCCTCGAATTCCTTCGGTTCCGCCCCGGATATGACAACGATGGGAACGCGCGCGGCGACGCCGACACGCTGCATCCAATCGATGATCCGAAACGCATCCCAGGTCATGCCATTCTGCGTGACATCCGGCGGAAAAAAAATATCGAGCAGGATAAGATCCAGCTTTTCCATGCGGGCAAAGCCGAAGGCTTCGGAAGCATCAATGGCCGTAAAAACCTCGTAACCCCGGGCCCCCAGGGCCAGGGACAATGCTCTCAGGAGAATCGGGTTGTCATCCACAACCAGGATTTTCTTGGCCAGTAACTGAGATGTCGTATTCACTGATTCAGGTATCGGCTGAGCATCGGAGAAATGGAGCGTTTTTTTACATTTTCCCCCAAAAATCGTCAATGATGCCGGGTTAATCATCGATCGTCCGGAATATCAAGCCCCCCCCACCAAACCAAGCCCATCAAACCACGAACTGTGGCTGTCGCGGCACCGAACCAAGGGATCAGAATGGTGACGAGGGAAGGACGGCTGCCGTCATATCCGATGTATTTGCTAAAGTTGCCACAATTTCCACCGATATAGAAACTAAACCGGTGTGGGAACCCATGCCGGTTGCCGGTCAATTTCCGCATAGGAAATGGCCCAACCTATGCGCCGGCTTCGCTTTTCGATGAAAATAGGCAGGACTTCGATGTTTGAAGAATTGGGTAAGAACTGTTGAAACATATGAAACTGAAAATTGTTCAAGTTATCGGCCTCTCATTCCCACTTTTGCTTCCCTTTTCCGGGAACGGAGCCGAACTGGGCACTCGCCAACAAACGATCACGCCGATCGCCCTGCCGACGAACACGACACCCATCATGGCGTCGAACCTCTCCGCTTACGCGGTCTACGGCTATAGTTCCTGGCAGTGGGGTCCGGGCAATAATCCCGGCCAGCTGCTCGACGCCATGCCCACCAACTACCCGGGCGCCACCAATGCGGCCAAACTGTTGACCTTCTTCTGTTTCAGCGACATCCATATCACCGACAAGGAATCTCCGTCCCAGTCGCCCTGGCCCGGTTACCAAACCGAAACCGGTTTCACCAACGGTTCACCCCCGCCGGGCAACGGCAATTCCTCGTGCTATTCACCGGTGATGCTCCGTTCGACCCAGGTTCTCGATGCCGCCGTCAAGACCGCCAACAATTTGAATCGCATGATGTCTTTCGATTTCGGCATGTCGCTTGGAGATAATTGCAACAGTTCCCAGTATAACGAGCTCCGCTGGTTTATCGATGTCATGGATGGAAAATATATTACGCCCAGTTCCGGCGCGCACCTGGGCGCCACCAACATTGACTATCAGGAACCTTATCAGGCCGCCGGGCTTGATCCATCCGTCCCCTGGTATCAGGTTCTCGGCAACCATGATCATTTCTGGTGCGGGGCAGCGGTCTATACCGATTACCTCCGCCAGGCTTGCACCAACAACGTGGTCCTCCTGTTTGGAGATTTAAAGACGCAGGGCGATAACAGCCGCACGGCGTTTATGGGCACCTTCGACGGCAGCACGCCTGACGGCAACATTATTGGTTCCGGACCGGTCACCAATTACATTGTTGACGGCGTCACCAATTTTACGTCGGTTGCCCCCGATACCAACCGCCATTCACTGACGATCAGCACCTGGATGAACGAATTCTTCAACACCGCCTCAAAACCGGTCGGACACGGTTTCTCCCCGGCCAATATCACCAATAGTTTTGCCTGTTACAGCTTTGTGCCGAAGGCGAATCTGCCGCTCAAGGTCATTTCGCTCGACGATACCTTGTCGGACACCAATTTCAATTTCAACGGGCAAGGTGCCCTGGATGACTATCATTTCACCTGGCTGACCAATGAACTTCAACTGGGCCAGGACGCGAACCAGCTCATGATCATTGCAGCGCACATACCGATCGAACTGATCGCGGTGCCGGAAGCCCCCAGTATTGTTTCTGTATCCGAAAGCAATCTGCTGGTCGCACTGCATCACTACCCGAATCTCATCCTGTGGGTAACGGGTCATATGCATCGAAACAATATCAAAGCCCAACCATCACCGGACACGAACAGCCCGGAATATGGATTCTGGGAGGTCGAAAATCCCTCCTTGAGAGATATGCCGCAGGAATTCCGCACTTACGAGATCCTCCGCAATACCGATAATTCCATTTCCATCCGGGTGACTGACATTGATCCGGATGCCGCCACCAATTCGCAAGCCTATATCTCGCGCGGGCTTGCCGTCGGCGCTTCACGGATATTCGCCGCGCCCTCTACCAATCTCACCGATACCGGGTCGTACACGCAGAACGGGGAGCTGGTCAAGCAATTGAGCACCAACATGCAGGCGATCATTGCCAATTACGGCGAGCGGCTGGGTTATCAGGTGGCCATTGATCGCGTCGGGAACCAGGAAGTGATCAACTTCCTCGGCACCTTGCAGTCCGCGACGGCCCGCCGCGGACCATGGTCTAACGTCACGGGCACCAGCCCTTACGTGGTACCGATCAGGGACGCGGCGAGATACTACCGGTCAATCGCAATCCCGGCCAACCAGCCACCGCCACCTCTCCCCCGGAAATTTCAATCTTTTCCCCCAACCCTAACCAATCAGATTACCCACGTCATCATCATCTATCCGGAAAATCGCAGTTTTGATAGTTTGTATGGCAAATTTCCGGGCGCCAATGGCCTGGCCAACGCGACAAACTATGTCCAGTACGAGCGCTCGGGTGGCAATCCGTTGGCCAATCTGATTCAGCCGAACACCGGGAATATGCCGCTCATCAGCTTTGGTTCCGACTCGCGTTTCGCGGCGCTTGCCCCGTATCCCAACTCACCCTTCGATGCCTCCCCCTACGTCCCGGACAATTACAGCATCGGCGACCTCACCCACACCTTTTACAACGAACAATATCAAATCCATAACCCCGCTTATAACTGGATTTCTGGCGATCCCAAAAACGCCGGCGGTCCCATGATGAGCAAATACGCGGTCTGGAGCAGCAATCCAGGGTTGGTTCTGAGTTATTATGACGAGCAAAATGGCGGCGAAGGCGCACTGGCGAAACAATTCGTGCTCGCCGACAATTGTTTCCACTCGGCTTTTGGCTGTTCCTATCTCAATCATCAATGGCTCATCGCCGCCCGCACGCCCATCTGGTCCACGAACCCGCCGGAAGGCGGCCAGCCCACACCGGCCAACGTCGCGCCCACTCCCGCGGACCCCGCGTCGCCCACGGGTTTTTGGTGGCCCGAGGCATCCACTTACGATGTTGGCTATGGCGCCTGTATTTCCGATTCTCCAGTGACGCCGGATCCGACTTTGCCCGGTTTCCCGTTCTCGAACGCCAATACCAATCTCAACCCGGGCGACGTTTGGGCGATTAATACGCTGGAGCCGCTGCGCGGTCCGGCCGGCGGCTATGTGGTGCCGGCATCCGGTCCGTATCTGGGCATCCCCAGTCCGGCTTTTGGCACTTACCCGGCCCCCAACAGCACCAACAGCGCTGAAGCGGTCATGCTCTCGGCGCCGATGACCAGCACGCCGATCAACAGCCGCCTGCCGCTGCAAACCTATGACACGATCGGCGACCGCCTTAACTCGGCGGGAATTTCCTGGGCCTGGTTTGCCGGCGGCTGGAACAACGCGAAGAGCGGCCAGACGGACTTTCTGTTCCAGTTCCACCATCAACCGTTCACCTACTTCGCCAGGTATGCGCTGAAGACCAGCCCGGTTTATCCCGTGAATGGCTCCATCAACCCGCCAGTCCCGGGCGTGGACAGCACCGACCCGGATGGACTGCCGGTCGGGTTCGGGATTGGCTCGGCCAATCACCTGCTCGACGAAGATGCTGATTTCTACCGAATGCTCGACAACGGCACGCTCCCCCAGGTCAGTTTTGTGAAACCCATCGGGGAAGACGATTCTCATCCGGGCTATTCCAGCGTGAAGCGCGGTCAGGCCTGGGTGGCCAATATTGTTGGCCATATTCAAAACAGTTCCATCTGGTCCAATACCGTGGTGTTCATCTGCTTCGACGAGAATGGCGGGCTATGGGATCATGTCGTTCCGCCGGTGATCGATCGCTGGGGCCCGGGAACACGGATTCCATTCATCATCGTCTCGCCCTGGAGCAAAAGAGGTTTCGTGGACCACAACCAGTATGAAACGGTGTCCATACTGTCGTTCGTCGAAGCCCTCTACAACTTGCCGCCGCTGAGCACGCGTGACGCCGCGGCCCTCCCGCCTGTGGCGGCCTTCAGCGGACAACCTGACCTGTTCGTCGAGGCAAAAATCAACCAGCCGGTTACCTACCAGGTTCCAGCTTTCAATCATCCTGTGAAATACGACGTCATCCGCGGCCGCCTCCAGGGTCTCCATCTGGATCCAACCACCGGACAACTCACCGGGACTCCCCGCAGCCCGGGCAGCTACCGTGTCTCCGTCGCGGTGACCGGCTCGGATTTTGGCCGGTACCCCAGCCAGCCGAACACCGTCGAGTACCTGGTACAGGTGGATGTGAACTGAAGCGGCAACGGCCGCGTCCCGAGCTGGACCGGCATAACCGGCCTTTGACATTGTGGCGCAGCCATCAGAAACCAATCGTTCAGCGCCTCCGGGAGATTTTGACCGTCTCCTGCGGGCAATCATCGAACGGTCGGTCAGGTATCGTTCCGCTGCCCTCTTGATTGCGGTGGCAATTGTTTTCTTTGGAATCCGGGCAGCTTCCCGCCTCTCGCTGGATGTCACGCCCGACATCAGCAACCTGCAGGTGCAGGTGCTGACCCCGGTCCCCAATTTGTCACCCGAGGAAATTGAATCGTCCGTGACCCGCCCCATCGAACTGGAGATGTTCGGATTGCCCGGCCTGGAGCAGGTCCGCTCCCTGACGCGTTTTGGCATTTCACAGGTCCGGCTGATCTTTTCCGACAGCGCCGACCTCTATCGCGCCCGGCAAATGGTGACCGAGCGTCTGGCCCAGGCGATGGACAAATTGCCGCGCGGCCTTTCTCCCCGATTAGCACCTCCGAGCTCGGGCCTGGGGGAAGTTTTTACCTATGCGTTGGTTTTGAAGACCAATGGTGTGCACGCCACCAGCTCACCTGAGGCGACGCTGCGGCGGTTGAAACTGGCGCAGGAGTTCGTGGTCAAGCCGTGTCTGAAATCCGCCCGCGGCATTGCGGAGGTAAACCTGACCGGTGGCTGCGACCAGCAAATGGTTGTGGAAGTGGACCCGGCCCGGCTCAATCCGCTCGGCCTGGACCTGAATGACATCGCGGGCATTATTGAAAAGAACGCAGCCATCGGGGGTGGCGCGCTGGTCGAACGGGACGGGCACCAGTTCATTGTCCGGTCCCGGTCCCGGGCGCAGACGGTCAGCGAATTGACCAATCTTTGCATCAAGCTTTCGTGGGGATCGGAAACGATACCGTTGAGCCGGGTGGCGACGGTCAGCCTTGGCTCGAACATCCGGTTGGGCGCAGCCACGCTCAACGGCCAGGAGGCCGTACTCGGCACAGCGATGATGTTGGATGGGGAAAACGCGCGCGCGGTGGCGCGGTCGTTCCGCCTCGCTCTGGCCGAAGCCCAGACCCGGCTGCCCCCAGACTTGGAACTGCGACCGTTGTACGACCGCGCTGAACTCGTTGACGGGGTCATTGATACGGTGGGCCGCAATCTGGTCATCGCGGGCGGGTTGGTGCTGGCCGTGTTGCTGCTCTTTCTTCGCAGCTGGCGGGCGGCGTTGATCGTCGCTTCCCTGTTGCTCCTGTCCTTTTCACTGGGACTTGGCGGCATGGCCACCTTCGGCATCATGGGGAGCCTGTTGACTCTCGGGGCGATCGATTTCGGCGTGGTGGTGGATGACACCATCGTTATGGTGGAGAACGTCGCCCGGAGGCTGGCCACGGTTTCCAGTCCGGACACACCCGAGGGCAATCCGGCGCGTTTGGGTGTCATCGTTGAGGCCTGTTGCCAGGTGCGCAAACCGATGCTGGTTGGAATGGTAGTGATCATTGGCGCCTACGTCCCGATCCTCACCCTGGATGGAGTGGAAGGACGAATGTTCCGGCCTCTGGCCCAGGCGGTGATTTTGCTGTTGCTCAGTTCATTGGCCCTCACCCTCACGCTCGTTCCGGCCTTATGCGCTATCGGACTGCAATCGGGATGCGCACTGAAAGCGCCACGGTTCATGTCAATCCTGCAATCGGGCTATGAATCGTCATTCCAGGCCTGTCGCCGCTTTCGATGGCTGTTTCTGGCACTGGCCCTGATGCTGGCGGCGGGGGCCGTTTTCTTTTCAACCCGATTGGGCGCCAATTTCCTGCCTTATCTCGACGAAGGCTGGCTGGTCGTCGAGGTGCAACGGGATCCGCAAATCAGCCTGGCGAATTCCCTCAAAATGGAACTCCAAACTGAACGCGCCATCCGGGCAGCGGTTCCGGAAACCAAAGACCTCTTTTCCCGCATCGGCATGTCGGCCATTGCCACCGATCCGCAAGGTGCCAATCAAAATGATATTTACATCAGTTTCCAGCCGCGGTCCGGGTGGCGAAAAATCAACGGTCGGATCGCCTCAAAGTTCGAACTGGGCCAAATTGTGAAGTCCGTGATCGAACGCAATGTGCCCGGCCAGGAGTTGGAACTCAACCAACCCATCGCGGTGCGGTTTGATGAAATGCTGGAGGGCGTGCGGACCGACCTGGCGATCAAGTTGTTCGGGCCGGATTACTTCCAGCTGGACCTGATGGCGGCCAGGGTCGCCGAAATTGTCCGGCACATTCCCGGCGTAGGCGCGGTCGTGGTTGACCAGTCCGGGCGCTCCGAGACGATGGAGTTCCGGCCCGATCGTGCCCGGATGCTCCGCTACATGGCAACCAGCGACCAGGTGAACAACGCGGTATCCATCGGACTGGCGGGGCGTGAAGTGGGGCGCATTGATGAAGATGAACGCTTTTATCCCCTGGTCGTGCGTACGGCAGAATCCGGCCGCACCAATCTTGATACGTTGAATATCCTGCCGCTGCGCGTTGCCAACGGTTCGCTGGTGGTGGGATTGGGCAATTTGGGAAAGTGGGAGCATAAGCAGTCGGTCGCAGCCATTACCCGCGAGCAAGCCGCTCGTCGCGAGGCCGTCATGGTCACGGTTGAAAAAGCGGATGTCGTGGGGTTTGTCACCAACGCCCGTAAGGCGATTCAAGATCAAATGCGGTTTCCCGAAGGCTACCGCGTCGAATTCAGCGGCGCGTTCAAAAATTGGGAGTCCGGCAGCCGCAGGCTGCTGGCCTCCGGCATGATGTTTGTTTTGCTCAGTCTGGCCTTGGTCTATGCTGCGCTCAAAAGCTGGAGACAAACCGTCCTGGTCGCCTTTGGCTTCCCATTCGCGATGGTTGGCGGGGTTTACGGTCTCTGGCTGCGCGGCCTGCCGCTCACAATGCCCGCGGCGATCGGATTTGTCACGCTGGCCGGCTTGAGCATTCTCAACGGAATGGTCCTGATCACCTATTATAACCAGCTTCGCCTCCGCGGCCTGGACCGGGCCCGGGCCGCCCTGCAAAGCGCCAAGACACGGTTGCGACCGGTGCTCATGACCGCACTGGTGGCCGGCGTCGGTTTCCTGCCGATGGCCATTTCCACCAGTCAGGGCGCGGAATTGCAGAAACCGTTTGCGACCGTGGTCATTTTTGGAATTCTGACCTCATCCGCCTTGACGCTGCTGATCCTTCCGATCTTGCTGGCCGGACGAGAAGAAACCCGGTCACGAGACGAGGATAACGCCGGCCGTTTCACCGCCTAAAACAGGGCGAAAGGGCTTTAGTTTTTCCTGTTTCCGCCGATGTCTGAAAAGACCGGGCCGGTTGTTTGTGCGCCGGATTATTTCCAATTGGAAATGCTCCCGCCCATGGCCTGGGTTGATTGATTCATTGAAGTTCAAGGGCGCGACCGGTTTATCAGCCAGATCCAAGCATATGAAACAGGGATTCATTCAATTCGTCAGCCTCTCGATTCTGTTGTTGTCTCCGGTTTTCGGAAGCGGAGCGGAGCTGGGGACACGCCAGCAAACGATCCGGCCGCTCGCATTGCCGACAAACACGCCGGTGATTTTTCCGTCGGCCGTTTCCAATTATGCGGTCTACGGCTATAGTTCCTGGCAGTGGGGTCCCGGCGAAAACGAAGGCCAGCAGCCCACCAACATGCCCGCCGGCTACACCGGGGCAACCAATGCGGCCAGGCTTTTGGCTTTCCTTAGCATCAGCGACGCCCATATCACCGACAAGGAATCTCCCTGTCAGGCGATCTATACCGGCTACCAGGGCGGACAAGGCACCAACCCTTCTACCTATTCACCGGTGATGCTCTCTACCACCCAGGTTCTCGACGACGCCATTCGAACCGCCAACGCCGTGAACCGTCTGCTCCCTTTCGATTTCGCCATTTCCCTCGGCGATGATGCCAACGGTCCTCAGTACAACGAACTTCGCTGGTTCATTGATGTCATGGACGGAAAGTTTATCACTCCGAGCTCAGGTACCAATGCCGGGGCCAACACCATCGATTATCAAAAATCCTTCCAGGCCGCCGGGCTTGACCCCGCCATCCCCTGGTATGCGGTGATCGGCAACCACGATCATTTTTGGATGGGAGGATTGCCCATCGAAGATTTCCAACCGGTCTTTACCAATGCGGATGTCCTTTATTTCGGTGGCGATTATATGGGAATCATTGATGGCAGCACGCCTTACGGTGACGTAATCGATGTGGGTTCGGCCACCAACTTCATTGTCGGCGGCGTCACCAACACGCCGAAGATTGCCCTCGATACCAACCGTTATGCGTTGACGACCAGCAACTGGATGCGTGAATTCTTCAACACCTCTTCCAAGCCAATCGGCCATGGCTTCAGTCAGAGCAACGTCACCAATGCCTTTCCCTGTTATAGCTTCGAGCCGAAGACGAACCTGCCGATCAAGGTCATTGTCATCGAAGACACCATGACGGACCAGGATTACGATTCAAAAGGACAGGGAGGTCTTGACGCCAATCAACTGGTCTGGCTGACACATGAACTGGACAAGGGCCAGGCTCATGACCAGCTCATGATCATCGCGGCGCACGAACCGATTGCCGAAATCGGCCTGCCCGGAAGCACCAACTCGGTCATATCCAGCACCAATCTGCTCACCCTGCTGCATACCTATCCGAATCTCATCCTGTGGATGTGCGGGCATGTTCATATCAACGATATCATACCGCAGCCGTCCCCTTACCCGGACCGTCCGGAATACGGTTTCTGGGAGGTCGAAACCGCTTCTTTAAGGGATTTTCCCCAGGAGTTTCGCACCTTCGAAATCCTCCGCAACACCGACAATTCCATTTCCATCCGCGTGACCGACATTGATCCGGAAGAAACAACCAATTCGCCGGCCGCGGCTTCGCGCGGATATGCCGTCGGCGCCGCTCGGATATTCATGACCCCCTGCACCTCTCTTTCCGACACGAATTCGTATGCGCACAATGCGGAGTTGCTCAAGCTGCTGACCCCGCCCATGCAGACCAAGATCGCCGGTTGCGGCGGATCGTTGGGTTATAATGTGGCCATCGATCGCATCGGGACCATGATGGCAATCAACTTCCTCGGTGAATTACAATCCGCGGACACCCTGTCCGGACCGTGGAGCGACGTGACAAATATCAGCCCCTACACGGCATCGGCTCCGAACGCTGCGAATTTCTACCGCGCAATCAAGTAATAGCGCCCGGCATCCCGCCTCGAGCGGGGGTTTTTACCCCGATCCGATTCAGAACGGATAAACCCCGTAGCGCATCCAGTAACCCAGTAATTTCACGTACTCCAGCCGGATGCGTTCGCCGATGCGGTGCGACCAATCGGCACGGGCCGCGGCAAAATAGGACGGCCGCGAATAAAATTTGATCTCCGGCGCGTAATGCCGGAAACACGCCAGCGCCCGGCGCGAATGATACCAGGAGGTGACCACGATAACGCGCTTCACCTTCTCGTCGCGCAGCAGGCTGGCAGTGAACTGCGCGTTTTCCTGCGTCGTCCGGGATTTCTTTTCCAGTTCAATCACCCGCCCCGGCACCCCCGCGGTCTCCAGCAAATGCCGGTTGATTTCGCAATCACCCGCGCCGGTGACAATGATACGCGGCGCGGCGTGCTCCTTGAACAGCTCCACGGCCCGTTCCGGCCGTTCGTGCGAACCGCCGCCCATCAGGATGATCACCTCCCCAGTCACCGGCCCGCTGTCCACGGTCAGAAACGGCTGCGGGAAAATCATCGCCACCGCGACCAGCAACAGCAGCAAGAGAAAAACGCCGAACGCCGTTCGCTTGATGATTTTTCTCACGCGCGGGGGAAATTACACCAAATGGTAGCCTTCGGCCAGCACCGGATTTTGACCAACAATCAACCTTAAGGCTGGACACCAAACAGCTATCCGCCTGTTCGGTGTACACGGTTCTGCAAGCGCTGGGTTGGGTGTACACGCTTTAGCGCGCCTGAATTCAAACCGGCACCCTGACGAGATGGACGCCGAACACTAGCCGTAAATCGGTCCGAAGTTCTGGCACGCGCGATAATCCGCCGCCTGCGGTTCCTGCGCGCCGAACAGATTCCAGGCACTCGGCCGGAAAACGTCGTCCTTGGATACGTTGTGCATCGCCACCGGGATCCGCAACATCGCGGCCAGCGAGATCAGGTCCGCGCCGATGTGGCCGTAGCTGATGCTCCCGTGGTTCGCACTCCAGTTGTTCATGACGGTGTAAACATCCCGGAACGCGCCCTTCCCCGTCAACCTCGGCGCAAACCAGGTCGTCGGCCACGTCGGGTTCGTCCGCTCGTCCAGGATTTTATGGACTTTCTCCGGCAAATCCACCGACCAGCCCTCCGCGATTTGCAGCGCCGGGCCCAGCCCCTTCACCAAGCTGATGCGGCACATCGTCATCGGCATCCCGCCGCGGGAGAGGTAGAGCGACGAGAAGCCGCCGCCGCGGAAATACTCGTAAATCGCCGCCGGCCACATGGTCGCCTGCAAGCATTCCTCCGCCTCGGCCACACTGATTTCCCAGAAGGGTTTCATCGCCGGCTTGCCCTCGCGCGATTGCCGGCCCGTGCCGTCAAGCGTCGCCGCGCCGGAATTGATGAGATGCAACAACCCGTCCTCGCCCTTGCCGCCCAACTTGTGGCCAGTGACGCGCTTGACCGCCGCCGGACTCCAGTACGTCCGCACGTCGGCAAAAATCTGCGCCGTGTTCGTGAGCAGGTAACCCGACAGCATGCAGGCGCCGTTGAGCGCGTCGTTTTCCGTGGCGAAAATCATCGGCGGGCGGATGCCGTTCCAGTCAAAAGACGAATTCAGGATCGCCTCCATGAAATCGCCGTTCGGGTAGTGGTCCGTCCAATGCCGTTGTCCCTGGAAACCGCCGGCGATGGCGTTGTGGCCGAGCGCCTCCTCGCCGAAACCAAGTTCCGCCAGCCGCGGATTGCCCACCATCAGGTCGCGCGCAATCATCGTCATCTTCACCACCATTTCCCATTCCGAGTCCTTGCGCGCCGGGTCGTGCTGCGACTTCGCCGGGTTCCAGTCCCGGCCCTCCCGGCATTTCGCCCGCGTCCAGGCATAGGCGCGCTTGAATTCCTTTTCATCGTAAATCTTCTCCTCGATGCGCCGGACAAATTCCGTCATGTCCACGCACTCGACCCGCATGCCCAGGTAACTTTCAAAAAACGATTGTTCGACGATGGACCCGGCAATGCCCATGGAAACCGCCCCGAGCGACAAATAACTTTTGCCGCGCATCAGGGCGACGGCAAGACCGGCCCGCGCGAACCGGAGAAGCTTTTCCTGCACATCGTCGGGAATGCTCGTATCGCCGCCGTCCTGCACGTCGCGCCCGTAAATGCTGAACGCCGGCAGCCCTTTCACATTGTGGCCCGCGAGCACGGCCGCCAGATAGACCGCCCCCGGCCGTTCCGTGCCGTTGAACCCCCACACCGCCTTCGGAATCAGCGGGTCCATGTCCATCGTCTCGCTGCCATAGCACCAGCACGGGGTGACGGTGAGCGACACGCCCACGCCTTCGCGCGCGAATTTTTCGGCGCACGCGGCGGCCTCGGCCACGCCGCCGATGCAGGTATCAGCAATGACACATTCCACCGGCCTGCCGTTCGGATAACGCAGGTTGGCGGACAGGAACCTCGCGGCGTTCTTGGCCATGGCCATGACCTGTTTGTCGAGCGATTCGCGGACGCCCTTGCGCCGGCCGTCAATCGCCGGGCGGATGCCAATTTTGGGCAGGGAACCGATGAGCGGAAATGGATTTTTCATAACTTGATGCTTCGCAGTCTTGCAAGCGGTGCCATGACTGTCACTGATTTTTTTGAATCCGGTCTGGACTTTTTATATCCCGGCCCGGTCAAAAAATGCCAAATCCGGAATCGAAAACCGATCACGAATGGCGTGAAAGATGTGTTTGATGCACACGCTTTAGCGCACCTGCAAACGCAAATTCACACCCTGAAGGGCGCATACCATACGGATGCCGAATGTCGGCTGTTCTGCTTTTGGATTTCTGCGCCGTTGCATTGTAAAACCCGCGCCACCCGCGATTGAAATCCCGCGCTGGCCAAAAACCGGCGATTTGTTACAGTCGCCCCCGATGTTCAGTCCTTTGGCCAACAAACGCGTGCTCGCCGTGCTCACTGAATTCGGCCAGATCACTTTGCTGGCCCGGGAAGCGGCGGTGTCACTGCTCAAATGTCGGGTCGCCTGGCGCGATCTGCTCTACCAGGTCTATTTCATCGGCATCAAGTCCCAGTCGGTCGTCCTCATCACCGGCGCCTTCACTGGCATGGTGCTCGGCGCCCAGACCTATTTCCAGTTTCACAAAGTCAAGATGGACACCGCCACGCTCGCGGTCGTGGGCGTCTCCATGTGCAGCGAACTCGGACCGGTGTTGACGGCCTTGATGGTGGCCGGTCGCGTCGGCGCGGCGATTGCCGCCGAAATCGGCACCATGCGCGTGACGGAACAGATTGACGCGCTCCGGGCGCTGGCCACTCACCCGGTGGATTATCTGGTCGTACCCCGGCTGATTGCGGCGCACATTGCTCTCCCGATACTCACCGTCGAATCCATCGTCATCGGCATCCTGGCCGGTTATTTCGTGGGCGTGAACGTGCTCGACATCGAGCCGACCTACCTCTGGGAAAATATGCTCCGTTACACGCACCAGGTGGACGTGGTCATCGGGCTGATCAAGGCGTTCACTTATGGCGGCATTATTGCCTTGATTGGCTGTTACAAGGGCCTGACGTGTGGCCTGGGGGCCGAAGGTGTCGGCCGCGCCGCGACGGAGGCGGTCGTTTATTCGTCCATCACCATCCTGATCACGAACTTTTTCCTCACGCTGGTCATGGGCAAACTGGTGGGGCTGTTATGATTGAAGTCCGGAACCTCTATAAGAGCTTCGGAGACCTCCCGGTCCTCGACGACATGAGCTTTCGGATTGAAAACGGCGAATCCGTCGTCATTATTGGGCGTAGCGGCGGCGGCAAGAGTGTCTTGCTCAAGCATCTCATCGGCCTGCTGCAGCCGGATTCGGGCGCGGTATTGATTGACGGTGAAGATATCGGGCCGATGAACGAGCGGCAATTGCTGCGGGTGCGCCGGAAGTTTGGCATGGTATTCCAGGGCGCGGCGTTGTTTGATTCCATGACCGTGGCCGAAAACGTGGCGTTCGGCCTGCGGCGGCACGAGCACCTGACCGAACGCGAGATCGCCGACCGGGTGGCCGGCATCCTGGAAATGGTGGATTTGCCGGGCACGGAAAACAAGAAGCCTGCCGAGCTGTCGGGCGGCATGCGCAAACGCGCCGGACTGGCCCGCGCCGTCATTTATGAGCCGCAAATCGTGCTGTACGACGAACCGACCACCGGGCTGGACCCGATTGTGTCCGACAGCATCGACCGGCTGATCGTGCGGGTGCGCGACCGGCTCAAGGTGACAACCGTGGTGGTGACGCACGACATGCGGACGGCCCGGCGGGTCGGGCAACGGGTGTTGATGTTGCACGACAAAAAGATTTATGCGAGCGGCACGGCGGATGAGATTTTCGCGTCGCGCGACGCGGTGGTGCGGCAGTTCATCGACGGGGTTGCCGATGCGAAGGATTGTTTGATTTAAGTCATGGATAAATCGCGATTGGAAATCAAAGTCGGCCTGTTTGTGTTCATCGGGCTGGTGCTGTTGGCAGCGTTGCTGATCCAGTTCAGTAAGGGCGCGAGCCTGCTCCACGGCACCTACGAACTGCGCCTGAGGGCCAGCAACGTCGGCGGCCTCAAACAACGCGCCGGCGTCCTCCTCGCCGGCGTCCAGGTCGGCACCGTCTCCACCATCCAGCTCGCCGACGACGGTAAGAGCGTGACCATCCTCCTCAAAATCTACAACCAGAATAAAATCTACCACGACGCGCGGTTCGTCATCGAACAGTCCGGCTTCCTCGGCGACCAGTATGTGTCCGTGATTCCCACGACGAATTCGTTGCCGCTGCTGAAGGACGGTGACGCGGTGGACTGCCAGGAGCCATTCAATTTGCAGGAGGTCGCGCGTTCGACGTCCGGGTTCATCAAGCGGATCGGCGACACCGCCAAAAAGCTGGACGACTCGGTCACGGACCTGCGGCGCGTGGTGTTGAACGAACAGACGCTGACGAATTTTTCCGTGACCCTGACCAACATGCGCTCGTTTTCGGAGCAGGCCCTGAGGACGGTCGGCAACATCAATGCCATTGTGGCGACCAATGGCGAACGGGTTGGTCTCGCCATCAGCAACCTCGTCCTCTTCTCGCAGGAGCTGATCGGGCTGTCCGATTCCGCCCAGACCCTGCTGGCCACCAATGGCACGAACATCACCGTCGCGGTAAAAAACATTGAATCTTCGACCGAGATATTGAAAAGTCTTATGAAAGATATTCAGTCCGGCAAGGGACTTGCTGGAACCGTGCTGCAGAACGAGCAACTCAGCACCAACGTGGAAGCCATCGCGAACAATCTGGCCGTTGCGTCGAGCAACTTGAACCGGCTCGGACTGTGGCATTTTCTCTGGCACAAGGAACCGGCGCCCGCACCGGCCAAAAGTGTCAAGTGACCAGTGGCCTATGACATGAACATTGAACCGACCATCGGCCTCCGTTCGCTGTCCCGGCTTCAGCCGGCCAGTGCGGTCGCCCCGCGTCACTCAACCTTCAACCCTCAACCCTCAACCACTTTAACGTGACCTCACTCTGGGCCATCCGCCTCCTGTTTCTGAGCCTCTGCATCATGGCCGGCTTCGCGATCAGCCAGGTCCGGCCGGAATTGACCGGGCTGAGCCATAGCGGCCTGATCGGCATGGCCATGGGCTTCGGTTTTGGCGGATGGATGATCGCCCTGGACGAAATGCTCAAGGGTTTCTCGCTCCGCGCGTTTTCGGCCACCACGTTCGGGCTGCTGCTCGGCACCGCCGTCGCGTGGCTCGTCGATAACTCCGGCCTCTTCGTCAACGCCGCCCCGGAAGTCCGCTGGCTCATCCGACTCGGCCTGTTCCTTGGCTTCGGTTACATCGGCATCATCCTCGCCATGCGCAGCAATAAGGAGGATTTTTCCCTCATCATCCCCTATGTCCGCTTTGCCCCGCAAAACAAGCCGGACAACCTGCTACTGCTCGACACCAGTGTCATCATCGACGGCCGCATTGCCGATTTGATCGAAACCCATTTCCTGGAAGGCCTGGTCGTCGTGCCGCGGTTTGTCCTCAAGGAAATCCAGCAGATCGCCGACTCCACCGACGCCATCAAACGCGCCCGCGGCCGGCGTGGCATGGAAATGCTCAACCGCCTCCAGCGCAATACTCATACCGAAGTCCGTATCCATGACGGCGATTTTCCCGAGGAAAAGGAAGTAGACACCAAGCTCATCCGCCTCGCCCGCAATCTCAACGCCCGGCTGTTCACTAATGATTACAACCTGTCCAAGATCGCCGAGCTGCAAAAGGTCAGTTGCGTGAACCTCCATGAAGTCTCCAAATGCCTCAAGGTCACCCTGCTGCCCGGCGAAGTCCTGCAATTGAAGATCGTCCGCGAAGGCAAGGACAAGGGCCAGGGTATCGGTTATCTGCCCGATGGCACCATGGTGGTCGTCAACAATGGCCAACCCCATATCGGCCAGCAGGTCGAAGCCCAGGTCCAGACCCTCCTCCAGACCGGCGCCGGGATCATCGTCTTTGCCGAAGTCAAAACGCAGACCATCTGAAAATCATTTCGCTTCGCACCTCCCCCATGCAACCGGTCACTGTCTTTAGCACGTTCAACCAGTCCGAGGCGCAGATCATCCGCTCCCGGCTCGAAGTCGCCGGCTTTAATCCCGTCGTCATCAACGAAAACTCCACCATCACCCTGGGTGGCTTTTCCAAATCCACCACCATCCACGTCGAAGTGCCCGAGGACGAGGCCGCCGACGTGAAGGAATTTCTCGACACGCCCGTCACGCCCGCCGAATGACTGCCGCAAAATTAAAATTGCTCCGGCGACTGAAAAAAAATCTGCCGGGCGAAATCGTCCTGGCCCCCGCCACGCTCGCCCATTACGCCGGCGACAAATGGTTCGCCTCGCACCAGCCCGACGCCGTCGCCCTGCCCCGCTCCACCCGGTCGGTTTCGGCCATCCTGCGATTTGCCCACGAGCATAATATCCCCGTGACGCCTCGTGGCGCCGGCCACGGCTACGTCGGCGGTTGCGTGCCCGTCCGCGGCGGCATTGTGCTCTCGCTCGAACGCCTCAACCGCATCCGCGACATCAATGCCGCCGATTTTGTCGCCGTCGTCCAGCCGGGCGTGAATACCAAGCATCTTCAGGACACGGTCGAGCTGCGCGGCCTGTTTTACCCGCCCGACCCGGCCAGCCGCGCGGACAATTTCATCGGCGGCAACATTGCCACCAACGCCGGCGGCCCGCGCTGCCTCAAATATGGCGTCACCCGCGATTATGTCCTCGGCCTGGAAGTTGTCCTCGCCGACGGCACCATCGTCCGCCTCGGCAGCCGCACGCACAAGAACAAGACCGGCTTCGATCTCCATCGCCTGTTTGTTGGTTCCGAAGGCTTGCTGGGCGTGGTCACCGAAGCCACGTTGAAATTGATTCCCCTGCCCCCGTTCCGCGCCAACCTGGCCGTTGGTTTCAACGCCATGCCCGCCGCCGTGCGGACGTTGCACGCAATTTTCCGCGCCGGCTTCCTGCCCTGCGCGCTGGAACTGGCCGATGAATTCACGCTCGCCGCCGCCTACAAACGCACGAAGAGCGAACGCTTGCGCGGCTGCCGCGCCCATTTGATTGTGGAATTGGACGGCCAGAAAGATTCCGTCCAGCGCGAGATCCGGGTTTTGGAGAAAATCATCCGCCGGCAGAAGCCGTTGTCGGTTGCCCGCGGCCTCGGCGCGGCCCAATGCGAGGAAATCTGGAAGATCCGGCGCGAATTTTCCTATGCCCTGCGCGACACCGGCCTGACCAAGCTCAACGAAGACGTGGTCGTGCCGCGCAGCCGTCTGGAAGACCTGTTCAAATTCGCCGCGCGCCTGCAGAAAAAGCACCAATTGCCGGTGGCCTGTTTCGGCCATGCCGGCGACGGCAACATCCACACCAACGTGATGGTGGACTACACGCAACCCGGCGCCAAACGCCGCGCCGAAGCCGCGCTGGACGAACTGTTCCGCTGGGTAATCGGAGTCGGCGGTGCCATCAGCGGCGAACACGGCATCGGCCTGGCCAAAAAGCGCTGGTGGCCCCAGGCCGTTTCCATCGAAGCCCGCAACCTCCATCGCACCGTAAAACACGCCCTCGATTCAAAGGGCATCCTGAATCCGGGCAAGTTTGTTTAACGGTAGGGCGCGTCACTCCGTGCGCGCCGCTCCTTTTCCCAAGTCTATGTTCGGCGTTCGATGTTGGATGTGCCCTGTAGAAAACATCTGTGCGTCGGCCTGTATCGCCGTTGAATCTCCCTCTCCGCCAACGAAGTTGGGGGAGAGGGCCGGGGAGAGGTGGAGTTTTTGATCAGCCGCCCCTCTCCCTGACCCTCTCTCCGCGCTGCGCTGCGGGGCGAGGGAAGAGCACTTTTTGACGCCGAACGATGGTTTCTACAAAGCATGTTGGATGTTCGATGTTCCCCTTTTTATCTGGCCCTGTTGGCCAGCATCGGCCTCCGGGTCCTGCACCAAAAAGCCTCCGCAGTGGAAAAACCTCTCGCCTTGGCGGAGCATCTTGCGCAGCCTCTGGCGCAGCCGGGATCAAGGTGCATGATGCCGGAACACGCTGAAGCGTGGACCCCAAACATGGTCGCATCCTGAAACTCGGAAAGTTTGTCTGAGCAACGCCTAAGTCCGAGCGTTGTGCCTTCTTCCCGCATTGCGGGATCAGATTGAGGGCGGGCTAAAAAAAACTTACTTTCCCTCGATCTGGTGGTTCTACTGCTGCACGCCGACGCGGTAGAAGTACGGGCCCCCGTTTGTGGCAGTGGTATCCGTGTAACTGGTGGTGCCGGCCTGGCCGACGATGTTGCTCTTGATGCCAAAGAATGGCGGTTGGGCCACGAGACTGGTGCTGCTTTGCAGGAGATAAAGGATCCCGCTCACGCTTGGCCAGGTAACCACAACTCCCACCGGGTTATTGGTCGGAACCGAATATGTCATTTTCAAAACCGACGCAGCATTGGTGGGAATCGTGCCCGTGCGCCACTCCTGCCAGTTATTCATCCCATCGCCGTCGGTGTCCGCGTAATCCGCGGTTCCGTCCACCGGCAACCCATATCGCTGAGCCCAGGCGTAAGAAAGTACCGACGCCGGGGTTTGATATTCATAGGCACCAACGTCCACAGTACCGCCAACAATGCGCAGATTACCGTCGAAATCATTTGTCTGCGCCACGAAGACATTATTGCCCGAGTTGATGCACGGGGAGTTGGATTGCAGATGAAAATCACGGGCGGCAAAATTTGCAAAGAGCGGCGCATTCGTAAAATTGTTTACTCCGCTCGGAAGCGGGGTCGTGCAGCAATTGGTCATTGAACCACCCACATAATTTCCGTTCCGGTTATAGTAGAGGATGCTGTTATTCAGCGTACTAGCATACGCACCAGCAGCTGAGTTACTAACAACGGTGCAATTATTCAAGGTGCTGCCGTATGTCCCACCTCCGGGACCCGATGGAGCAGGAGCTGAATTTCTGATGATAAGACAGTTATTTAAAGTACCTCCGGCTGCACCTCCCCCTCCTCCATAACCAGGGGATCCAGTGAAAACTGAATTACTGATAATGAGGCAATTGTTTAATATGCAGATAACCGCGCCCCCACCGTAAGCAATGGCTGTGTTGCCGTTGATGGTGCAGTGGTTCAGGGTATTCGAAGCTGCTGCTCCGCCCCATGACGATGCCTGGTTGATTTTTAGCGTACAGCCGCTCAAAGCGCCCTGGCACGATCCTCCGCCGGTTTTGGCCGAATTGCCAATCAGCGTGCAATTGGTCAGTAGCGAATTGAAGGCTCCGCCGCCAAGGAACACAGCCGAATTACTGATGATCGTACAACCATCCAACCGGGAATTATACGTGCCCCCGCCATTGGACGAGCAATTGTTTCCCGACAGGATACAATTGCTCAAGCTGCCGGAATAAACTCCACCGCCAAAGCGGAAGGCCTGGTTGGTGACAATGACACAACTTAATACGAAGGCATTTGACGATTCACACCACATCCCACCGCCGCTTTCATCCAATACTGCGTCACCGACATTACGAGTTGCGCCATTGGTCAGTGTAAAACCGATGAGCGCAGCATTGTTGGTCAGATAAACACAGCGCACAGCGCTATTGCCGAACTTGGTCCATACGCGCTTTGCACCGTCACCGCCCTGGTCACGGCCACGCGATTGGTCAGCGCCCCATACACCACCCGTCCGCCGGATTGATAGATACCATTGGCAACCAAAATATAATCACCCTCCACAGCCACATCGATGGCGTCCTGAATATTGGTCGCCGCGGTGCTCCAATCCAGATAAGGCGCCGAGGAGTTGGTGCTGTTCAAATCAACGTAATGCACGGCTATCGCCGCGCTGGCCAACGGCACCAGCGAAGCCGTCAGGCTCGTCACAACGTTGAATGAGTTGGTAATCACTACGGAGTAGCCACCGGCATCAGAAGCTTGAACATTTGAGATGCTCAAGACAGGACTTTTACCGCCGTTGATTCGGGCGCCATTCATGAGCGCAGTTCCATTGAAATACCATTGATAACCCAGCGGCAACGTGCCGATGGCGGTCACAGCGAAAGTCGTATTGCTTCCCATCACCACCGTCGCGGGAGACGGCTGAGCGGTGATTTGAATTTTAACCGTCAGCCTCGCCACGCCGCTGGTGATGGCGCCGTAATTATTGGTAACGACCATCTGATACAAACCGCTGTCATTAGGCTGAACATTTGAGATGAGGAGGTTTGTCTTCGTTGAACCACTCACCCGCCCGTCATCGGAAAGCGGGACTCCGTTGAAATACCACTGATAACCCAGCGGAGCCACCCCATCGACAGTCACACCAAACGACGCAGTGTCTCCGGCAAAAACAGACTGGTCCTGCGGTTGAGTGACAGACAATATGTTCACAGTAAGAATGGCGTTGGAACTGATCACTGTTCCGAGCATGTTGCTTACAATGACATTGTAAGGTCCCGCCTGGTTGGTTTGTACATTCGGAAGAATCAGCGAAGCGTTGGTGGCACCGGGAATATTCGTCCCGTTGAAACACCACTGGTAGCTCAAAGGTGAGGTTCCTCCAGCCGTGACACTGAAACTAGCGGCGTTACCCATCACCACCGTTAAATCAACTGGCGGCGCAACAATTACCGGTGGCAACGGACACTTGCCAGTGATATCGGCGGTGTAAATGGATTGAATCTCCGAAATGGTCAGCGCCCGACTGTAAATTGAAACCTCGTCAATCAACCCGCTGAAAAGATGTCCCGGGGCTTCTGCGTTTTCCCCGATGCATACCGGATAATTGTTCTGCGCAATGGAACCTGTGGCCGGTGCAGAAGCATCCAATGCCCCATCCACATAGAGGAATTTGTGGGCACCATCGTAAACCCCAGCGACGTGATGCCACAGGCCATCGTTCACGCTTTTGTTCCCTGCCAAATCCCCGTTGCTGAGGCCGGTGGTACTGAATCCGATCATCGAGGAACTGCTATAGCGGTGCAATCGCCATGATGAATTGCCCTTAGTAACGATGGCCGTCCAATCCCCGATTGGAAACTGATCCACCTTGATCCATGCCTCGATCGTGATGTTGGAGGTCAACGCATGCAATGAAGGAGTGTCTGGAATGGAAATGTAGCTGCCTGTACCATTCAAAGAAAAGGCTTGGCCAACCCTTCCGTTTGTAAAACTTACGCCGTTCGTCAAGGTACCGCTATCGCCTCCGGCGTTATCCCAGGCATCCCCTTCCGCCGGCCACCAGCCGATCAAACCCGTCGGCGGAGGCATACACGGCGGCACAGGATTCACGGTCAATACTGCATTGGAACTGAGAACTGCTGCGCCCACATTGGTCACCAGGACTGCATAATTCCCCGCCTGATTGAATTGCACATCAGCGAGAATCAACGAAGCGTTGGTTGCTCCGGGGATATTTGTTCCATTGAAACTCCACTGGTAGTACAATGGTGAAGTTCTGATTGTTTCCACGCTGAGCGAAACATTTTGACCGAGGAATGTAGCTTGACTTAGCGGCTGTTTCACTATGAGAGAAGAATAAAACTCATATGCGCCGATATCCACCATCCCATTGATGATCCTCGGATAACCGTCGTAATCGATGCTGCTCACCACATACGCATTGTTACCTGCGTTGATGCAGGGTGAATTGGACTGCAGGCGATAACCACCGTCCATGAAAAGAGGCGCATTCGTAAAGTTCCCCGTTCCGTTGGGCAATGGAGTCGTACAACAGTAATTCAACGTCGCGGAGTCCGAGTTGGCTTCAACTCCGAAACCAGAGCTATTGTAATATACGATACAGTTATTCAGCGTCCCCCAAAACACGCCACCGCACCCTCCAACCGCGTCTGCGTGGTTGTTAACAATGGTACAATTGTTGAGTGTGGCAGAATATGCAGCACCACCGGTGGGTGCCTGGTTATAAATAAGGATGCAATTGTCCAATGTCCCATATAAGGCTCCTCCACCATAATCAAAGTAGGCGACATTATAGCTAAGAATGCAGTTTATCAGAGTGCATTTGTAGGCGCCACCA
>Ga0265338_10003273_pt1 | contig 23015 bp, 27 predicted proteins | sample 42126metaG_FD_193579 | JGI IMG/M metagenome (GOLD analysis project Ga0265338, IMG submission 193579) | Rhizosphere microbial communities from Carex aquatilis grown in University of Washington, Seatle, WA, United States - 4-21-26 metaG | ecosystem: Host-associated > Plants > Roots > Rhizosphere... | reverse complement strand
GACCTGGGGCGCGGCAGTGATCGAATGGTGACACTCCTAATGCGTTTCATGATTAATGCTTATTTGACGGCAGGCGCGGGCATGCTATTTTGACATACTTCTATGAGCGCTAGAAAAATTGAAACCGGTGGTGGGACAGGCCAAGACATAACGGTGGAATCCCGGCAGACCCGATTGAATTTATCCCCCGAATCCGTCGTCATTCACCGGAACGGCATTGAGTTTCGCAGCACCGCGCCGTTTACCCCCTGGACGGAAATGACGGTGGCGCTGCAATCGCCGCGCGACAACAGCCGGCTCCAATGCGCCGGCGTCGTTGTCGCCTGCTCCGGCAACAAGCACACCGGCTACCACGTTTCGATGGTCTTCACGAGCCTGACCAAACAGGGCCAGGCGCGGCTGCAGGCGCTGGCCGGGTCGGAATTGGGTTTGTAACGGAGCCAGTTTGCGCGACGCATCGGACCTTCGTTGAATTTGTCCTGTCATGGTTGGTCGGCATCCTGACGAGCAGGCTATGCCTTTCATGCTTGAATCTTACCACCGCAAGCTGGCATGAATGACGAACCGATTGAACTGCCGATTGATGGCGTGCTGGATTTGCACACGTTCAATCCGCGCGAGATAAAAGACCTGGTTCCGGATTATCTGGCCGCATGTCAGGAACACGGCATTCTGCAAGTGCGCATCATTCATGGCAAAGGCATCGGCAACCTGCGGCGGACCGTGCATGCGATTCTTTCTAAACACCCGGCAGTGGTGTCTTTTATGCTCGATCATCCGCAATTTGGCGGCTGGGGCGCGACGCTGGTGCAATTGCGTGCCCTTCTCTCAGCCGACAGGTGAGCAGCTTGCAATCGTTGATTATTTGAGTGGCAGTCCCGCCGTGTTTTGCGTCCGCGCCGGCAACGCAAGCCTGCTCAAGCTTGAAGTTTTTTGCTCGCAACCTCAAAAACCGTTGCGGGAGAAATGGCTTTCAAACACTCATTCGGTTTCCGGTAGGTGCAATAAGATCTGAAGCAAGGAGAGCAGGGGAGTTCAATGCGCAGGACATTGTGAAGCTGGCCGTAGGGACCGGTGCGGCGCGGTTCGGTGGGGCCGAAAAGCGCGACGAGCGGTTTGCCGAGCGCGGCCGCCACGTGCATCGGGCCGGTGTCATTGGTCACCATCAAATGGCAAAGCCGCAGCCACTCCACCATTTCCAGCAGAGAAGTTTGTCCGCACAAATTCAAACAACGTTCCGGCGCGGCGCGTGACAAGATTTCACCCAGCGGCCGGTCCAGGCTGTCGCCGAGGATGGCGAAGCGCGTGTCCGGAAAATTTTTCGCAAATCGGCCGGCGAGTTCGGTGAAATAATCCACCGGCCAGCGCTTGTTCGGCCAGCGCGCGCCGGGTTGAAGGGCAATCCAGCGTGTGCCCGCGGTTTGCCATTTCGATTTGAGGGTCGCGGTGATTCCGGGCCTTTCCGGCAGCCATTGGAAATTTTTGTGGACCGGCACGCCGAGTTGCGGCAGGACGGCGAGGTACCAGTCCACGGCGTGCGTGTGGAATGAGGCGCGGCGGACGGCGATGTCATAAAATCCGCGGGCACCCTCGCGCGGTTCATCGAGGCCGATGAGAAAGTTTCCGTTGGCGAGCCAGGCGAACGCGCCGCTGCGCGCGAGACATTGGAGGTCAATGACCCAGTCGAAGTGTTGCGCGCGCAGCCAGCGGATGCTGCGGAACGCTTCCGGCCAGTGAAGCGGAGACGCCCAGCGCCGGCGTTCGAAGCGGACCACACCGGTCAAATCCGGATCGCCTTCGAGGAGTGGCGCGAATTTGGAATCAACCCACCAATAAATTTCGCTCGCCGGCAGGTGCCGTTTGAGCAGGCGCAACACGGGCAGCGCCTGCACTACGTCGCCAAGCGAACTGGGTTTGAGAATCAGGATTTTCAAAAAGCGTCAATTCCGCACGTCACCCGGGAATCACCCGGACCTCTCACAATCTGCCCTTGGTGCTCGGCAATTGATCGGCGATGCGGGGATCGCGCCGGCAGGCGGCATCCACGGCGCGGGCGAAGGCTTTGAACAGGGCCTCGACAATATGATGCGGCTCGTCGCCATAGAGCAATTCGAGGTGGAGGTTGCAACGGGCTTCATTGGCGAAGCCCTGGAAAAATTCGCGCGCGAGACCGAAACGGAACGCGCTCGACATATCTTGTTTTCTTTCCGACGGGACGACGCGTTTCTGGGCGAATTGATTCAAGCCCCGCCAGACGAGAAAGGACCGTCCGCCGAAATCCACGACGCAGCGCGCGAGACATTCGTCCATCGGCACGTAAGCCTCGCCGGTAAATGGATTTTTTGGATGAAAACCGGAGCCGTAGCGCCGGATGCCGCGTTTGTCGCCGAGTGCGCGGGCAAATGCCTGGCCGAGCGCGATGCCGCAGTCCTCGACTGTGTGGTGCGCGTCCACCTCCAAGTCTCCGGCGCAGCGGAGTTTCAAATCCATGACGGCATGCTTACTGAAGAGAGTGAGCATATGGTCCAGGAAGGGGATGCCGGTTCTAACGGTCGATTTGCCTTTGCCATCGAGGTTGAGGTCGATGGCAATGCGGGTTTCTTTGGTGTTCCGCGAAATTCTGGCCTGCCGGGCTTTCACCCGGTCATTAAAACAAAGTGGCCGGCAAAAAACAAAGCGCAATTGCGCAATCAATGGATCGCGGCTGCCGGAGCGTTCGCAGGCGCCGCCAGCTTTTGTTTGAGCTCGTTAATGTGTTTTTGCATCTTGCCAGGATCCGGGGCAACGGCCTTTGCCTGTTCCCAATGGGCGATGGCGGCGTTGAAGTTGCCCGCGGTTTCTTCGAGCAATGCCAGGCGCGTCTGGAGTTGTTCAACGATGAACTTATTGTCGAAATTAAATCTTTCGGAATCGGGTTTGCCGGCCATTTGTTGTTGCCAGCATCGCAACGCGGCTTCCCAGATGTGCCGCGCCCGTTGCAAATCGTGGTAATTCTCAAAATAAACCTGGCCCAGTTCGAACAGAAGCTGAGGATTATCCGGGTTATACCGCAAGCCTTCGCGCAAAACCTGTTCCCCTTCGGCAACATTGCCCATTCTTGTGCGCAACCAAAAGGCGGTAACGATGTAGGTTTGGATATCTTCGGGGTCGAGTTCGGAGGAAATCTTCAACCACGGCAGGATTTCCCGCACTTCCTCGCTTTTGCTCAAATCATCCGTTGGTCCGCCTTCATCCAGATGCGTGTGCCGGTTAGGTGTGAAATGGCGGTTAAAAGCGTCAATTAAATCAAGCGGCTGGCTCCTGAATCCGGCTTCATCCCCTTGATTATGACTGGCGACCGCCCCGGTATCCGCAGCCATGTGCGCCGTTTCGAACGCTGCACGGTTGTCGAAAATGGTTGGATAATAACCGCTGTGGTAATAAACATCCGCCTCGCGGTAAAAGGAACCGGCAAATAATTTTTGCGCGTCACCAATCATCACATCCAGCGGATTAAGGGATGTCTCATGATTTCCCGGCCAGCCCATAAACCAGCAATCAATCCTCGCTGCCAGTCCCGAACTAAGCACCAACAGCAACAGCATCAGCAAAACAAACGGCCGCGTCGTTTTCATTGCAAAACTTTTCTGCGGAATACCAGCCAGGACAACAAGAGCAGTAGCGCTGAATAGGCTGCAGCGTAAACCAGGGCGATGAACCAGATGCCCCACGGAATGAGCGGCCAGTCATGGACGATGAGGTCGCGCATGTCGAACAATTCCAGATGTGGAATGACGTAATAAAGGCTGGTGATCATTATTGCGCTCGGTTCGGACATGGTCAGAGCGACCTGGTGCAGGTGCCGGCCCACGAGCAAGATAGCGATGGTGGCGATGAAGGTGATGGTGATATTCGAGGAAACCGCCGTCAGCACCAGCGAACCGAATAATGTCATCGCGACGACGATGCCGAGCATCGCCCAATGCAGGGACCACGCCTGGAAATAATTTGCCAGCGGCCATTGATGTTCGCGCGCGGCCGCCACGCAGCCAAAAAAGGCATAAAAGATCACCAACGCCGCACCGCAAGCCAGCCAGCAACCCAGGAATTTTCCCAGCAAAACCTGTGCGCGCGACACCGGCTTGGCCATGAGCGGGAAGATGGTCCGCGATTCACGTTCCGCCGGAATCTGCCGCGCCGTGGCGCCAATGGCGATAAACAGCGAAGAAGCCCAGATCAAAAAGAGGCAAATCGCCTTGAGATATCGGACAATCTGCTCGTCTTTAAAAAAGGTCACCGATCCCATTACGGCGGTGATCAAGGCGGTGACAATGAACAGAACATAAAAGTCCTTCCGCCGATACATTTCGAGCAGGACAACCTTCCCGATGGCAAAAATTTTGTTCATGCCTTGGATGCTCCGGTTGTGACAGGCGCGCCGGCGCTGCTGGTTGTTTCGTAGCCGATCACTTTAAGAAAGACCTGTTCCAAACTGTGGGTCTGATATTTTTGAACCAGATCCGACACACGGCCCTCGGCCTTCAATGCGCCTTCGTTGATGATAACCACGCGGTCGCAGACGGTTTCGACTTCACCGAGTTCGTGTGACGAAAAGAAGACGGTTTTGCCCTCATTTTTAACGCGCTGGATGATTTCACGGACTTTCATCCTGCCAAGTGGGTCAAGACCACTGGTGGGTTCATCCAGAATCAGAAGATCCGGATCGTTGATTAGTGCCTGGGCGAGGCCAACACGTTGCTGCATACCTTTGGAATAAGTTTTAAGGAGTCGCCGCCGCGCCTGTTCCAAATCCACGAGCTTGAATAAACGGTCGATACGTTTGTCCGCTTCCGCCCCCGCCAGTCCGAAAATTTTTGCGTAAAAGCGCAGCAATTCCTCAGCAGTGAGAAATTTGTAATAATATGTCATCTCCGGCAAATAACCGATGCGCTGGCGCGCGATGGGCTGACGAACGTCAATGCCGAAAAGATACGCCGCGCCGCTCTTCGGCGTCACAAAACCCAACAGAACATTGATAGTAGTGGTTTTTCCCGCGCCATTAGGACCCAGGAAACCGAAGATTTCACCGGCGTTTACTGTCAAATCGAGGCTGCTCAGAGCGACTTTTGCCTTCTGCCGAAATTCACGGCTGGCGAATTCGACGCGCAGTTTTTCAGTTTTAAGAATGACGCTCATGATGGCCGATGCCTTTAAAGGCTGTTTCGCAAACTGAAAGACCAATCAATTTGATTCACAGTAAAAAAAGACTCATCTGACCGCAATAAAATTCAATTTTTCCGGAAAGATTGCCGCCATGGCCGGTGTTTTTGGTATAATTCCAGCCGTTTTTGCATGACGGTCGCATCGTCCTTCTGGCCGGTTACCCTGGCAAGATTGACGGCTTTTCCCCCGGTTTGCACAGCTTCGTCAAAACGCCCGGTTTCTGCATAGGCCATGGCCAGAGTGTCCAGCACCGCCGGTTGTGGCCGACCCGCCAGTTGATTGGCTTTGGTAGCGAGCACAAGCGCCTCCGGTCCGTTGCAAATTTGAGGGGTTTCGTCCGACGCCAGCACTCGGGCAAGGTAGATTATTATTTGAAGGTTATCCGGATCGATTTGCAAAGCCTCATGAAAAAATGGCATAGCTTCGGCATCATGACCTTGCATCAGCAAAATTCTGCCAATTTGAAAACGCGGCGGCGCGTAGTTGGCGTCCAGTTGCGCCGCCTGGGAAAACTGGCCCAGCGCTTCGTCAAAATGGCCAAGTTTTACCAGGACAATGCCAAAATTGTTGTGCGAAAACGGGGACTTTGGATTCAATCGCACTGCTTCGTGGCAATAATTCAATGCCGCTTCAGGTTTGCCCTCATCATTCAGCAATTTGCCAATGTTGTTGTATATTTCATGACGGTTGGGATCCAGTGCCAGTGCTTTCTGATATTCCATCAGCGATTCCTCCGGTTTATTTTGCTCTTCCAGCGCTGCGCCCAGGTTAAGGTGAGCAAGCGCGTTGTCTTTTGTGACGGCAATGGCGTGAGAGAAAAGTGATTCGCTGTCGTGCCAGTATCGCAATTGATTTTCCGTGAGAACCAGACACGCGAAAAGAATCAAAACGCCAATAATGACGCTCGCGCTTTTCAGGAATCGAAATCTGCCCGTCCATTCTGCAATGGTAAAAGTAACGGCGATGAAAATTCCAATAAGCGGGAAATAAGTATAACGATCAGCCATCGCCTGATCGCCAACCTGCACCAGACCGATGACCGGCACCAATGTCCCCAAAAACCAAAGCCAGCCGACCGGCAGCCATGGTCTGCGCCTGCGTTCCAGCCAGACTGCGGCAGAGATGAGAGCTAGAAGCGCTGCGGCAGTGGCCACGAGGGGCCAGGCGATATGTTTGGGTAGCGGATAAAACACCGCCAGATGCAAAGGCCAAATCATTTTCAACAGGTAATCCCCGCACGACACGAATGCATTTTCAAACCGCAATGATAACGGCACTTTCACCAGCGATGCCACAGCTTCATTTCGTTGCGCCAGAAAAGCGATCGTGGAAGAAAGCGCTGCGAGCATAAAAAAAGGCCATTTTTCGAACACGCAATGTCTGACCTTCCAGTCTTTGGATTCCGGATTTTGGATCCTGTGCAAAGGCCAGTAATCCAGAAGCAACATGACAAATGGCAGCGTGACCAGCATGGGTTTGGACATCAAACCCAACGCAAAGAAAATGACTGCCAGCCAGAAGTGACGACGGCGGTTTTCTTTGGCAAACCGCGCATACGCCAACAGTGCCAGCAGCGCGAAAAAGGTGCTTAAGACGTCTTTACGTTCCGAGACCCAGGCAACGGATTCGACATGCAAGGGATGCCAGGCAAACAACGCGGCGATAAAGGCACTTGGCCACAATGCGTCCGTCAGGCTCAACAACAGCATAAAAAGCAATGTTGTATTTGCCACGTGAAACAGAACATTGACAAAGTGATGACCGCCGGGATTCACATGAAACAACTCACAGTCGGTCATGTGTGAAAGCCATGTGAGCGGGTGCCAGTTGCTGGCGTGCGAGGTCGTGAAGGCCCATTTGACGCCGTCCCAAGTCAAACCTCTCTGGACGACCTGGTTTTGAGTAATGTAATCATCGTCGTCGTAATTGATGAAACGATCATGCGTTGCCGGCAAATAAGCCAGCAATGTGACGAGCGCGAGCAACAAACCGATGACACGCGGGCGAGGCATCACCCGATTTGTAAGTGATTCTCCTGTGGCAAGAAAGAAGAAAGGTCCCGAAGTGTTTCATATCGAACCAGGGGGCCAGGTCGTCTTATCAAGTCAGCCGCCCAGACCATCCAATTAAAATTCCGTCCGTTATGTTTTGGAAAACAAAAGAGCCCAAGGCGTTTGCCTTGGGCTTTGTTTCAAAACCAAACCCAAATTCAATTATTTCAACGCATGCGGCGGATCAACCGTATTGCCGAGGCTGCAAGTGACTTGCGGAACATTTCCCACCGGGTTCACAGTATAGTTACCGCCAGCGGGGCAAGTCGGAATTGAGTTGTTGGCATTCAGCTTGATGTACGGAGTTAAATCCGAGGTCAAGCTGGGAGCAGCGGAACCGGTCGTTTTCCCCTGTTCAAGGGCGAATTCATTGATCGCGGCGTCAATCTGACGCAGGTTGTTGATGCAAGCGTTGGCTTGCGAGGTGGCACGGGCGCGAACGAAGTTGGGAATGGCAATCGCCGCCAGGAGGCCGATGATGGCCACAACGATCATGATTTCCACCAGCGTGAAGCCCGCCTTACGAACTGTTTTGGTCGTTTTCATGTTTTAATTTATTATTTATGATATTATTGCTTAGTTGCTCCGGTCAAAAATTGCTTTTGCCTTTGCAATCTGATGCAGTTTCAGCAAGTCAAATGCCAAGGAATAGGGCAAAACCCTTTGCATTTGGGGTATTCTGTCAATTATCAAGGCAGCACATGGGGCGGTTTAACAGTGGTGCTCAATGAACAGGCCGTCTGTGGAACCGTCCCGACAGTTGCCAGGGTGTAATTGCCGCCGGCAGGACAACCTGGGATTGCGTTGTTGGCATTCAGTTTGATGTAGGGAGTGACGTCGTCAGGATAATTGACGGAGTCGCCAATGTGAAGGCCGTTTGCGATGGCAACCTGTTGAACTGCGGCTTCAATCTGTCGCATGTTGTTGATGCAAGCATTGGCTTGCGACGTGGCTCGGGCATGCACGAAACTGGGAATGGCAATCGCCGCCAGGAGGCCGATGATGGCCACAACGATCATGATTTCCACCAGCGTGAAGCCCGCCACCCGCATGGGTTTGGCAGTTTTCATATCATGTTAACTTTCTCTTTGCGGTGTGAACAACGCAACAGGCGGGTTACCATGATTACAGTTATCGTTCACGAATTGCCCGTTGTGACCGCATCAGTCTTTCAATCAGCAATGCCGATGCCAGAATCCAAATCAAGGCAGACCCTATTCGGTTGCCTGAGAATTGTTAGCAACAAAAAAGCTCAGGGCATTTCGCCCTGAGCTTTGTCTCAAACAACAAACCAAATTTTACTTCAATGCATGCGCCGGATTAACCGTATTGCCTAGGCTGCAAGTAACTTGCGGAACCGCGCCCACTGTGCCGACAGTATAATTGCCGCCAGCGGGGCAACCCGGAATTGAGTTGTTGGCATTCAGCTTGATGTACGGAGTTAAATCCGAGGTCAAGCTGGGAGCAGTGGAACCGGTGGTTTTCCCTTGTTCCAGGGCGAATTCATTAACTGCGGCATCGATCTGACGCAAGTTGTTAATGCAAGCGTTGGCTTGCGAGGTAGCACGGGCGCGAACGAAGTTGGGAATGGCAATCGCCGCCAAGAGGCCGATAATGGCCACGACGATCATGATTTCCACCAGCGTGAATCCCGCCTTACTGACTGTTTTGGTCGTTTTCATGTTTTTCATTAAATTACGGTGTGAACAATACGACAAGCGGGTTGTAATAAGTACAGCTTTGTTCACTAAATTGCTTGTCATAACCGCGACTATAGCAGCATTCAGCAAGCTGAATGCCAACTCTGATATAGCAACACCTCCAATGAGCATTAGTTGCTATCTCACTTTGTGGGAAAAGGTTGCGGATGTTTCGATTTTGCGGTCGTAATGTTCTACGCTGTGTTTTCAAAGTGGGCCACAAAACGCGGTTTTGTCTCATAGTTATCAGTTTGTAACATTTTGGGACACTTTTGAAGATCCGGCTTGAAAAACCAATTCGCGAACAACACTCATGCGAAAAGGAACATTAAATCTCAACATTATTTGTCACTCACCTGAAGAAGCCACGAAAGATTGGGAGACAAGCTTTGCGTGTAATTGCTGACCGGCGGATTTGAGCGGTTCGAAATTGTCGGCCACACCGGCTATGATTTGATTGCCGAGCCGATTTGATTCTTCTAAAACAAGTTGATTGCAATGGCCACGCTTATTTTCGACATCGAAACTTCCGCCTTGCCGCTTGATCAGTTTGACGAGGCGCAGCAGGAATATCTTTTCCGCGACGCCAGCAAGATTGCCGATGAGGCCGCGCGCGAAACGAAGCGGGCTGAAATAATACAGTTCATGAGCCTGTGGCCGTTTACTTCACAGGTTGTTTGCATAGCGATGCTCAACGCGGAAACGCAAAATGGCCAGACGCTGTTCATCGCCGAGGACTATGAAGACGAAGCGGACGAAGGCGGCCCGGTCAAGTTTGTGTCCTGCGCGGACGAGGTCGAGTTGCTTACGGCATTTTGGGACGTGGCGAAGCATTATGATGCGGTTGTGACGTTCAATGGTCGTGGCTTTGATGTGCCTTTCATCTATCTCCGTTCGGCGTTGCTCAACGTGCCGATCTCGAAGAAGAACTGGCTTGGCTATCGTTTCGCAACGGAACCGCATTGCGACCTCGCGGAACAATTCACCTTTTATAGCGTCAGCGGGCGCGATGGCGCGGCGCGCCGGTTCAACCTCGATTTTTATTGCAAAGCCTTTGGCATCGAATCACCCAAAAGCCATGGAGTGACGGGTATGGACGTGGGCACGCTGTTGGCAGAGAAAAAGTTCCGCGAGATTGCCGAATACTGCCTGCGCGATGTCCGCGCCACGGTGGAGCTTTACAAAATCTGGAAGGAAAGGCTGGCAGGAATCAAGTAATGAACCTGCCGGATACCCAATGCCGCAAGCCGGACGTTCCGGTTCTGGTCTGTTTTGCGTTGAAGGAGGAAGCTGCGCCATTCCGAAAAATCGCGGCAGACAAATTTGGAATATCAATTCTGGTTACGGGCATCGGGCGCCGAAACGCCGGAAAATGCGCAGGGGAATTTCTTCGGGACAATTCACCCGCGCTTGTGTTGACGTGCGGTTTTGCCGGAGGGTTGAATCCGGATTTAAAACCCGGTGAAGTTCTCTTTGAAACTTCGAATGAAAGTCTGCGCGCAAGGCTGTTTGCCGCAGGAGCGAAACCCGTAAAATTCTTCTGCGCGGACAGAATTGCCACAACCGCCGCCGAAAAGAAAAAATTGCGCGATGAGACCGGCGCGGACGCGGGGGAAATGGAGTCGGCGGCGATTCACGCGGTTTGCCGCGAACGCGGTATTTCCTGCGCGACAGTGCGGGTCATTTCAGATACGGCAAATGAAGATTTGCCGTTGGACTTCAACCTGCTGGCCAATGCGGATTTGAGCATCAATTACGGCAAGCTGGCCCTGGCCATCGCGAAATCTCCCCAAAAAATTGGCGCGTTGATGAAGTTGCAGGAACAAACCAGGACAGCGGCGGAACAACTCGCGGAAGTTCTGGGAATAATTATTGCGGCGTAGTCCTGGTTTCGGCAGTCGGCGGCGGCGCGGGTTTTTCTTTCGCATGCTGGCTATAGCTGATGAATGCCGCGCCGATCACGATCAAAACCACGCCGGCCCAACGCATGCCCGACACGTTTTCGCCCAGAAACCAGATGGCCGCGAAAGTGGCAAAGACAAAACTCAATCCCGTCAACGGCCAGAGAAAACTGATGTCGCTCTTCGACATCAAAATCAGCAGGCAGACAAAAAATAATGCTTCAAAAAAAACGCCGAGCAAAATTTGCGGGTTGGTCGCGCCGGATTTGCAGACGCGCAATATTTCACCGGCAGTGATGCCATTCATATCACCGATATGCGTCATGCCCTTTTTAAGCAGGACGACGCCAGTGGACTCAAAAGCGAGGCCGACCAATAAAATTAAAAGCAGTTTGAACATTTTTACAAATCCTGGTAGCGAATCAGTTTAATGCCTCGTTTTTCAATCAGATCCTTCACACGTGGACTGACCAAGGCATCGAACTCATGCTTAAATTCGTTGAGTGAGGGATGCGAGTAAAGCTCCGAATCGCCCGGCGGCAAAATAGCCAGCAGTTTCAAGAGATAATCTTCATTGACGCGCGCGCTTTCCAGCAGCCCGAAAACTCTCTGCGCGTGGCGAATTTTTTTTCGGCGCAACGCCGATTGCGCATGCCACGAAAGGAAAAAATAAATCGCCGCGTGCGTGGAGCGATACAGGCGGTTGCCCCGGGCGAGCGGCACGTCCATCCAGAACGGTTCACGCGTCAGGCGCAGACGGCGGATATGGAGTTGCTCCGCGTCTTGCATCAGGAGTTGGAACACGACCGGGTGCAAGTGCAGGTGCAGGTGGCTGTTGACATGGTCGAGCGTCAGGCCGGTCGAGTGGAATTTTTCAAATTGGGCATGGATTTCGGCGCGCAATTGCTCGCGCAAATCGCGCCGGAAAAAATAGCGGAAGCCGGTCACGACCGGTTTATGGCTGAATTCACCGCGCGGATTGACGAGGCCGGGAATTTTTTTCGCCGGCAGCGTGGAATGCCCCATCAACAAAGTCAGATGCAGCCCCACTCCCAGTTTCGGGTTTTCCCGTGCCAGCCTCACGGCTTCATCGAATGCTCCCTCGTTCACCATCAGACTGGCGGTGGTGAGAACGCCCTCCTGATGAGCACGGATGACCGCATGGTTGACGGAAGATGAAAGGCCGAAGTCGTCCGCATTGACGATGAGTCGCTGCTCAATTTCAGGCGGGGCCATATTGGGGCGAGGTTGAACCAGCGATGGAGCGCAGCCACGATTGGAAAACCAACGCCAGTTTGCGCGGTCTGCCCAGTCGCAGAGATTGCGGGCCAAAGACGTTGAACCGGTGCCGTTTCAATTTTTGCAGCAGTTGCCAATAAACCGAGCCCATCAATTCGGCGGCGACCATCGCGCGACGATCCCCGGCAGGCAGCGTTTGCCGCGCAAGCCGGTAAAAATTTTCCGCGTGATCTGCAACTTCGGCCGCGAGCGCGCAAAAACGGTCGGAATATTCGAAATTCAAAATCTCGTGTTCGGTCACATTGTTTTTTTTGAGTTCGCTTTGCGGCAGATAGATCCGCCCACGTCCGGCGTCGGCGCGGACATCGCGCAAGATGTTGGTGAATTGCAGCGCTTTGCCGAGGGCTATCGCATAGTCGCGGCAGGCGGGGTTCTGGTAGCCAAAAATCTCGATGCTCAACAACCCGACTACTGAAGCCACGCGATAACAATAATGTTCCAATTGCTCGAAATTTTCGTAGCGCTTGATATCGAGGTCCATCTCGCACCCCTTGATCAGTTCGTCGAACAGCGCGAATGGCAGTCGATATTTGACGATGACGGACTGTAGCTCACGATTCACGGTGAATTGAGGCGTTTCATTTTCGCAAGCGCGGCGCACATCGGCGCGCCAGGCGGCAAGCAGTTCGCGTCGCTTTTCAGCAGGCACGGATTCGTTGTCCGCTGCATCATCAACTTCACGGCAAAAGGCATAGAGTGCGGCCATGTCATTGCGTTTGGTGCGAGGCAACACGACGAAGGCCAGCGCCAGATTGGACGCGCTACTACGGGTGATCGCGCGGCTTTGATGCATAGTGTGATTATGCCGTTTGAGAGGGCGTCACGTCGGGAGGTTCCGGCGGCTTCGCAGGCGGCAACCCGCCCGTCTGGGCCAGTGTGGGGTTGATGGAATGCCGTTCGTGTCGGTGGCCATGCTTGCGCCGGTGTTTTCGTCGCTTCTTGCGAAAGTAGAAGACCCAGATCAGCGCGCCGATGGCAACCAGTATAAATGCCCCGATCATGATAAAAAAATCCACCCACGCTGCTGTCATCGGGCCAACTGTTGGCAGTCCTTCGTCCATAAAATCGGGCAAAATCAGATCTTACAAATCTGCCGGCTGGCAGTCATAGAGTCTCACTCGATGCGCTGTCACCGACGTTCATGTTCAGCCGCTGCATCCGGTAACGGAGCGAATGGCGTGTCAATTTAAGGTATTCAGCAGCTCGCGTCAGGTTAAAATCATGTTGTTCCAGCGCGCGGGTGATGAGTTCGCGCTCCGACCGGGCCAGCGCATCATCGAGCGATTCATCGAGCGCAAGTTGAAAGTGCGGCGTCTTCTGCAAGCGCTTTTCGACATGGAAATCCGGCAGGCTGGACGGCTGGATTTCACGCGTCGTCTCCAAAATCAACGCGCGTTCGATGACATTGCGCAATTCACGAACATTGCCGGGCCAGCCATGAGAAAGCAACCTGGATCGCGCGGCCGGTGTGAAACCGTCCACATTCTTGTTCAGCGCGTCGCGAAACATTTTTAAAAAATATTCTGCGAGCAGGGAAATATCATCGCCGCGTTCGCGCAGCGGCGGCAGCCGGAATTGCACCACATTCAAACGATGGAACAAGTCTTCGCGAAAATGGCCGGCAGCGATGGCTTGGGCGATGTCGCGGTTGGTCGCGGCAATGAGCCGGACGTTGACGCGAAGTTCCTGCGTGCCGCCGACGCGGGTAAATGTGCCGTCTTCGAGAAACCGGAGCAGTTTGGCCTGTAGCGGCTTGCTCATATCGGCGATTTCATCGAGAAATATCGTGCCGCCGTCGGCTTCTTCAACACGCCCGGGTTTTTGTTTCAACGCGCCGGTGAACGCGCCCTTTTCATGCCCGAACAGTTCGCTTTCGAGCAGTGTTTCGGGGATGGCCGCGCAATTAATGCGGATGTAATTAGCCCCGCGCCGCCGGCTCAAAACATGGAGCGCTCCGGCAACCAGTTCCTTGCCGGTGCCGCTTTCGCCGAGGACAAGCGCGCGTGTGTCGGTGGGTGCGACGGTCTGAATCAATTGCCGCAGTTCGCGCATCTTCGGTGATTCGCCGACAATCTGCTCGAGACTGAAGATCTCACCCGTGCGGGAGCGGAGGGTGGCGTTATCGCGCAGGAGCCGGTGGCGCTCGGCGCAACGCGCAACGGCGTGCAGCAATTCCTCCGGCGCAAATGGTTTGCTCAGGTAGTCCATGGCGCCGGCTTTGATGGCTTTCACGGCGAGCTTGGGCGTGGCATAGGCCGTGAGCATGAGCACCGGCAATTCAGGCCATTGGCTGTGGACTTTTGCCAGAAACTCGTAACCGCTCATGCCGCCGAGCCGAGCGTCGGTGATGACCATGAAAAATTCGACGCCGGCAAGGAGTTCCAGCGCCTCCTCGGCCGATTCAGCGGCGCACACCTCGTAACCGTCGTCGCTCAGCAGCGTTTCGAGTGAACGGCGCATGTTCTTCTCGTCGTCAACGACGAGCACGGGTGTCAGCAGGGCGCTCATTTCAAGGATAGTTTCATCAATGCCTTTGCCGGGAAGATTAAGATGAATTTGGCTCCTTTTCCAAGTTCCGATTCGACCCGCACCTGGCCGCCGTAAAGCTCGACGTTGTGTTTTACGATGGCGAGCCCGAGACCGGTGCCATTTTCCTTGGTCGTATAGTAAGCTTCAAAAATACGCTCGATTTTATCGGGGGGAATGCCCGGCCCATCGTCGCGTACGGAAATTTCCACGGAATAATCATGGTGACAATCGGCGGTGACGAACACGTTCCCCTTTTCGCCGATTGCTTCGCGCGCGTTTTTCAAAAGGTTGATCAGAATCTCGGACAGGTGGCCGCGTTGCATCAGCAAGGGCGGAAAACCATGGCCGTATTCGCGGTGAATTTCGATTCCCGTCGGCACCGCCGGGGGAAAAACTCCCGCGATGGCGCAGTCGAGTTCTTCGATAACGTTGAGCTTTTCGACGTGTCCTTCGCTCAACTGTGCGTAGCCCATGATTTGTGTGATGACGCGGTCGGCATGGGCGACCTCTTCCTGGATGATTTCGACTTGCGGTGCGACGGCGCTTTTCCCGTCCCGGAGAGAGCGTTGCAGCGAAAATACGGCACTATTGATAACGGCAAGGGGATTTTTGATTTGATGTGCGAATTCGGCGGCGAGTCGCCCGGCGGAGCGCAATTGGCCCTCGCGGGCGGCAAATTCTTCCGCTTCCTCAATGGCCAGCCGTTGGCGCTCCAGCAACGCTGGCACACCGTAACAACAAATCGCCGTCAGCCACAGAACCACCATGCGCAGCAGGAACGGTTCGCCCAATTCCTCGTGCGGCGTCATGTCCAGCGCCCGGCGCGTGGTGTCATCCAGATTGGTCGCAATGGACACATCCAGGACGGCCACCAGCGCGTAGCAAAGGCTGATAACGAAATTCAAAAGCAATTGGGAAAAGCCGGGAGGCACGCTTATTGCGTTGCGGACAACCAGGGCCACAAACAGCCAAAATAAAATACTGTCCAGCCCCCCGGTGATCAACATCATGGCCGCGACCAAAAGCCCGTCCACCAGGCTGCTGGTGACCACGGTCCATTGCACAACCGCCAGCGGCAGCTTCCAGACGTTCAACAAAGGCATGGCCAGCAGCACGCTGGCGAGGATGTAAAACCCGAAAATTAATTGCACCGTCTCCACGGTTACATCCAGCGCGCTGGAAATCTCGATCATCCATGGGCTGTAGTTGAACGAATGAAAAATCATGATGATGAAGACCGTCTTGATGGGCAGCATGATGTCCCGCTCCATGATTTCGATGCGGTGGAGCAGGCGCGGCGGATCCGGTGCCGGGATCTCCAGCAACGCGGGCAGCCGCTTCAGCCATTGCCGGTGGCTTGATTTCATAAATTTACCGCAGCGGTACAATTTTTTACCGCAGCAATGTCACTGCGCGATCGGCAATCGCTTCGACCGGCCATAACCGGCCGATGCCTTCGTAACCGCAGGAAAGCATTCCTTCATCCGGGCCGATAAATTCCACCCCGCGAGACTTGAGCGTTTTGACATTTCCCTGCGTGGCCGGATGCAACCACATTTTGCCGTTCATCGCCGGCGCGATCAGAATTTTTGCTTTTGGGTTCAACGCCAGCGCAATGCAGCTCAGGGCATCATCGGCGACGCCGTGCGCCAGTTTTGCCATCACGTTCGCCGTCGCGGGAGCGATGAGCAAAAGGTCCGCTGCATCCGCCAGCTCGATGTGCGCCGGCTTCCAGCCTTCTTCTTCGTCATAAAGACCGGTCACGACCGGATGGCGCGAGAGCACTTTGAACGGCAACGGCGTGATGAACCGTTGCGCGTCGGCGGTCATCACCACACGCACGCTGCACTTTTGTTTCGTCAGCAGGCTGGCCAGGTCCGCCGCCTTGTGCGCGGCAATGGAGCCGGTAACACCGAGGACGATGTTTTTCTTCATCTTGATCGTGAGCTTAAGCTGAATCCTTTGCTGTGCCAATCCGATACCGGCCGGCCTTATTAAGGTTCAGTCCGGGATTCAAAAATCCGGGGCTTGCGACCGCGCCGTGCGCATTTTCTCCGCCTCAACAATCGCCAGCATCCGCCGCAAATCTTCCTGGACCGACAGGCTGATCAAAAGGTAATCGAAATTCCTCCACTGCGCGATCTCCTGCCGGGCTATCCCGAGCCGCTTTTGGATTTCCTCGGGCGCGTCCGAAGCCCGTTTTTGCAGGCGTTCTTGCAGCACTTTGATCGAAGACGGCGTCAAAAATATCGTTACGAGCGCGCTCTGCAATTCGGGCTCGCTCCGCGCCCGCTCGCGAATCGTCGCCGCACCCTGCACGTCCAGATTCAGCAAAACGTCCCGGACCGAACGCAATTTGTCCAGGAGTTCGGACCGCAGGATGCCATAACGCCAGCCAAAAACAGTCGCGTGTTCGATGAATTCCCCCGCCTGTTGTCGCTTTTGGAATTCCGCCGGTTGGAAAAAATAGTAATCCACGCCGTTCTTTTCGCCGGGCCGCGGCGCGCGCGTGGTGCAGGTGATGGCACGTGTGATGTCCGGCCGCGCGGCCAGCAACTGGAGGCACAAGGTCGTCTTGCCGCCGCCGGAGGGCGCGGAGATGAGGAACAAAAGCGGTGTGCTGCCCGGCTTTTGGGGCGCGCCTACAGTTCCCGGCTTTTGATTCCCGGCATTCATGTCACTTGTCACATCATTCCACGTTTTGCGCCTGTTCGCGGAACTTTTCCAATTCCGCCTTGAGCGTCACCACCTCGCGCGAAATGAGCGCGTCGTTGGCTTTCGAGCCGATGGTGTTGACTTCGCGGTTCATTTCCTGCGCAAGAAAATCCAGCGTGCGGCCCACCGGTTCTTTCATTTTCCGGCAATCTTCAAACTGCTGGAAATGACTTTGCAATCGCGCCAGCTCTTCGGAAATGTCCGAACGGTCGGCGAAGAAAACCACCTCTTTCAGCAACCGTTCGTCATCCGGCGCGGGGGTTTCGAGCCCGGCGTTTTTGATGCGTTCGATGAGTTGCTGGCGGTAACGCTCCGTCGCCTGGGGCGCCTGCTTTTGGATGCGTCCGACGCATTGGCGCATGACGCCGATGTGCGCCGCTAAATCCGTTGCCAGATTTGCGCCTTCGCGTTCCCGCATTTTCACCAGCGCGGCGAGCGATTGTTTCAACGCCTTTTCGACCGCCGGCCACAAATTTTCCGCCCCGGCCAGTTCCTCGTCGGTCTGAAAAACACCCGGCGCGCGCACCAGATGGTCGAGACTCACATTGCCTTCGAGTTTGAGTTGTTTGGCGAGACGATTGAGTTCGCGCGCGTAAGCCTTGGCCAGTGGCACGTTCAGATGCATCCGCGCCGAAAGTCTGTCCTCGCCGGCGTGCAACGAAACACGCGCCGTCACGCGCCCGCGCGCGACGTGGCGGTTGATGGTGTCACGGATGGGCGCTTCGAGCAGTTCCATTTCCCGCGGGAGGTTTGCGTAAATCTCGGCCTGTTTGCGGTTCACCGAACTGAGTTCGACCGTGACCTTGAAGCCGTCCCGCGCGCATTCGCCGCGCCCGTAACCCGTCATGGATTTCATTGCCGTCCAATATGCAAAAATCTCCTTTGACAGGCGAACAAATTCTAATTTTAACAATTGTAGGGGCCGACGTGAAGAGGCTCATTTCAAGATTAAAGGGAAGGGGCGGATTTATTTAAAGACTCGTTACCTCGCCTTCTGACACGAATTGAAAAATCAAACTCGCCGAGCGAAAATAAAAGTTTAGCCGGGGATCGTTCAACCTTGAACGAATGGATTCAGCGGCAAGGTCTGGGAGCAGAATGGCGGCAGGTTTCAAGCGCGCAGTGATTTCAGCGCTTCCCGAAAATCTACCGGCAACGGCGCTTCAAAACTCATTTCCTTTCCCGTGCGCGGATGGATAAACGACAGCTCGCGCGCGTGCAGCATCACCCGCGATGGCTCGTAGCCCGTCAGTTCGGCGAGCTTTTTATTCTGGCGCGCGCCGTAGGTTTCGTCGCCTGCCAACGGATAGCCGAGAAATTGGAAATGGACGCGAATTTGATGTGTGCGGCCGGTGTGGATCTGCGCCGCAACAAACGTGGCGGAGTTCAGCCGTTCGAGCACACGGTAACTCGTATGTGCCGCGCGGCCGGAACTATCATCGCGCACGGCCATGCGCTTGCGGTGTGTCGGATGCCGGGCGATGGCGGCATGGATTTCGCCGGTGTCCCGCGCAAGTTCGCCGCACAGAATCGCGTTGTAAATTTTTTCGACCTCGCGCGCGGCAAATTGTTTGGAAAGGGCCAGATGCGTCTCATCATTTTTGGCCACGACGAGGCAGCCGCTGGTTTCCTTGTCCAGCCGATGAACAATTCCGGGCCGCGCGACCCCGCCGATGCCGCTGAGCGAGCCCTGACAGTGATGGAGCAGCGCGTTGACGAGTGTGTGTTCCTCATTGCCAGCGGCGGGATGCACGACCAGCCCGGCGGGTTTGTTTAAAACCAGCAGCGATTTGTCCTCGAAAAGAATGTTCAGTGGAATTGCTTCCGGTTGCGTTTCGAGGGGCCGGGCATCCGGCCAATGGATTTCGATTTGTTCGCCGGCGCGCGGACTGTGCGTGGGCTTGGCCGGCTGGCCGTTGACTTGCACGTGGCCTTGCTCAATCAGCCGCTTCAGGGCAACGCGTGAAACGGCGGGAAATTTTGTACGCAGAAAAGCGTCCAGCCGGCCGCCCGGCAGCGATTTTTCAACGGTGAAAATTTCCGCGTGCGAGGGCATTTCAGCGTCACTTGTCACTCGTCACGGATTTGGTGTTGTGCTCATTTTTCCAGGTGATGAGGAAGATGAGCGCGACGCCGGTGCAGATGGCGGTGTCGGCGATATTGAACGCGGGAAAACCGATCTCATCGCCACCCCGTTGTTGCAGATAGAAACGGAGGAAGTCCACCACTTCATGCCGGCTGGGCAACAGGCGGTCGGTAAGGTTGCCGGCGATACCGCCAAAAATCAGGCCGAACGCGACCTGGCCCGGCAAGGTGTGTGAATCAAAATGATGCCGGGTGAGAAACAGCGCGACGAGCGCGAGCAAGGCGACAACGGCCAGGGTGATATTGTTCCCGCTGAAAAGGCTCCAGGCCGCGCCGGTGTTGCCCCAGTGAACAAATTTAAAAAAGCCCTCAATGACGATTTTTTCGTGGTACGCCGGCAGCGTTTGCAGCACCAGCCATTTGGTGAATTGGTCCAAACCGAAGACCACCAGCGCCAGCGCTGCGATGCGCCGGTTCGATTTCTGAAAAATGCGTTGTGTGTCGGCCGTGTCCATTTGTGGACGGCAATTTAATCGAATTGCCAAAATTAACCATGAAATACCCATAATACGAGGAAATTGAAATTTACCCCTGCGCCGGTGTTTTCGATTGAAACAAATAAAAGCCGGCATTTCGGAACAGTTGGAATTTCCCCTTTTCCCGGGGCGTGGCAAATGCTTACGATGCGCCCATGGCATTGATGCGGATTTTGGTGGACGGCTACAGCCTGTTGCACAACTGGCCGGAGCTGGCTCCAGGCTGCCCGCGCCATTCGGAACGCGCCCGCAAAGAGTTGGCCGATATCCTCACGCGTTATCACGACGCAACGGGCACGCCGATCACGATTTTTTTTGACGGCGCAGGAGCGCGGGCCGGAGCGCCGAAACTGGAAACGGATTCCGCCGTGGAAATTTTGTTTTCGCGCGCGGGCCAGACCGCGGACCAGATGATTGAACGGGCTGCGCATCGTTTCAACGCCTACGGCGAAATATTGGTGGTGACGGACGACCGCGCCGAGCGCGACGTGGTTAGCGGCATGGGCGCGTCAGTTGCCAGTTGCGGGAATTTTCTCCGCATGATCGGGGATGCCATGGCGGAATTGCAGGACGAGTTGAAAAGCTATAACCGGACGGAATTGAATCGTTTCAATCGCCATCCGCGGCGCGATTTAAAGTGAATATGATAACGAGCCGAGACCAATTCTACCGCCGCCTGCGAATCATCGCCGTGCTGCTCGCGGGCGTTTTTTTAATTTCCAAAATGCCGGCGCAACCGGCGATGCAACCGGTAGAAAATCATTTTCTGCTCGTCTTCAACACGTCTTCGGACATGAAAAAGCGCCTGCCGGCCGTAAAGATTGCGTTGGACATGATGCTGGCGCGCAACATGCAGGGCCAGTTGCACGCCGGAGACAGCATCGGCGTATGGACATTTGACCGGGAGGTGCACAGCGGGCAGTTCCCGCCGCAACCCTGGGTGCCGCAGAATGCCGCATTGATTGCATCGAACATCACCCGGTTCGTTGCCAAACAACATTACTCGAAAAAGACGAGTTTCGACGCGTTGCGCCCTTATCTCAATTGGGTCGTCCAAAATTCAGATCGGCTGACGGTGCTGATATTCTGTGACGGAGAAAGTGAGATTTCGGGGACGCCGTTTGACGCCAGCATCAACCAAATTTTTAAGCAACGGCAGGTAGAACGCAGAAATACGCGGCAACCATTCATCCTCCTGCTCCGCTCACAACTGGGCAATTACACCGGCTGCACCATGACTTTGCCGCCGGCGCAGGTCAATTTTCCTGAATTTCCACCGTTCCCGCAAATGCCGGGTGAGCCAACTATCGCGCCCGTACCACCGCCTCGACCACCCGTTGTAGTGCCGCCGCTCATCATCATCGGAACCAAAGCGGGCACCAATTTGCCGCCGCCCAAACCGCCGTCGCCGCTGACCACCAATCCGCCGCCGGCGGCCGTTGCCGCGCCCGCTACCAACCTCGTTGCAACCGTTGAAACGAATTTACCGGCGACGGCGGCCATGGCGCAATCAGCCGGCGTGCCTGTGGTCCCGACGGCCAATCCAACTCCCCGGCCTCCGGCGGTTCAGATGAACACCGTGATCTCGCCCGAAAGCTCCGGCTTGAGCGGCAAACGGGCACTGGTTATCGGCGCGGCATTTTTGGTCCTGGCGGGCGTATTGACGGCGTTGCTGTTGGGCCGATCGCATAAGACCGGCCACGGCAGCCTTATCACACGCTCGATGAACAAGGGCGGAAAGCCGCCAATGGGAAAATAAAGCGACTGCATTTCCGGGCGTGACTTTTCATCATGCCTGTGGAAAATTTCCAGCCGATGAAAACATGGATATGGATTTGCCTCGCCGCCATTGCCGCGGGTGCGACGTTGTTTCTATGCCGCAGCACTGACGGAAACCAGCCTTCCGACAATCAGCGGGCGGAGACCCAGGAGAAAGCTGCGTCCGTCTCGCCGGGTTTGCTCGATCCCGCCAAGCTCACCGCGAAAGCGCCTGAGACTTTCCAGGCGCAGTTTGACACGACCAAGGGCAAATTCACCATCGAAGTCACCCGCGCGCTTGCGCCCAACGGCGCGGACCGTTTTTTTAACCTGGTTCGTTCCGGCTACTTCACGGACGTCGCCTTCTTTCGCGTGGTTCCCGGTTTTATGTGTCAGTTTGGTATCCACGGCAACCCGAACGTCTCTGCGAAGTGGCGAGAAGCGGCGATCCCGGATGACCCCGTCAAGGGCAGCAACACGCGCGGCACCATCACCTTCGCCACCGCCGGTCCCAATACGCGCACCACGCAGTTGTTCATCAACTTCGGCAACAACGTCAATCTCGATGGCATGGGATTCTCACCTTTCGGCAAAGTGATTGAGGGGATGGATGTGGTGGACAAAATCAATGGCGAATACGGCGACGGCCCTCCGTATGGCGCCGGGCCGAATCAAGGACGGGTCCAGGATGAAGGCAACGCTTACTTGAAAAAAGATTTTCCGAACATGGACTACATCAAATCCGCCAGCATCGTTTCGACAAACAGCGACAAAGAAGCGCCTAAAAAATAAATTGCAAATTTATGAGCGAACTTGCCCGTATCACCACCACCGAAGGCGAAATGATCATTGAATTCTGGCCCGACGTTGCGCCCAAAACCGTCGAAAATTTCAAGAAGCTCGCCAGCCAGGGTTTCTACGACGGCACCTGTTTCCATCGGGTCATCAAGGATTTCATGATTCAAGGCGGCGACCCGCAGACCAAGGACCCGGCCAAGGAAAGCGTCTGGGGCACGGGCGGGCCCGGCTACACTGTCAAGGCCGAGTTCAACGACCGTTCGCACGTCCGCGGCGTGATTTCCATGGCGCGCTCCAACGATCCCAACTCCGCCGGCAGCCAGTTTTTCATCTGCCACGGCGACCCGACGTTTCTGGATCGGCAATACACCGCGTTTGGCAAATTGATTCAAGGTGACGACGTTTTGGAGAAAATCGCCACCACGCCCACGCGGCCCCAGG
>Ga0265338_10003271_pt1 | contig 23018 bp, 51 predicted proteins | sample 42126metaG_FD_193579 | JGI IMG/M metagenome (GOLD analysis project Ga0265338, IMG submission 193579) | Rhizosphere microbial communities from Carex aquatilis grown in University of Washington, Seatle, WA, United States - 4-21-26 metaG | ecosystem: Host-associated > Plants > Roots > Rhizosphere... | reverse complement strand
TGGTAGGAATTTAGTTTCGTTTCAGAATTTATGAATTAGTAGAAATTTGTGAAACGAAACAAAAGTTCGTAGTTAGTAACCTTCTGAAACAAAACAAGCGAACTACGTGATTTTTAGTAACCTTCTGAAACAAAACAAACTATGTTCACTGCAACATGATTAAATACTGCCCAAACCACCGCGTAACTTTACATTGTCCCAAGTTGTCCGAAACAAAAACGATGTGTTTGCTCCACAGTTGTAGAACGGGAATTTATATAGATTACGTCGTAAGTATTTGATTTGCGATTTGTTTTGAGGGCCTGTTCTACCTGACTAATATTGTGCGCAAAAAATGGCGCGAGAGTGTGGGTACTAACTGGCAGTTTGCCGCGAACTTGGGCAGCGATTGCGGTCTGAACTATACAATAATTTACCTAAAAGAGAGGGTGTACAAAACCCTAAATTTGAGCACAATTTTAGTCAGGGGTAACCTACTACTAACTAACTATTTTTAAAATATATATTTATATATAATAATCAATAACTTAGAACATTTTTAATTAGTATAGCAAAACATGAACTATGCTTGATCCTGTACCCAAACCGTGGTACAACTGACAAACCTCCAATCCCACCTTTTTTGGGACAATGTAAAGTTTATGGAAATTCCAAAACGTGATATCCTCGAAATCATAAAAGACATTTATTCTGAAAGTGACAATGCTTCTTCTCCATCGCTGCCAATACCAGCAATAGAAATCGCGCCTAATCCCGACGCTCTGCCGTTAACGCGCAATAATAATTCCAAGATATCCTTGGCTGATGCAGAAGACATCCGCAACAGATATATGACCGAAGAACGCGGTTATAAAACAATCCGCGAAATAGCCAAACGGTATAATTCTTCAGCTAGTGCGATTCACAGGATCTTATCTAAACAAACCCACGTCACAGAAAAAACCAAATTAAAAGGTTTTCAGCTGCGTGAACGAAACTTAGCAGAAGCTAAAGCTACTCGTCTCGCTGCACGACGTGTTGTAAAAAAATACTATTACCCGAAAGGCACAGGTAGACCACCCGGCCCAAAACCCAAGCCCAACACACCAGAATACTTCTGGAGCCACACTGACCGTGCTCGCCAAGAGCCTATAAACCCAGAACTATGCTGGCCGTGGTGGCGCACAGGGCTTAACCCGCGTATCCGATGGGCTGGACAGCAAGCCTCCCCCTGCCGGATCGCAGCGGCTCTAGAAGGGCTTATACCGCACACTGCGATCTCTAATCCCACAATACCGGGCGAGGTTGCTTACAATATTCATCATAGCTGCCCACAGAATATTAATGGCTTAGATATTATGTGCTGCAATCCCAAGCACTTTAAAATAATTACTTACCCAATACCTTTTAGATTGCGTAAGAGTTTAAATACCAATGAAATATACAATCTAAGGGAAGATTACTTAAATAAATTATCAATAGAAGATTGTATGGCTAAATACAATATTTCTAGAACTATGGCCGAGTATGTTTTATTACTCAAAACCAAAATCTAAACAAAATAGTTATATTAATCCTTGCTCTATATACCTAGTTATGCTATACTATAATAGTCCCGCCAGATCTAAAATCTAGGCTCAACCCTTTTCAAATTCCTACCATGTGGTGGGAAACAGAGTAAACAGAGTAATTAATCATGGCCAGAAAAACTAGCCCACACCTGCATAATTATTCTAAGCAAGAACGGCTCGATGGGCTAAACTGGACATATATTGGCATGTATACAAACAGTAATATGGACTGGTACATACATGAATTATCTTACCGACAATATATAAACTATATAACACAGAAAGAGCCGCTGTCTGGTATGAGATTCTTCTGGGCCATAGACGACCATTTAAGATTTCAGTGTTTAGTAAACTCTTTATGGTATTTACTAAATGAATACGATTGAATTAGACACAATACTTAGATCCCTAGAATTCATCTGCTTCATGCTGAATGAGTTTGAGTATAACCCTCAAGAACAATGGACGCCGCGCTTGGCGACCAGATTTGAACTAACAATAACATGGACTGGTAATAGTAATAAGGATTTCGGCGTGGCAGCGGTTTACTGGCACAACGATCTTAAGAGTTATACTTCTTTGTCTCTACTACATTATTTCTTGAACACCCATGAATCTTAAAATAGACAAGCAATTGCACGATAGATATCTTTTCACGCAGGCAGGTGCGAAGAGGGCTGTTTTGTCTCCGTGGGATACCCTATCAGATCCCGTTCGCATAAGTCTTTTTCTAGATACGCTGTATTTAATATTGAATCTTAGAGAGCAGAGATTAGAGATTAATAAATCATGTATCTATCTGAAGAAAATAAATCATGTATATATCTGAAGAACAAGAACGGGAATACGTATCATGTTGGGCAGGCGCAATGCTCGCGTCACGTCCATCTTGGCTAAGGGTAGATCCAAAAAGGGTTGAACGCTTTATGAATATATTATATTCACTTCTTAACCCATCGTGATCCATCATGAACAGAGTAAATAGGAAATTAAAAATTAAAAAGCTGCGGAAAAAGCTTCGCATAAGACTGTACTCTGATTATCCGGGCATATTAAAGATTTTGTTTCTTATTGTAAACAACAAAGCTTTAAGAAATGCAAAGCAGTGAAGTAGTCATGGGCAAGCAATACCACGAATGGATTCCGTGGTGGAAAGAGTATTACCTGGAAGCTCGGGCCGGGAGATATAGGATAGCTTGGGAAGAGTATAAAAATAGTGGTGATCAAGTTAAAAAGCGCGATGAGCCGTTGCTTAATGTTTATTTACTATGGTGGATATTGAACGACTATGAAACCCAAGAAATCTAAACCAACTAAACCAGCTGAACAGGCAAGAATATTTAAACGCAGTTATAAAACTTGGGTTTGTATATGGGAGGGAGCATTCGGTCATATTCCTTGGCAGAATAATCCACGGTCTAATGTAGAAAAGCTTTTGAATCTATGGGTAATATGGTGGATCTTAAATGACCATGAAAAACAAAAGCAAAAACAAAAGAAAGTCTAAATATAGACCTAGGTTTAGATCATTAGCATGGGCTCATACTATACTTATACCGTGGAGCGAGATTGAAGTATGGCGACACAAAGAATACAAAGCTTTAAACTATATTCTACATAGACTAGGTTATATATTAAACCATGACTAGACAAGACTTAATAGATCGTTTACGTAACGCCTATAAAATTTCTTGGATAAACAACAATCCTAGGGGTTACTTAAAAGTTTTATTTAGAGCATTGAATTTTTATGAAGGGCGCTAAAACATACGAGCAATTGAGGAGTAAGTTTGTCAGGATTGAGGGCAATATTCCATACCTAGTGCGCATAAACAGGGCGCGGTGGTGGAAAAGCAATCAATGGCTAGATGGCTCACTCCCTGCACTTACACCAGAAGAGCTTATGAAAAATATTCCATCAAGATTATATTTCTATTGGTGGATATTAAACTTCTGGAAGAGATAAATTCTTATGATCTATAGCAAACCCAAGCAGTTTTTTAAGGCTTTTAAAACTCTTGAAGCCCGACAGGAATCTCTATGGCTCAGGAAGCATTTCTATGCATCGTTGTATAAAACAAACAAAGGCGATAAACGTTGGAATAGTAATGATCCCAATCATCATAGATTCTTACAGTTTTTATATTGTGTCTTAAATTTATCCTAATCTTAAATCTTCGCGAGCAGCCGAAGGCGTCGCGAGCGTAAACAGAGGAATTAAATATGACCACGAAAGCGAAAGGCTGTGTGAAGCTGCGGCGTATCTCCAAGCTCAGGGAATACTACAAGGCCGGCTATTACAGAGTGGAGGCGAACAAGAAGCGCAGGCTCGCCACCATCGTGCGCAACTTCCCCGAGGATCTTCAGGCGCAGACCCTGCTGGCAAAGCTGGCGGGTGAGCCCAAGCTGGCGGGCGCACTGACCGCTATTGTCGGCAGCGCCAAGAAGCGTCCGGGCAAGATCAAGGCCGCGCAACTGCGCAGGCAGAAAATGGAGAGGAAGCACAGTGGACAAACCATTATTTCCCAACCATCAGTTTGATGAGTTAAGCAAATGGGATATGGACTATATTGCTAGGAATCATAACTGGGAGAATTATGAATGGTGGGCTGTAGACTGGCGGACTTCTGACCTCAGAGGTATGCGTTGGAAGACGAGGAAACGATTTAGCCCTCACCAGATAGTAATAATGTATCTGGTATATTTTATTTTGAATGAAGCAGAGTAGTTATGGATAAAAAATCATTCTCTAGGGCTCCTATCCGGGCTAATAGACGACCTTCTACTAGTTACTATAAATGGAGACATTATTATAACGGTGTAAGGGAAGCTGATCCTGAACGCTTCCCTAAGCGGGCTGTTTATTTGACAAGCAATATAGAAAGCGTACACGGCAGTATTTATTTTATATGGTGGATGCTGAATGACTTTACCTAAGCCCACTAAAGCGGAGGCTGCATTATTCAATGGTAATTATACCGACTGGTATGTAATGAGATATTGCCTGCGTAGACTTTATAGTATTCTTAATTCTTAATCACTGAGGAATTAACATGAGCGAAGCTAGATCATGGGATGCCAATGGCTCCCCGATATTTGACAACATCAACTCTCACTTTGATATTTTACTCACGGACCCATCCCCTGCCGACAACATCCCGCGCGACTGGGAAGTTGACTTGGCTATCTTGGAGACCATAGCCCAAGACCTGCGCGCCAAGGGTGACTTCGATGCAGCCAAGGAAATTCTGGAATGCATTGACGATCTGCGTAGCCTGATGGCTGAGCAAAATCCTACCGTGCGGTAGGAAACTGGCATCATGCGCATATTTTTTACATTCCCGGCATGGTATCCACCGCATAAGAAAACTATGGGGTGTGCATCTAAGAATCTGAGCACAGAGTATCACAGTGAAGCGTGGCTTAATTATCTCTGGCGCATGATGAACTGGGATGATCTGCGGGATATATATAAGGCACTAAACAAATGAAAATCTTAATGATCAATCAGCCAGTGAAGATATTGAAGTTATCACTGTGGCAATGTTTTATATCTGGGATTGTAGCAACTATTTGTTTCTACGGTGTCTTGAGGTCCGAGACCATATGGATACAAGCAATGAACGCCGCGTGTGTAGCGTGGAATATTATTGCATTCAAGCTTGAGCTAGATAAGATTAACAAAGCCATCCGCGCTGCGGTGAAGCCCGATGAAACTTAAATACCCCAAGCCACCGCGCTACGCGGTGGAGTGCTCATATTGCCAACGTGGCTATCTTGGTCGGTGGGGCCGATGGGATATTTATCTCTGCCAGTTTGACGAGAAAATCGCCTCTGACCCAGATGACCGCAAGCCATTTTTCATTATATACGGCGCGGACTCAACCGGAACAGAACAACAGGATTACCACGAGCTTGTCAGTGCTGATGAATATATAGAAGATATAGGGCTTGATGACTGTAACCTAGATATGCCTCTGGTTGTTTTTAATCGCGCTAAAGAACTATTGGTTATACACATAGCTAAGATATTAAACTCATGAGTGCCCCCATGAAAGTTCCTTTTTATAATATTACATGCCCCGATTGTAAAAGGCATTTTCTAGGGGGTATTATACATAATACTAAGCGTTATGATGTTTATTACTGTAAAATCTCCGCAAGAGATAACCGTAATATATTATTCTACTATGAAAGCGCCGCTGAAGATAGACGCCAACCAATTCATACAGGTCACATAGGTGGGATGATAATAGGAGAGCCGTATGATTTCGGGGGAGAATACGAGGGCCTTAATATCTTGGGGGAAAAATTGTTTTTGGTTTATCTCGGAGATAAACTAAATGAGATATAAAATAGATTGTGATGCTTGTATAACGCACCCCTTGGGGGAGTATGGGAGGTATGATTTATACTTCTGCCAGACTTGTAGAGAGGATAATTTTAATTTTTATTATTATAGTGGAGACTGTAATAAAAATATTAAGAAAGAGAATCATGGGGTTGAGAAAACAATGCACTGGTTTTCAGAAGAGGATTTTGTTGAGGGCTCTGAAGCCTACGAGATTTTATTAGCATTTATATTCTTCCTGACAAATGAATAGTATGAATAAACTATTTAAACCTAGATATGAAATCACATGCCAATTTTGCAACCGACGCCCAATAGGTCAGTATGAAAAATACGATCTGTATTATTGTAAATCTGGCCCATCTGATGATTACAACTGGATGGCATATGACAAAGACTCACCAGATCCAGATGATCCAGATGTAGGCCACGCGTTCGTGAGTGTTAGGTATCGTAAAAATACTGATAAGTTAGTTATGGCCTTCGTGTGGTATTTACTAAATGAATAAACTATTTAAACCTAGATATAAAGTCGTATGCCTACAATGCAAAAGGCACCCTGTAGGTCAATGGGACAAGTATGATCTATACTGGTGTAAGCCTTCCCCGGGTGATAGGTGGAACGCGATGATTTATGATAAAGATCATGAAGAGGGACATTGCTACACTATTTTAGAATGGGTAGTAGTAGAAAGCCGCCCTGTAATGTATTTAATGTTTACATTCTATATTCTTAATAACCTAGGAGATTCATAATGAATAAACTATTTAAACCTAGGTACATCGTGCATTGTCAGTTTTGTAACAAACACCCGCTAGGCCAGTGGAATGAGTATGATTTATATTTCTGCCAGACTGGTCCGGGTGATACTTATAATTGGATGGCTTATAAACGAGATGGGCAAGAGGTAGGTATTTCAAATGGTCACTCGACAGTATCTGTTCGATATAACTATAAAAAAGATAACATATACTTGGTTCTTAGTTTTTTGGGATTGTTAATAAACGAAGGCAACAAGGAGATCTTAAAGTGAAACTTTGGCAGGTGTTTGATACTGATGGAGTAACGCATTGGTGTGCAACCCAACAGGAAGCCCGCAAGCTTAAGACAAAGCTGGCGACGGGAACTGGCATCCGGCGCGGCGATATCGTGGTGCAGCCAATTGAAGTTCCTACGCGCACCCGCGAGGATCTTTGTAAGTGGCTGAACGATAAGGAACCCGAGCCGCCTGAACAACCCGTAGGACAGGGTTAAATATCTTTCTTAAAAGCTGGACCAAGCTGTAAAGTTATAGTATAATGGGTCCTATAATGGAGATCGTGCGATATATGTGTCCTAAAGGCGACAGAAAGCGCAATGGTTCCGGCCGGGCTATCGTATACCAAATCGCCAGCCTCATAGAGAGAGGAACCCGGTACCGCTACTTTGATATAGCCAATCCGGCGCATGATCTCCATTATTTAATTCTTAATCAATTTCCTACCATGCGGTAGGAATTACAACGGAGCACAAGCTTATGAATTCTTTGGTTGTTCCCAATATCCACAAGCCGGCGCATATTACTTCGCTGGCTACCTCGTCCATCCTTGTTGATGTTCCTGTCCGTGTCTGGACAGCAACAAAGCGTGACAAGCAATCCTCACGCGAGCTTACCGACGCCAAGGGTGCCGATCCCACCGCTGCCGACGTGACGCAGCACTTACTGGCCGACAATCCCCGGCTCAAGCTGGTGAAGAATTACCGGCAGCATATCTATAACTGGAAGCAGCGGCGCACTTACCCATGGGCGGGTAGTCTGGGGCTGCTTCCGGTGATTGATTTGCCGAAGTTCATGAGCGAGTTTCAGGAGCATCAGCGTGAATTTAACAAGCTGGTTGATGACTTCTTTGGCCCAAATGATGACGCGTATAACCAAGATATCTCGAACATGGCCTTCAAAGCCGGAAAGTTCTTCAATAAGAACAATTATCCCCCGGCTGATCTTGCTCGTCATTACTTTGGCATTGATGTATTTACTTCTAACGTGCCTGAAGGTGATTACCGCTGCGCAATCGCAGTGGAAGCGGCCGAGGACGTTTACTTAAATACGGCCAGACAGTACGAGAAGTACATTGGTGAAATGGCCGACACGCAGGTGAATCAATTATCAGAAGTCATGGAGAGCTTGAGCAAGTGTTGTACTGTAGAGACATCCGTTGGTGACGATGGCAAAGTGAAAGTCTCCAAGGGAAAGATCTACGACAGCACCATTGAGAAGGCCATCAGATACTGCGAGGTATTTGAGCAGTTCAACGTGACCGGCAACCCCAAGCTGGAGGAAGCACGCAGCAGGCTGGCGAAGGTTCTTCAGGGTATGAACGTCGGCGCGCTGCGCGAGTCGGATCACCTGAGAATCACAGTCAAGAACGAGGTCGATGATATCCTCAGTAAGTTCCGATAATGTTTCCTAGCCTCTGTAGGAGACCCAGTTACGACGAAATGCGAATAGAGGAAGGATATAAATTTGCATCGATGGTTGTTAACGCATCGCATGATAAGCCAATAGATGCCTTCTGGGTTGTGTGGATGTTTGTTAAATTAAACGGAGTAAACACATGAAATACTTTTCACTTGGCTTTATTATCTTTCTTCTTGTACTATCCTTCTCGTGTCTACCGGGCTGTACTACAAACCCGTACCCGACGAAGGTCTACTACGAGATCCACGATGCGCCCGTGCCGAAGATGAAGATTATCAATCGGCCCGATGGGACGCAGGCTATCGTAGAGGATCGAAATGGGTGAGGCACCCTATGAAAATTATGCGGCTGCTGACAGCACAAAGATTTTTTTCAAAAAGTAAAAGCACCCGTGTGCGTCTTAAAATTATCTTTGACGTACTGAATAGTTCATATATTGATGACAACAGGAGATTGGTATATGATTCAAGAAGATCTTCACTGGTTCAGTAAGAGTCTTTCTAGAAAGATTCTTGGGGTTATTCTGGTCTGTCTGGGATGGGGTTTAGTAGTGGGCTATTACTGGTAGGCTTAACTATGGTGGACCCTTTTTATTATCTCGTCACTATCTTTTATCTTCTTAACTATGAAGCACCTTCCTTGGTATCTCGGTTATCTCGTCACTATCTTTTATCTTCTTAACCATGAGCAGGCCGAAAGGCCGTTGGGAGTATAGAAATGTCCAAGCTGATGCGCGAAAAGCTGACCATTGATCAAATCCTCAAACTGATTGACACGGTAGGGAGGGATATCACCATCGTGATTCGCAGTGAGCCGGGCTGTGGTAAGAGTTCATTGCTTACCATGCTGAATGAAATCCACGGCCCCAAGTACGACTACATCTATGCTGACTGTCCGGTGCTGGATCTGTCCGATGTTGTCATGCGCATCCCGAACCATAACTCGCGGACCCTTGAGAGTTATGTGTCTGGGCTGTTCAAGATGGAGTCCAAGAAGCCGAAGATTATCATGCTGGACGAGCTGATGAAGTCGCCCAAGATGATGCAGATTATCTTCACACGTCTGATGCTGGAACGATGCGTGGGGGATGTTGCTCTCCCTGAAGGCTCTATTGTCTTTGCGACCAGCAATAATGTTTCGGATGGTGTGGGCGATACGATGCTGGCGCACGCCGGCAATCGGGTGATGCTTATCGACATGAAGAAGCCCGACCACAAGGAATGGGGTGTGTGGGCAACCAACAACGGTATCTCTGCACTGACGCGCGCATGGGTTGCCATGAACTCCAAGGCAATGAACAGCTACACGGAACTGAGCGATACCGAGCGCAAGGACAACCCGTTCATCTTTGATCCGAGCAATACCAAGCTGTCGTTTGTGTCTCCGCGCAGTCTCGCGAAGAACGACATCACGGTGAAGAATCGGAAGATTCTTGGCGACACGGTTACCCGCGCGGCGATGGCCGGGACAATAGGCCAAGCTGCTGCGGAGTCAATGGCGAGTTTCTTCCTGATCGAGCAAGACCTGATGAGAGTCAGTGAGATCATTGCCGACCCGGAGCACGTGCCGGTGCCGTCGAACATCGGCGCGATGCTGATGATCCTGTTCAACGCCGTGGATGAGATTGACACTCAGGACATGATGAGTGGGTTCATGAAGTTTGTCGTGCGGATCAAGCAGGCAGAGATGCAGGCAATCTTCTATACGATGGCTTGCCAGTCTAAAAAGACTCTCAAGCTGGCGAAGAACAACAAGTATCTTAGTGAGTGGATGGTCAGGAACTTCGCCCTGTTCACGTGATCGAGAAGTCTCTAAGCTGGTTAGCTTGGGCCTTAGAGGATGGGCTACCCACACAGGTACCCGACAGATGGGACGTGTGGGTAGTTTATTACAGGCAGAACTGGCATCGGATACGGAGCGAAGTAGATGGATGAGCTTGAGATGGAGACGCCGTGCCGGGAGTTAGAGTTAATTGGAGATCGACTACGTGGCACTTTAGTATATTTTGGTAATTGGCTAAACCAAAAAGATCGACGGCAAATACTTAAAGGCACGTCTTATACAATGGCGCTCCAGCGTTTTAATTCTGATGGGGATCTCCAGAAATACTTTGAAACTATTAGGAGCAAACTGGAATGAACATTTCACAGTTAGAAGAAGCAGCGACAGAGAAGCTTGAACAGCTGTCAATGATGGCATCAGTATGTATGATACTGATACTCCGTGCTGGTGGTAAGATTGATATTACCCAAGCCGAATACGAGAGCGTAGCCGGGCATCCGATGCTTACTCAGTGTAGCGCATCACAAGATGGACATACCGTGTCTATTTCCGTGGAGCCGTATGGCAGAGGGGAGTTAAACTAATGAGCCTCTTCAAAGAAACAGCGGAAGCTAAGCTCAAGAAGGCCCATGTCAGGTTGATGAAGAATAGGCTTACTGCGGCCTATATCGGCGCCTTGATGTTGGGCGAGTCAAGTATCATGGACGAGGGGAGCCAAGATGCTTCCCGCATCGGTGGGCTGGCCAAGCAGATGAAAACCGCCGCCACAGATGGTGTGAACAAGATGTATTGGCGGGAGTTCGTAGAGCTGCAAACCATGCAGCAGTTGTGCGGTATTGTTCTGCACGAGAATCTGCATGTATTCTTGAGGCAGATACCGAGGCATATGGATTTGCTCGGTCCCAAGAACGAGATCACGGAGTATAAGAATAACCAGATTATATTAAACGCCGCGATGGACTACGTGGTCAATGATATTATCAAAGACATACACGACAAAGATTCGGAGCTAGTCGATCTTCCGATGGGTGGGCTGTGGTCTGAGAAATTCAAGAATTGGTCTACGCGGGAAGTGTTTCATTACCTGAAGCACGGTGTCAATTCGCAAGGACAGAAGGAAGGCAAGAGCCAGCCGAAGCTGAGGATTAATCCAGACGGTAGCCTGTCCATAACTGTCAACGGCAAGGAATATCAACTTGGCGGATCGGATGGGCATGACAATGATCTATTCCAAGATTCGACACCCGAACAGATTAAAGAAATCACTGACAAGATCAAGGACGCTATACATCAAGGCGGACTACTCGCGGGTCGTATGGGGATGGAGATCCCACGTGCGATGCTGGAAGCAATGGAGCCAGAAGTTAATTGGGCTGACGAGACAAAGGAATTCGTGACAGCAGCTACCAAGGGCTGTGATGAATATACCTATAGGAAATACAATAAGCATCGGATAGTGGATGAGTATTTCTTGCCAAGTACCGAGTCCGAGAAGGTCGGGAAGATTTGTGTCTTTATAGATACTTCCGGGTCTATCGGGCAGGCGCAGCTTAATGAGTTCGGCGCCGAGATCGCGGGTATCTGTGAGCTGTGCCAGCCGGAAGAACTGCAAGTCGGCTGGTGGGACTATGACATGCACGGCACTCAGGTATTCCACGAGGGAGAATATAATAATATTCGTGGGTTGCTCAAGCCGAAGGGCGGCGGTGGTACGCGCGTCGGCTGTGTCAGAGACTATATCATCGAGAACAAGGTCGAGTGTGATTGTGTAGTTATCTTCACGGATGGCTACGTGGAAGAGAACCCGCTGTGGGATATCAAGCCTCCTACTCTGTGGTTGGTTACACAGAACGAGCACTTCAAGCCTATGGCTGGCAAGGTCGTACAGTTTAAGAGTAAGGTGTAATCATGGCTAAGCACGCAGATAAAAGAAGTGTATCTACGGACGCGCTGGAGACTCTTGGGAAGATTATTACCAAGAACGAAAAGCGCGACGCGATTCACTTGGCTGTCGAGAATGTCATTGCTGGTGAGGATCTTAACCCCGGCGACGATATAGGGTTCAAGAAGGGCTACGACAACGTGGTAGTCCGTGCTTTCAGGAATGGAGTTAGTCGTACCAAACCCGTTGGGATCGTAGATCCGTTCCTAGAGAAACGTGTAGAAAAAGGCCAGAGATTCTGGCTGATAGTCTACCCACGGCAAATTAGATCTCTTAGGCATGTATGGACCCATCCGGATTTCCCGGAACAAGAAGCTCTTCAAGATGCTAATCTTACTTATGAACCCGTATCTTCTGAGCTGGCTTTACAGCAGTTTGCTGACAATATTGGAGTGACCTATAAACAACTAATGTGTGGGGCTAAAGATTTTTTGTCTCGCGGGGATTACATGCAAGACGGCGGTAAGTTCGAGAGTGTCTACGCTGGCGAGGAATTCTGGAATCATTATGAAGCCGTGACTGGTATTAAAGTTCCAGAAGACAAACGCGGAAGCTTCTTTAGTTGTAGTTGCTAATCAAATTCCTACCACATGGTAGGAATTAAACAAGAGGAACTGGCATCTATGTTGCGAAATATTGCGCTCGTAGCCGTATTCGGTATTACCGGATGCGCGCTGACACCAGAGCGGGTTAACTTGGAGGTACAGCACACGTCTCATATTACTCAGCACTTCTCCAGTGCTTATGCCGGGCGTCACTATGGGTATGACGCAGCAGGGCTGGATCTGCGCTGGCAGTACAAGCGCGTTAGTGCTGACATATTTGAGGGTGCAGTACTCGGTTCATGCTCGTTTGACGAAGTAGTGGATCACTGTGAAGCATTAGCCGGGCCGCGAGAAGTGTTTAGCGCCCGCGTTGACATGGCGTTGTGGAGCAAGTAATGACTGACGTTAATAATGATCCTTTCTACCCCCATAGATGGACCGAGGAGGATAAGGCTGCTGTACGAAATGGCCCACTGTGGCCTTTAATAGTCGCCGCGCATTATGGGTTTGGTAAGAAACTCTACGTGTCGTATAAGTCTGCCGCTAGTAATATTATAAGTATGGGGGTGCTGAACGGCGTGCAAGTATTAGCCTGTGTTTTTAATAGAGGTACAATAGAATATAGAATACGTGAATATATAGATCCTATTTCATGTACTATATCCAATGATCTAACAGGATCTAATAAGCCATTAATTACTAGTAAAAATATAAATTATATTATAAAGAAATTCAATGACCCCGAAGATGAAGGGAATAAACAAATAATCCGTCGTATAGCGGAAGCGGAAGCGAGTATATTACAAAATGTTTTAGGTAGCGCCGTTAAGATATGCGCTACTCGCAGGCCAACTAAAACTAGTTTAAATTGTAATACAGACCACGTGGAACTTGCTCTAAAGGTTCTATTTGGTGGTTATGTTATTTCCCCTAACGATACAAAAGTTAATTTTGACTACGGACAACTGTATGATATGTACGCTAAACTAGCGGACTACAATTCAAGTTATGAATTGCACATGAACAAAACACATAACTTCTTCGATAGATCTAAATGGATAGCCATCAAGGCTGGAGAGGGTACCCCTAACTGGATCATTGGACAGATGAAAACGGATTTTATGGCGTCAGAAGCATTGACGCCTACGTATAAGTATCCTAAACTTGACTCTAGCACTATGACGATCCCCTTTAATTTATATGCCGGCTTCGACTACACGCCGTTCCGCGAAGAATTCATAGGCGCGCTTACACTCTGCAAAGTAGCGCGCGAAGGCAAAGACCAACCTAGAGTAAGCTGTATTGATCCAGAAGGATTAATCCCCGGACCCGGCATTTATTATTCAGACGAGACTGGTCTATTGGCTTGGAGCGAGGGCTCCAAGCAATGTTTAATGTTTGATAAATTGGCGTAAATCATAATGAGCACATATTTAAACCCTGTAATGGAGGAAGTAGCTGTGGTTACGAAGAAGAAGACTGTTTTTTACGTGCCTATTTTTCGCAAGAGCAACCCGGACACCTTCGTTGTCTGGACTGGCGAAGGGTCGGTGAAGTATTTCACCAACGAGTCCCTGCCTGATTGCGTCAAGGTGCCGCTCGGCATCGTGATGAATAGCCCCAAGGCAGCGGAGCTGAACCAGAAGGACATGTCCGAAATGGACATGTCGAAGAACGTTCTTCAGGAAGAAGTGTTCAAGGCTGGTTCTGGCTGGCCCATCGAGTACAAGGACATCGGCTGGCAGTACAACAAGTATTACTATGTTGTCGTGCTGTCCAAGGACGAGCTGGATGTTGTTCGCAAGTCCGAGGCTGGCAAAGAGAAGCCGGAAGCCGCGTGAAAGTATTACCCCGGTAATCCGGGGATAAGTTATATGGACATCCTTTATACGGGAGCGAAGCTTAATGGAATCTCTATGGAAAGAGCGGCCTAAAAGATCCTTGATCAAACGTATCTTCCTGTATTTTCAGGAGATATATATCAGACTTCGATGGAGACGTAAGTATCCCTAAGCAACTAAAAACGGTTTCTGAGAGTTGGGTTAAAACCAAAGTAAAGAAGAGCTTGGCTTTACTTGGTGCCTACTATACAATGCCGACTACAGGGGGCTACGGAAACTCTGGAGCCCCCGATTTCTTAGTTTGTTACGACGGCATGTTCATAGGCATTGAGTGCAAAGCTGGAATTAACACTCCTACTGATCTTCAGTTAAAGAACGCTCGGTTTATTATCAGGCAGGGTGGCTATGTATTTTTTGTCAATGAAAGATCAGTAGAACATTTCGAGTTGATGTTGATATTTCTTATTCTTAATTCATCGTTTGTACCACCGCAAAGAGGTTTTTATCTATTATGAGCACTGCACTATCAACTACGGATAAGATCCGTAAGCTTCTGGATGAAGGCAAACTGTCGGTCGCGAAGATTGCGGAGAAGCTGGAGGTAACCCCAGCCTATGTCTATCAGGTTCGCTACAAGGACAATGCCAAGAAGGCCGCGAAGAAGGCGGCGAAGGCCGGGAATCACACGGATACCTCGGAAGTTCTCCATGAGCTGAATGACCAGCTGGAGAACGTTCTTGAGAATCGTGCAGTCTACCGTGACGTGGCGCTGGACGAGGCCATTGCGGAGACGGAGACCATTCTGGAAGATCTTCGCCGTGCGAAGGAACAGTTGGAGAATCTGGCCCCCGTACTGCGTCTGATCAAGAACGGTCACGAAGAGGTTCACTCTGGTCTGACGGTTTAATCAGGAACTGGCATCCCCATCGCCGGGCGTGGGTTAATTTATTCTAAGCCCGGATCTTACTAATACCCAATGAGGATTTATGAGTATCAAACACCAAATTACCGATCCTGTCGGTAAGTGGGAGACTATTCACCCAAAGGAAGCCGCGTCAATGCTGACCCGGCTACACCCCAAGCAGACCGGCCGGCATAACAAGGGAGCAATCCTTACTTATGCACGGCAGATGAAGAACGGCGAATGGCGGAAAGATCTCCCGTCCCCTGTTCTGGTCGATTGGGATAACCGCCTAATGAATGGCTACCATCGCTTTCATGCGGTAGTCACGGCGGGTGTTCCGGTTCGGTTCTTCGTTGTTCGCGGGCTGGACCCGGAAAGCTTTGGCGACGTGGACAATATTGTCTCACGCACCTTGGCCTTCAGGACTGGCATGGGCATCGGCCGCGCCAGCGTGGTCAACTGCGTGGCGTATCTGTGTACGTATCCAGCGGTGCCGGGCAAGATGGACCGCGTGCGTGCCGAGACCATTCAGGACTTCATCAGCGATGAACTGGACTACTTGGACAAGCACGTCCCCGCGACCGCGAAGCTGCGGGTAACACAGGCTGGTGTGCGTGCCGGGCTGGTGCTGGCGATGATGCAGACAAGTGCGGATCGCAAGACCATGTGGCCGCAGCTTTGTGACATGTACCGCAAGCTGGTGACGAGTGACTTCACTCACACCACGCCATCAATGGCTGCGCTGCACGGGTATCTGTTCCGCGAGCGGCAGGTGCGGATGCGGGTTATCATGGCGGCACACCACGCGTTCTCCCCCGACAAGTGGGATAACAACCGCATCCGTGTGCAGAACCAGCTCGGCGAGATCCAAGAGTTGCAGAATAACATTCTCAAGGACTTGGTAGAGGCGATTAAGTAATGGACAAAGCATACCAACTCAGAGAAGGGCACATGCTCCGCGATGAATGGGAGTTTGAATATACGGCAGCGAAGCTTGCGGAGGCTGCGAAGGAACAGCGGGATTTCCGCAAGAGCCGTGTTGAGGTATGGGAGGCCAAGAAGATTGAAGTAGTAGACAAGATCAAGTCTAGTGGTTTGTCGGTCCATGAGGGGCCGGCTGCTAGCATGGCTAGTTATACTAATTCTAGTCGTGGTGGGGCGCATGTTCTGGTAGACACCACGCTTCAGAGCGATCTGAACGAGTGTGTAGACAAGATCAAAACCCACCGCGAAGCGGCTACGGATTATGACGGTTGGTATCAAGTGCTTTGGGCTAACCCCGAATCCCGCCTGAAACTGACTCATAACGACTGGCTGTATTTCTTTGGCCGTGGTTAATTCAGGAAACTAGATGGCGAGTTTTTATGATCTGCAATTCTCTAGCTGGATGGGTGAAAACTCATACTGGAGAATGAACGCGGTTTATAACTTTCCAAACGGATACGGGGTCAGTGTTGTATTTGGCCCCGGTTCCTATGGAGCCGACGAAGGTAAGTTTGAGTTAGCCGTTCTTAAGAACGGCTTTCTTTGTTACGATTCTGGCATTACTGACGATGTAATCGGGTACCTAGAGGTTGATCAAGTATCAGATGTCATGAATAAAGTAGAGCAACTGGAGCCGACAGATGAAACTAAAGAACAGACTAGAGCTGCGACTGAAAAAAGAAGAGCAGAACTTAGTGATTCACTCAAAAAGCTTTCGAGAAGCCTCAAATAAGTTTTTCTGGGACAGCAACACAGGGGTACTACGTGTCGCTAAATTTCCTTATTATCGAGATATTTCTTACTGGCACCATCCTCTGGGTATTTTTGACTTAATAAGCAGGATATGGAGGAAGTACAATTGTTAGAAAAAATTTTAGAAGCTGTAGATATAGCAAAGGAAAACCTACGTAGCAATTTGCTCTATGAAGAGCAGCAGAGTGCAAGTAATTACGCGTTGGCGCAGTTACAGTCGCAAGCACAAGCACAAAATTTTTACCCCCACCAGCTTGGTAATATTAATACTACAAGTGGTACATTCGTTCAATCTATCCCGGTTAATTATGGGGTTGGTCATATGTCAATGGTACCTTTATACGGAACTCTTGGATATCCTCATGGCCAGCAGCCGCCTCAGGTCGCGCCCTGCGCGCAAGGTGGTTATAGTATAGGCCAGTCTACCAAGGTAGATTTAGATTTCTGCGTGGACATGATCATGGCCGCTGTACAGAAATCTTTTCAAGAGCAATTACCTGATATTATCAGGGAAGTAGTACGGGAAGAGATTAAGAAAGCGTTGGAGGAAAAACCATGAGTCCTGACCTAGACAAAAAACTCTGTGAGAAGTACCCCAAGATATTCAGGGACCGCCATGCGGCAAAGACACAGACGGCTATGTGTTGGGGCTTTGAATGCGCTGATGGGTGGTATAATATTATTGATTGTCTGTGCGCGGAACTTCAGGATTTAACTTCTAACGGCGCTCCACAAGTAATAGCTACTCAAGTAAAAGAAAAATTTGGGGGTTTAAGATTTTATGTTGATGGGGGTGATGAAGTAGGCTATGCTGCTATTAGTCTTGCAGAAAAATTATCCACAGTAACCTGTGAAGTATGCGGCAAGCCGGGGAAGATTAATAACAATGCCGGATGGCTAAAGTGTCTATGCCCGGAACATAGGGAGGACAAGCCATGACAGACTCGACGCCGGTGAGGCGGTTTAACTGGAACGAGGAGATCCGCGAATACGAGGATGCCGATGGCGACGAATGCACATATAAAACTGTCGTGCCAGCCTCCGACTTCGACCGCCTGCAAGCCGAGAACGTGCGGCTGACTAAAGAATGCGAGCGTCTTACGAAGAGTGCTGACTGGTATTGCCGTTATGCCAACGATAAAGACAAAAGTGTCACAGAAGAAATGGCGCGGGCAAATATAGCAGAGAAAGAGCGCGACTCCCTGCGCGCGCAGTTGGTCGCCCTCGCGCTGGCGAAGGTGGAGGAGGCGCAGCGGGATGCGGAGCGGTGGCGGTGGTATCGCAATCATCGTGTAACGCATGGATCTGTATTGGAAGAAGATATAGACTCAGCCATGACCGCGAAGGAGGGGAAGTGAGTGACGATATTCCTACATGTTCGTGCGCTGAGTTCTGGGGTCAGCATCACCCAGAGTGCCCTATGAGGATGATTATTGACGCGCATCAATCCGAACTCACCCGCCTCCGCTCCCTGATCGACGCCTACCAAGCGAGGGAGCGGGAGGCGCGGGAGTTGATGCAGGAAATTTGCAGACCGTGGAAAGGGTGGGACTTGAGTGACGGCCACTCAGTACGCCGCGCCGAAGCATGGCTCGCCGCCACGTCGGTCGAGGGGGAAGGGGAGCGAGCCTCCACGCAGGCTGTGTGCGCTGGCGAACGGAGCGCCGGCCACTGACATGTGATCCTTGCAATCCCCCCACCGGCGAACCCGGCAGAGACGGGGTAGGGAGTCCCGGTAACGGCAGGTCACCCGCCTAGAGCGTTGCCGGGACTCCCGGTCATTAAATGTGACCCCGAGTCCGATTATAACATAATCGCGCAGCGCCGCCACTGCATTATTTCTTTACAGAATCCTTTTCCCCCCGACAAAGGGCCTTCCGCCCTACTGGCTACGTCCTGTAGAACCAGTTGCACCCGCAGTCCACTTGAACTATACTTGCAGCCCAGTTTCGCCGCTTGTGTGACAAGAATACAAAGGATTAATTAAATTCCTACCACGTGGTAGGAATTTGATCGAGAGCACAATGTCCATAATCACTCTAGATTTTGAAACATTTTATGATAAAGATTACAGCCTCACCAAGCTTACTACAGAACAATACATCAATGATCCAAGATTTGAGATCATTGGAGTCGGACTTAAAGTGGATCAGAACCCTGCGGGATGGTTCTCCGGGGACTTGGACTCTATTAAGAAATATTTGTCTACACAGGATTGGAATGGCTCCATTGTCATATGCCACAACGCTCACTTTGACGCCGCAATACTACAATGGAGTTTGGGTATCTCTGCAAATTTCTATGCAGATACAATATCCATGGCGCGGGCGGTTGAAGGGCCAGACGTACCCGTATCTCTTGCTGCTCTCGCTAAACGGTTTAACCTTGGTGAGAAAGGTGAGGAAGTTGGCAGGAACATTGGCAGGCGCCGTAAAGACTTCAGCCAGCAAAGTCTGGCGCAGTATGGCGCATATTGTATTAATGATGTCGAGCTGACGTATAAATTGTTTGCGGAACTGGCATCGAATTTCCCAGAGAGTGAGCTTGAGCTGATAGATAAAACAATAAAGATGTTTGTTCAGCCTAGTCTGAAGCTTGACGCTACTCTTTTAAAAAACAGACTTGACCGTGTAAAACTCGAAAAATCACAAATCCTTCGTGATCTGATGGAGACGCTGAAATGCGTAACGGAGGAAGAAGTCCGCAAGAAATTATCTAGCGGCCCACAGTTCGCGGAGGTTTTAAAATCTTATGGAATACAAGTACCTTATAAAAAAGGGAAAAATGGGGAAATCCCCGCCCTCGCCAAAAACGACCTTGGCTTTATTACGCTGGAGGAATCGGAAGATCCATTCACACAACAGCTATGCGCCGCTAGGCTTGGAGTCAAATCGACTCTTGAGGAATCTCGCATCGAAAGATTTATTGGAATCCACGGACGCAATAACGGATACTTGCCCGTCCCCCTCAAATACTACGCCGCCCACCCCGGAAGATGGGGTGGCATGGATAGCGTTAACCTGCAAAACCTCCCCACGCGCGATAAGAATAAGAAAACATTAAAGAACTCTATTGTCGCGCCTGATGGTTATTATATAGTCAATGCTGACTTGTCTCAGATTGAAGCTAGATTACTAGCATGGCTGGCGGGTCAAGAAGATGTAGTAAATATCTTCAGGCAAGGTCTAGATATATATGCTTGGGACGCCAGCCAAGTATATGGTAAAAGAATCACTAAAGAAAATAATCCAGAAGAGCGCTTTGTAGGAAAGACAATGCGCCTCGGATTAGGCTACGGTACAGGGCCAATTAAATTACAACGTACCCTTGAGACTGGCGATCCGCCTATTAAATTATCATTACCCAGATGCAATGAGCTTGTCTGGGGTTGGCGGATGGTTAACCAAAATATAACAGACCTATGGGAACAGGGAAATAAGCTTTTAAGACATTTAATGTCTTGGCCCCAAGGTGGCGATAGTTTTTATTTTGGTAAGCATGAATTAATCCCTATAACTCCTTATGGGATTCGCCTGCCCAATGGGTTATATATTCGATATAGTAATCTAAGAACTGAACGTGGGCGTATGGTTCACGATTCCCGCAAAGGCCCCATTGAAATATGGGGTGGGGTGGTCACCGAAAACGTTGTACAGGCGCTCGCACGCATTATAATAGGCGACTTCATGAACGTGATCGGCTCCCGATACAAGACCGTCCTGACCGTCCACGACAGCTTGGTGTTCGTTGTCAAGCAGGGCGAGGTAGAGGAAGCTAAGCGTTACATAGAGAGCGTAATGACTACAACGCCGCCGTGGGCAACGGGGCTACCTATAGCAGTAGATATTAAGCACGGAGTAAGTTATGGAGATTGCTGATACTAAAGAATATAGCGAGCTGGATCTACTTGCATTTGCTGGAATTCTAGCCAGCAAACTAAACCCCGACGCTAACTTGGAAGATTTAATAGCAGTAATTGATGAGTATTCCGAGTTTGTTAAAAACAGGGCTCGTGGGAATAAATTGTTTAAAGTAATAAATGATATCGAGGAAGAAGAACAGAAAAAAGATAAGTTACAGAAACTAGAATTAGAAGCTAATATGCTTCGCCATAAATATGTAAACGCTGGTGATAGATATCTAGCTGAGCAAAAAATTAAAGAACTAGAATATCAGGCCAAGAAAATGATGATGAAATTTGAACACGATTTTGACAGTGACGCCTTTAAATTGCGCCCTATTTTCGTGGATAAAGTTTGATGGTCAAGTGGTCTTTTAGTTCCTTAAAAAAATTTGTTACGTGCCCGCGTCAGTATTATGAAGTCCGGGTAGCGGGTAATTACAAAGAACCTGAGATACCGCAGGCGACCTATGGCAAAGAAGTCCATAAGGCCCTTGAGGATTATATTAATTCAAATACGCCGCTACTTAGTAACTATAAAAGATTCCAGAAATATGCGGATGTAATTAAACAAATTCCGGGCACTAGGTATACTGAATTAAAAATGGCGTTAGACATAGATGGCAACTCATGTGATTTTGAATCCGAGAATTATTGGGTTCGTGGTATTGGTGACTTGGTTATTGTGGATCACGAAGAAGCATATTACATAGACTACAAAACCGGCAAAGACAGATACGCCGATAAAAAGCAGCTTAAATTAATGTCAGCCATGATCTTTAGAATCTTCCCTAAAGTAAGATCCGTAAAGTCCGCATTACTTTTTTTGTCCAATGGGAACTTCATGCCAGAAGAGTTCACGAGGTCCCAAGAGGAAGAACTGTGGATGGCTTTTCATGGTGATCTTGTTCGCCTGCGTCACTCGATTAGCACGAATTACTGGCCCGAGAACCCTAGTGGGTTGTGCCGTCGCCACTGCGTTGTGGTAGACTGCCCACACCATGGGAGGGATTGATTATGCCTTACGTCAATAAACCTAGGCCATATAAGCATGAGTACCAGAAGCAAAAGGAACGGGGTGAGCTACCTGATCGTATGGAGCGGCAACGGGCGCGACGCAAACTGGATCACGAGGGCGTATCAAGAAAAGGTAAAGACGTGGCGCATAAAAAAGCCCTCAGCGAAGGCGGTTCTAATAGTGATGGGGTGCGCCTTGAATCACCACACCAAAATAGATCATACGCTAGAAAATCTAACCATAAACCAAAATCTGCTATCGACAAACACTTTAGTAGGAAGAAAAAATGAGCAAGTCTAATTTACATTTCGTTTGTTGCCTATGTGGCAACGATATCCCCCACGAGGGCGTGGACCCTTGTGCCCTGAGTTTAATAACCCACTGGTCAGAGCCAGAGGATAAACAAAACTTTCAGCAATACTGGGTTCATGCCGAATGTTTCCAGAACAAGATTTTCGAGCATGTAGGACCCATTGATATCCTGCGACCCGACGATGAAGAGTTACCCCATTAAATTCCTCGCGCGGTAAGCCGGCGAGTGCGCGCCTAAAGATAACCCCGGCTTCTGGAGATTTGCTCCCCCAGTTTGCTCGGCAGAGGCTTCAGACGACTGGCCCACGTAATGGGCTTTAATTATGGAAATAGTATCAGATACCGCACTAAAATTTTCAGTACCTAAAAGCGTAGCCGCCGAGATACTGAATAGGGTTCCAAAGTCTCGTCAGCATCCTGACGGGGATATAATGATCTATTGGGGATACGAGGAGTGCATGTGGGCAAATCATTATCTAGACCTTTACGGGCCAAAACCGAACTTGCTCGGCTCTGTGCCCTCACCAATATTAAGAGATTACAAGTGGCCGGGGATAATGACACCTTTCGAGCATCAGAAGACTACAGCTTCTTTCTTATCCACACGTATGCGTGCGTTCTGCTTCAACGAGGCTGGCACAGGCAAGACTGCCGCCGCTTTATGGGCCGCAGATTA
>Ga0265338_10003270_pt1 | contig 23019 bp, 19 predicted proteins | sample 42126metaG_FD_193579 | JGI IMG/M metagenome (GOLD analysis project Ga0265338, IMG submission 193579) | Rhizosphere microbial communities from Carex aquatilis grown in University of Washington, Seatle, WA, United States - 4-21-26 metaG | ecosystem: Host-associated > Plants > Roots > Rhizosphere... | reverse complement strand
CAGTCGTCGCTCAGCTCACGGGCTGGCCCCATGACCCTGGCGATCGACTGGCCCCATGACCCTGGCGATCCAGGGTCCGATCACCCGCGACCCTGGCCCCATGACCCTGGCGATTCAGTGGCCCCATGACCCTGGCGAAAACGTCTGCCGCTGGCCCCATGTGCCTGGCGACCGACACCCGGCTACGGTGTCACTTGCGCGACCGAGGCACTGCGCTGGGCCCGCGAGCGCTTCGGGCCCGAGGTGCGACTGCACCTGCGCGGACATTCCGAGGGCTCGCCGATCGCGCTCTACGCGTACGAGGCTCTGCTCGACCGCGATCCCGTCCTCGCCTCTCGGATAGAGACGCTGGTGCTGAGCGGTCTCGCCCTCGAACCCCTCGCCAACATCTTGGAACACCAGCTCGCTTCGATGCCCGACGGTGTTCGGGTGCGGCAGGCGCCGGCATCGTGCGACTGGGCCGTGCTCGAGAAACGCATGGGTGTCTCCTGCACATACGTCGAAGACGGGACCCGACGCCCCGCGGGCCGCGCGATGTTCGAGCGCTTGGCTTCCCGCGCCGCCATGGCCCGGTTCCACGTCTTTCAAGGGACCCACGACTGGAATACGCCGATGGCGCCGGCCCGCGCGCTCGAGGCCTGGAATGCGTCGACCGGGCACCTCCGGACCGCGTTCCGCTATTACGACGGTGGTCACGCGGGAACCGATGCGGCGCGGGACGAAATGGCGCAGCTGCTGGCATTCATCGCCTCCGAATGACGACATCCACGGGCCGCTACCGAGGGGGACCTGCTCCGCGGGAATTCTTTCGGAGCCACGCTGGTAGGAAGGGCCACCATGGACGATGGCCTCGTGCAGTGAGCGCCTTTAGAAATCAATCCATGAGCTCTCCTCACGATCGCGGTTCCGTCCCGCCACGGCCGAAGCGCACGGCGAGGATCTTCGCGCTGGCGGTGTTCGCGCTCGGCAGCATCGCCGTCCAAGGCTGCGCCGAGCTGCACGAGGTCGCGACCGCGCTGCGCGAGACGAGCGACTTCGCGCCGACGAGCGACCCACGGGTCTTCGCCGAGCCCGGAAACGAGACGCTGACCGCCGCGACGGCCGCCGCGGTTCCCGGTGCCATCCGCCGCGTCGAGGATGCGCTCGGCGGCCCTTTTACGATCCCGGTGCGGATCTACGTCTGCGCGACGATCGACAGCTACAAGCGTTTCACCAATAGCGAGCGCTCCGGCGGCAACACGACCATCGCGAAGAAGATCTTCATCTCGCCCAAGCCCGAGAACACGCCGCAACGGATTCCCGCCGTCGTGACGCACGAGCTGACCCACCTCCACGTCGCCCAGCGGCTGGGTCTGTGGCGGACACGCGGGCTCCCGTCATGGTTCAGCGAGGGACTGGCCGCGTTCGTCTCCGGCGGCGGGGGCGCCGAGGGGGTGACGGAGGCGGACGCCGCGCGCGAGATCCGGGCCGGTCACCTTCTCACGCCAGGATACTCGCGCAACCAGACTGCCTCGAGCTTCGGCCTGCCCGCGCACCTGTTCTACCGGCAGGCCGCCATGTTCATTGGGTACCTCAAGGACCGCGATGCCTCCGCGTTCCGGCACTTCATGACGAGCGTCGAGGAGGGAACCGCCTTTCAGCGCTCCTTCGAGGACGCCTACCGCGCCGACGTCGGGACGGCCTGGGGCGCGTTCGTCGCGCAGCTCAATGACCCTCGGGTGCCGCCCGTGGGCCAGTAAGGACTTCAAACCGACAAGTTGTGGAAGCGCCGGGAGTCGAACTTAAGAGGCCGAAACCAGAAACCCAAAGCGGGACGCGACCTTGGCCGGTAAGTCCGCGGAGGTAGCTGGAAAGTCGAGACGAGTGGAGTCGGGTCGAGACGGGGAGATCGCAGTCGCGCAGCATGGTGACGGCACGCCTGCGGCACGCCGAACCGATCCAGGCGCCCCGCGGAGCCCTCGGCTTCAGTGTCGGCGGATCATTTTGATCTTCTTCGCCGGAGACGCCGTGGTGTTCCGCATCGCAGATCGAACGTCGCCCCGGTCGGTCAATTCCAGGACGTGGGCGCGGAGCACTGTTGCGAGGACGAGCTTCATTTCGTAAAGGGCGAACGCGGCGCCGAGGCAGCGGCGCGACCCGCCGCCGAACGGAAGGTAGTCGAATGGCCCGTAGTCGCGTCCGAGGAAGCGTTCGGGAGAGAACTGGTCAGGGTCCGGGTACAGATCGGGGCGCATGTGAAGGGCGACGATGTTGATCCCTACGGACAGTCCCGCGGGCAGCGTGTGCCCTTTGAGAGTCAGGTTGGAGCGCAACGTTCGACCGATCAGCGGTGCGACGGGATTGAGACGCAGCGCCTCGGAACAGACCGCGGCCAGAAACGGCAGCCGCGTCACCGCGACAGGGTCGGTCTCCTTGCCCATCCCGCACAGCTCGTCGAGCAGCCGCTCTTTCACGGAGGGATTGCGGTGAATGTGGAAGAACGCCCAGGTGAGCGCGCTCGCGGTCGTCTCATGGCCGGCGCCAATGAGGGACACCATCTGCTGGAGAATCTCCTCGCCACCATATGCCGTCCCGTCGTCCTTGCGCGCGGCGATCAGCGTGCTGAGGAGGTCGTGCCTCTGATTGTCCCTCGCGCGCCGAGCCGACACTTCCTGCTCGAAAAGCGCCGCCGCCGCCGCCGCGCGCCGCCGAAACCGTGCCCACGCGCTCAGGCCGAGCATGGACCGGCGCAACCCCGGGATGAACATGAACGACGGCTTGAGTGCCTGGATCGTCTCGAGGATGGCGCCCTTGAATATGGCGCGCGTGCCGGGCTCGCCGAGCCCGAGCACGATCTCGAGAATCACCTCGAGCGAGATCGCCCGCATCGTGTCTTCGATGACGAACGGCCTGTCGTGAGGCCAGCGTGCCGAGTGCTCGTTGGCGATCCGGGCGATGACCGCGCCATAGTCGTGGAGTCGCTCACCGTGGAACTGCGGGTTGTAGAACCGCCGCATGGCGCGGTGGGGCTCGCCGCTCAACAACATGAGATTGTTCGCGCCCAGAACCGGGCCCAGGAGCTCGGCGCCGATGGCGCTGTAGATGGCGGGGTCGGCGGTGAGGATCTCTCGTATCCCCGTCGGATCTCCCGTGACGACGACCCGTCCGAAAAACGTCGGCCAGGTGAATGGGTCGCCGTAGCGGGCCGGCGTGTCGAGCAAGGTCGCGGATGGATCGCGAAGGTAGGCGCACGAAATCGGCGTCGATGTCGTCCTCTCCCCGAGTTCGCAGAAACCGTTTGATGTCTGCCTTCGTACCCAGCCAGTCTTCCGTCGGTGAGCTCTTCTTGAAGGCGGCGACGACCTCTTCGAGCGTTCCTCCAGCGAGATCGAAGTCCTGGTGAAACCAGCCTCCGACCAGAGCGTCCAGGTAGGGAAAGCTGTCGATGTAGAGGCTCTCCACGAATCACGCTCAGGGGATAGGAAATGCGGTGAGCACGAAGTAGATTTTTCCGTTGCGACTCGTCTTCTCGAGAACGACGAGCACCTTGCTCATCTGGGTGAGTGCGCCCGTGTTGCGAACGACCCCAGCACCGATTGTTCGCGCTGCATCCACCAGTCCCCCTTCGCACTCCCGCCGCCCGCAGCGCCCGCCGAAGCGTCGGGGATGATCTCGTGGACCTTGGCGTTGGTCAGGCCAAGGGTCCGTGGCGGCCAGGCGGGCTGTGACGTCGATCTCGGCTTCGATGTCGAGGTGTGACGCCGGCGCGCGGCCGGCAACCAACCCCGGTTTTCCGAAGGACCGTGACGCGCGTGTCGCAATCCTGTCGGCGATCCTTCCTGCGCGCTGGCGCGCACCAAGGCCTGCGCGAAGGCCCAAGTTTTGCGTTTGCGCAGCCGTCATGGTGAATGGAACGCAGATGATGCGACTGGTGGGAACCGTGGGCGGCCTATTCTTGCTTATTGGTGCCTGCAATAGCGACGCTGCTCCCACTGGCGGCGATGCCAGTCAGGCCAGCGACACTGCGCCCCCTGACGGCGATGCTGGCCAGATCTCCAGTGCGTCCTACGCGATCTGCTTAACCGAGGCGACTACCACGCTCTATCGCGTCGATCGGGAGGCGATGACCTGTACGTTCGTGGTGCTCACGCCAAGCACCCCCTCGTGCCCGTCCGGCGACATGATCAGCAACCTGTGCTTTGCCAGCGCGGGCATCAGCAAGGACGTCGCGGCGTGTGACACCCTGCAGATTCCCTCGAGCGCGGTCACCGCGACCAGCGTCTCCGGCACCTTCACGACCCATGTCGAGGATCCCGCGGGTCCGGGTGGGATTGCCATCGATCTGGCCGAATTCGATCTCGCGCTGACGTTCCCGCCGATCAGCGCCGATCTTCCCACCACCCAGCACCTGGTCGGAACCAGGTGTGTGGTGGCCTGCGTCCGACCGGTTTCCTCCTGCGGGTCCTGAAACGCAAACGATGGGGCAGATGCGGATCCAGCGGTGGATGCGACTCGTGCGGAATCTCCGACGAGATTCCACGACTTTTCGAGTGACCCCATCGGGACTTGAACCCGAGATTTCGCCGTGAGAGGGCGACGTCCTAACCGCTAGACCATGGGGCCGGTATCTGGAGGGTTTTTACGCCCTCCCTCGTTCGGGGACAAGGATTCGAACCTTGATAGCCAGATCCAGAGTCTGGCGTCCTGCCATTAGACGATCCCCGATTGCTGCCCGGGCGTGGCCGCCCGCGCGGGGGAACATATCTAACAGCGGGGGTCGTACTGTCAAGTCCGGGATTTCGCTCCCCTTCATTCATCTTGTATCTGGCTTCTCACGATCCCGTCCCACCCTCCGGCCAGCCTCGGGCGGCCTACCGGCGGAGCGGCTTTCGTGGTACCTACCTGATGGCTCCTTCTGAGCCGGCCCACCGTCTGCAGCAGCTGCAGCCTTCCCACTTCCCCCTTCGCCCTTAGGGTAAGAGGACAGACACGCCCATGGAGCTGAGCTTCTCGGCCGCGACCGACGTCGGAAAAAAGCGCGAGATCAACGAGGACAACTACCTCGTCGACAAGAAGCTGCAGCTGTTCGTGGTCGCCGACGGTATGGGCGGTCACGCTTCGGGCGAGGTGGCGTCGCAGCTGGCGGTGCACGAGTTCCGGGCGTCGGTCGAGGGCAGCAAGGACACGATCGAACGCTTCGCGAAGGGCGACACGACGGTCCGACCGCAGGACATCCTGGCGATCCTCGAGGCGGCGATCCAGGCGGCGGGCTCAGCCGTTTATCAGCGCGGCCAGGAGGAGCCGGAGAAGCGCGGCATGGGCACGACGACCTCGGCGCTGCTCATCGCCGGCGAGCGCGGCTTCATCGCGCACGTGGGCGATAGCCGGGTCTACATGCTGCGCGCGGGCCAGGTGGTCCAGCTGACGGAGGACCACTCGCTGGTCAACGAGCTCATCCGCCGCGGCAAGATCACGAAGGAAGGCTTCGAGGAATCGCCCTACAAGGCCTACAAGAACGCGGTCACGCGCGCGGTCGGGGTCTACGAGACGGTCCAGGGCGACACGATCGACTTCGAGATTCTACCGGGCGATCAGTTCCTGATCTGCTCGGACGGGCTGCACGCGTACCTGGACGACGCGGTGATCATCGACCTTCTACGCGCGGGCGACGCGGCGACGGACGTGGCGCGCAAGATGGTCGAGCACGCGAACGCGGGCGGCGGCCACGACAACATCACGGCGCTGGTCATCCGCGTCGACGGCGCGGTGGCGGGCGCGGCACCCGACAACCGCGCCGAGGAGCTGACGCGCAAGATCGAGGTCTTGAAGCAGATGCCGCTGTTTCACCACCTGAGCTACAAAGAGATCATCCGCGTGCTCAACGTGACCGAGGTCCGTGAGTTCCAGCCGGGCCAGGAGATCATCAAGGAGGGCGCGTCCGGCGACGAGATGTTCATCGTGTTGCGCGGCAAGGTGCGCCTGCACAAGAACGGCGCGTTCATCACCAACCTCGCGTCCGGCGCGCACATGGGCGAGATGGCGCTGGTCGATCGCGGGCCGCGCTCGGTGAGCGCCACCGCCGAGGAGCGCTCGCGCGTGCTGACGCTGCGCCGCCGCGAGTTCTATCAGATCATCCGCAAGGACCCGTCGTTGTCGGTCAAGCTGCTGTGGAGCTTTGTCCAGGTTCTCGCTGACCGCCTGCGCAAGACGACAGAAGACCTGTCGGGCGCGCGGCTCGAGGCCGACGCGCTGGACATGACCGACAACGTGCTCTTCGATGAGTGATCGCGACTATCACTGCCGCACCGAGAAGGACTCGCTGGGTCCGGTCGAGGTGCCCGCCGACGCGCTCTACGGCGCGCAGACGAAGCGCGCGATCGACAACTTCCCGGTCAGCGGGCTGCGGCTGCCGCGGCGGGTGATCCGCGCGCTCGCGCTGATCAAGAAGGCGGCGGCGGAGCTGAACGGCGACACCGGCAAGCTCGAGCGCCGCATCGCCGACGCGATCTGCGCGGCGGCGCACGAGGTCGCGGGCGGACAGCACGACGATCAATTTCTGGTCGACATCTTCCAGACCGGCTCGGGCACGTCCAGCAACATGAACGCCAACGAGGTGATCGCGAACCGCGCGATCCAGATCCTGGGCGGCGTGGTGGGCTCGAAGTCGCCGGTGCACCCCAACGACCACGTGAACATGGGGCAGTCGTCGAACGACGTGTTCCCAACGGCGGCGCACATCGCAGCCATCGAGGCGGTCGACGGGGATCTGATCCCGGCGCTGCGCGCGCTCGAGGGCGCGCTGGGCGGCAAGGCGGCGTCGCTCGACTACGTGGTCAAGCTCGGGCGCACGCACCTCATGGACGCGGTGCCGATCCGCCTCGGCCAGGAATTCTCGGGCTACGCGGCGATGCTGGGCTCGACGATCCGGCGCGTCGAGGCCACGCGCGCGGCGCTGTCGGAGCTGGCGCTGGGCGGAACGGCGGTCGGCACGGGGTTGGGCGCGGATCCCGACTTCGCGCGGCGCGTGATCGCGGTGATCGCGCGCGAGATCGCGATCCCGCTGCGCCAGGCGCCGAACCTGTTCGAGGCGCTGTCGACGCACGACGCGCTGGTCGAGGCGTCAGGCGCGCTGCGCGGCGCGGCGGCGACGCTGACCAAGATCGCCAACGACATCCGCTGGCTCGGCTCGGGTCCGAGCGGCGGGCTCGGCGAGATCCTCCTGCCGGAGTTGCAGCCGGGCAGCTCGATCATGCCCGGCAAGGTGAACCCGGTGATGGCGGAGATGCTGCTGATGGTGTGCGCGCAGGTGATCGGCCACGACGCGACGATCGCGTGGGGCGGCGCCGCCGGCAACTTCGAGCTCAACGTGATGACGCCGGTGATGACGTACGACTTCCTGCAGTCGGTGCAGATCCTGGCCAACGGGTGCCGCCTCTTCGCCGCCCGCTGCGTCGAGGGGATCGAGCCCGACGTCGATCGCTGCAACGCGCTCGTCGAGCAGAGCAGCGCGCTGGTGACGGCGCTGGCGCCGCGCATCGGCTATGACGCGGCGGCGTCGCTGGCGCGCGAGGCGGTCGCGCGCAAGATGACGATCCGCGCGCTCTGCCTGGAAAAGCAGGTGCTGCCAGCGGACGAGCTGGCGCGGCTGCTCGACGCGCGCCGCATGACTGGCGCCTGAGCCTTCAGCTGCCGAACGGTTCTTCCGTAATGGGGGCTGACGCGCTCGCGAGACGCACGTAGGATGGGCCGTCTGTGACTTCTGTCGCATGGCCTAGTAATCGAAGGGAGTGTTCATGAAGCGTTCGTTACCCGATGCCCGTTTGCGCGGGCGCGCGACCCGCGAATGGATCTCGGAATTGTCGATGGCGTGTGGCCTGCTGCTGTCGGTGATCGTGGCCGGATGCGCCGGATCGCTCGACCCCGGCGTCGGCGGTGGCGGCACCGGCGGCATGAGCGGCGGCGGCACGGGCGGCGGCCCGGCGGCTGGTTGCCAGACGGCGGTCTTCGCGAACCAGTGCGCAAGCTGCCACGGCACGGGCACCACCGGGTCCGCGGGGCTGGATCTGACATCGCCCAATCCCGAGACGCGCCTGGTCGGCAAGATGACGGGAACGATCAATGGCGGCGTGTGCTCCGGAATGACGTTGCTGGTTGCCGGGTCGAATCCGGCGATGGGCGTCTTCATCGACAAGATCACCATGACGTCGCCGCCGTGCGGGGCCTCGATGCCATTCGGCTCTCTTCCGTCCACAGCGGATCAGGCGTGCCTCACGGCCTGGGCGACGATCGTCACGACGGCGCCCTCGCCCTTCAGCGGGGAGGGCACGCCGTGAGGAAGCGTCTCATCTCGAATCTGACGGTGCTGCTCGCGGGCGCGAGCCTGAGCGCGACGTTGCCGGGGGTCGGTCTGGCGTCGCCGCTCGAGGAACGGCTCGGCGTCGAACGCTTCGAGCCGTCGCGCCTGCGGCGTCCCGCACGCAAAGGCATCCTGGAGCTGGCCGCGAAGAAAAAGAAAAAGAAGAAGAAGAAAGCAGCGAGCGGCCAGGACGACAGCAGCACGACGCCGGGCGAGACCGACGACACGAGCGGCGGCGCGGACAGCAGCGCGTCGGACGCGGACGTGCAGAAGGCGGCGCGCGTGAACCCGACGCCGAGGACCGAGTCGGCGCCGGGCGACGACCAGGCAAAGCCCGCGAAGGGCTCGGTCAAGATCGAAGCCGAGGGCCGCGCGCCGACAGAGGGCGGACCGCGGGCGCCGGTGGGGCGGTACCTCGATGTGTCGATCGGTGGCCACGCCTTCTCGCGCAGCCTGACTTATCACCAGCAGGTCACGCCGGCGCTGCGCGAGTACCAGCCGCGCGTCCTCGGCGACGCGGTGCTGGCGCTGCAGTACTACCCGGGCGCGCAGTTCAGCGACGGGTTCGTCACCAACATCGGTCTCGAGGTGAACGTCGAGCAGGCGTTCGGAATCCAGTCGCGCACGCCCGACGGCACCAACTTCCCGACGACGATTCACGACTTCAACGGCGGCGTCCGCGTGCGCGTGCCGCTCGAGTCGCTGACGCCGTACCTGAGCGTCGGCTACGGCGACCAGGCGTACAAGCTGTCGGGCGCCACGCGCGCGACGCTGATCTTGCCCGACACCGACTACAAGTACGTGCGCGCGGTGGTTGGCGCGGTCGTGCCGCTCTCGAGCGGCGTGTCGGTCGCGGCCAGCGCGGGCTATCGTTACGTCCTGTCGCCCGGCGACATCAAGACCACGTACTTCCCCAACCTGAACGTCGCCGGCATCGAAGGCAACCTCTACGTCGGCTACGCGCTCGACCCCTCGTTCGAGGTGCGCATCGGGTTCGACTACCGGCGCTACTTCTACACGATGCACTCGAAGATCAACGACCCGTTCATCGTGGGCGGCGCGATCGATCAGACGTACGCCGGCTCGCTGTCGCTGGCGATCACATTGGGCGGGGCCGATCACCCGTCGTCGTCGTCGTCGTCGTCGTCCTCGTCCTCGTCCTCGGAAGAGGTGCCACCTCCCCCGAAGAAGAAGACGAAGCGGCCCAAGATGGAAGACGGCAGCGCCGCCGGGGAGTAGCCGCCGCGATCATCCACCTCGACATGGACGCGTTCTACGCGTCGATCGAGCAACGCGACGATCCCGGGCTGCGCGGCCGCCCGGTGATCGTCGGTGGCCACGCGCGGCGCGGGGTCGTGCTCGCGGCGTCGTACGAGGTGCGCCCCTCCGGCGTGCGCAGCGCGATGCCGATGGCGCGCGCGCTCGCGCTGGCGCCCGACGCTGTGGTGGTGCCGCCGCGGCGCGAGGCGTACGCCGAGGCGAGCGAGCGTGTGTTCGCGATCCTGCTCGACGCGACGCCGCTGGTGGAGCCGCTGTCGCTCGACGAGGCGTTCCTGGACGTGACCGCGTCGGAGGCGCTGTTCGGCAGCGCGGGCGAGATCGCGCTGCGGTTGCGGCGGCGCATCGCCGACGAGGTCGGGTTGCCGTCGTCCGCGGGGATCGCGGCGGTGAAGTTCATCGCGAAGATCGCGTCGGATCTGGCCAAGCCGGACGGCCAGCGTGAGATCGCGGCCGGCGACGGCGCGGCGTTCCTGGCGCCGCTGCCGGTGGGGCGGCTCTGGGGCGTCGGGCCAAAGCTGGAGGCGAGGCTGCGCGCGATGGAGCTCGCGACCATCGGCGATCTCGCGCGCCGCGGGCGCGAACGGCTGGAACAGCGGCTGGGCGACACGGGGCGCGAGCTGTGGGAGCTGAGCCAGGGGCAAGACCAGCGACCGGTGGTGCCGGACCGCGAGGCCAAGAGCATCGGCGCCGAGGAGACCTTCGAGGAGGACATCACCGCGCCCGAGGAGCTCTGGCCGTACGTCCACGCCCAGGCGCTGCGCGTCGGCGAGCGGCTGCGGCGCGCGGGCCTGCGGTCGCGGTGCGTTCAACTGAAGCTCAAGTTGTCGGACTTTCAGATCGTGACACGGCGGACGACGTTCGCGTCGGCCACGGACGACGGGCAGGCGCTGTACCGCGCGGCCATGGAGCTTCTGCGCGCACACCCGCCGGCGGCGCCGGTGCGGCTGACGGGCGTGTCGGCGCAGAGCCTGGAGCCGGTGGAGGCGGCGCAGCTCGGGCTCTTCAGCGGCGCGCCGACGGCGGCCGACAAGATCAACGTCGCGCTCGATCGGATCACGGAAAGGTTCGGGAGCGGCGCGCTCACCACGGCGGACCTCGCGGAGCCGCCGAAACGCCGCGGCCGGTAGCGAGCTCGCGCCCCCTCCGCGCCCGCCGCCTACGGCCCGAACCGCGCCGCGGCGAACGGCGCGAGGTCGATCGACGATGTCCCCGTCGCGACCAGCTCGGCGATCGACCAGGCCGTGATCGGCGCGAGCAGGATCCCGTTGCGGTAGTGCCCGGTCGCCAGCACCAGACCGCGCACCGGGGTGTGGCCGAGGACCGGCAGGTGATCCTCCGTGAACGGGCGGAAGTTCGACCAGCTCCCGGTGACCGCGGCGTCGCCCAGCGCAGGCACCAGCGTGCGCGCCATGCCGAGGATCTGCGCGAGCCCGCCGACGGTGACCTCCTTGCGGAAGCCGACCATCTCGACGGTGCTGCCCGCGATCACCGTGCCGTCGCGGCGCGGGACCAGGTAGCCGCGGCCGTGCACGCTGACCACGTGGCGGAACAGCGGCGGGCGCGTCTCGATCGACACCAGCTGGCCGCGCGCGGGACGAACGACCTGGCCGGGGATGCCGCCGCCCTCGACCAGCGACGACCAGCTGCCGGCGGCGACGATGACGACGCCGGCGGCAAGGACTTCGCCGTCGAGCTCGACGCCGGTGACGGCGCCGCCCGCGATCACCACGCGGCGCACGTAGCGCCCGGTGAGAAAGCGCGCGCCGGCGGCGGCCGCCGCCTGCGAGAACGCGCGCGCCAGCTCGCGCGCGCTGACGTGGGCGTCGTCGACGAAGCGGATCGCCGCGCGCACCTCGGGGCCGAGCGCGGGTTCGAGCTCGTGCGCCGCCGCGCCCGACAGCGCCTCGACGCGCAGGCCGCGCGCGGTCTGCCAGGTGCGCCGCGCGGCCAGCTCGGCCTCCTCGGCGTCGGTCAGCGCGACGGCGAGCACGCCCGACTTGGTGTAGCCAACGTCGATGCCGGTCGCCTCGTGCAGCTCGACGGCGAGCGCGGGATAGAGCGCGCGGCTGCGCAGCCCGAGGTCGAGCAGCGGGCCCGGCCCCTCGGCCTCCATCTGCGGGCCGAGAATGCCGGCCGCGGCGCTCGACGCTTCGGCGCCGGGGATGCCGCGCTCGATCACGGTGACGCGCACGCCGCGCTGCGCGAGGCGCAGCGCGATCGCCGAGCCCATGATGCCACCGCCCACGATGGCGACGTCGGCGCTCGACGGCGACACCGGCGCGGCCGTGCGCGACGGGGATCGCTTCGGATCGATGGGCGTGCCCGGCATATCAGGGGCCTTCCGTGGGCTGCGCCGTCCGCTGCAACTTGCCTTCCAGCGACTTCGACACCCAGACCTTGTTGTGCGCGTCGACGATCATCGTCGAGCAATCGGGGTATGAATCGACCAGCGCCATGCCGCGCTCGGGCCCGAGGATGAAGACCGCGTCGTCGAGCGCATCGGCCAGAAACGCCGTCGGCGCGAAGATGGTGACTCCGCGCGATGCGGTCGCGGGATAGCCGGTCTTCGGATCGATGATGTGGTGATAGCGCTTGCCGTCGATGACGAACCCGCGCTCGTAGTCGCCGGCGGTCGAGAACGCGTGGTCGCGGATGGCCATCTTCGCGATGATCGCGCGCGGGCCACCGCGCGGATCGCGCACGCCGACCATCCACGGCGCCCCGCCCTTCGAGCCCGCCACGAACAGATCGCCGCCCGCCTGCACCATGAAGTTCTCGAAGCCGTGGCGGCGCAGCACTTCGGCGCAGCGGTCGACGGCGTAGCCCTTGGCGATGCCGCCCAGGCCCATGCGCATCCCGGCGCGCCGCAGCTTCACCGTGTGCTTCTTCGCGTCGACGATGACGTCGCGGTAGTTGATCAGCTGGCGGCGGCGTTCGATCTCGGCTGCCGGAGGGATCTTCTTCTCCAGATCTTCGTCGAACTTCCACAGGCCGTGCATCGCCGCGAAGGTGATGTCGAACGCGCCGTCGGACCGGCGCGACATGTCGAGGCTCGCCTGGATCACCTGGATGGTCTCGTCGGACACGGCCACCGCTTCCTTGCCGGCGGCGCGGTTGATGCGCACGATGTCGCTGGGCGCCTGGCCGGGGCGCTCCCAATCGGTCATCAGCTCCTCGATGCGGCGGATCTCGGCGTAGGCGGCGGCGAAGGACTGCTCGGCCTTCTCGGCGTCGTCGGTCCAGACGGTGAACACCCCCTCGGTGCCCATGACCGGGTAGCTGCGCGCGTGGGCGCTCGCGCGTGGCGCGGGATGATCGACGGCGGGCGGTGGCAGCGCCGGCGCGTTGGTGGCGCCGCCTTGCAGGGGTTCCCCGCGCCTGCCGCAGCCAGAAGTCGCGAACACAATGACCAGCGCGAGCGGCGCGAGCTGAACCAACCGGGGCACGTTTTGGCGGACAACATAGCATTGAACCCGACGGACGCCCGCGATTGCTCCCGTCGCCGTCCTCGGGTGGAGCGCGCTCTAGTTGCAGATCCAGACGCGGGTGCTGAGCGGCAGATCCTTGACCAGCGATTTCAGGACGCTCCCGCGCAGCAGGTGCCAGACGGCGTTGCGCTGCGAGGTCCCGACCATCACCGCCTTGACGTCGAGCTTGCGCGCGGCGCCCGCGACGGACGCGCCGGCGTCGTGGCCCATGCGCCAGATCGGGACGGCGACGAAGCCTGCCTGCTTGAAGTAGTCGACCGCCGCGATGAGCACGCTGCGCGCGTCCTTCGACGGGCCGCTCTTGGGCGGGAAGAACAAGCCCGGGATCTCGTCGACGTAAATCACGTACACCGCGGCGTCGCCCGCGCCGCGCGAGCGCGCGAGCGCTTCTTGAAAGAGCCGCAGATTGGGCGCGCGCAGCGCCACCAGCGTCGTCGACGGGTACATCGCCTTCATATCCATCGCCTCCTCCAGCGTCACCACCTCGACCGCCGAGTCGAGCCCGGATGCCGCCTTCTCGGCCGCCTCGGCCTCGGTGAAGCCCTCGTGATGGCCGCCGATCCACCCCTTCTGCACGGCGTAAGCCACCGCGAATCCCAGCAGCGTGGTGCCGCCGCCGAACATCGTCGCCTTGGTCTTGGAGATCAGGTTCACGCCCCACGCGAGCACCACGAGCAGCGACGTGAGCAGGCCCAGCCAGAAGGCGATCCCGCGCTTGTTCTCCTGAAGGCGCATGCGGTCGAGGCCGACCGACGTCAGCGTGAACGCGCCCAGCAGGCCGAACGAATACATGTCGCCGAGCAGCGCCATCTGCCCGCGCGTCACCAGCACCACCACCGCCGGCACGGTCACCGCGATGATGATCGCGCGGTGGGGCGTGCCGTAGCGCTGGTTGCGCTCGGCCAGCCAGCGCGGCATGTAGCCGAGCCGCACCAGCGCCAGAAACACGTGGTAGCAGCCGATGAGCGCGGTGTTCGCCGCGCCGATGAGCAACGTCGACGACGTCGCCACGATCGCGATGATCAGCGCGCGCGTGCCGAAGGCCGCGCCCAGCTCGTACAGGAACTGATCCGGGTTGGCGCGCGCGGCATCGAGCAACGCCGTCTCGAACGCGGTGATGATCGGCGACGTCAACAGGATGCCGGCGATCACCATGAGCATCGCTCGCAACGCCGTCCGTTCGCGAGGCTCCTGCAGCGCCGGCGCGATCTGGCTTATCGACTCGAGCCCGGAGAACGCGAGCCACGAGCTGCCGAAGCCGACCAGGATGCGCCAGGGCGGCAGCGCCTTGATCACGGAGAACTGTTCCATCACCAGGCGCCACTTCGCGGCGTCGATGCGCATCGCGACCACAAAGACCACCACCAGGTTCACGATCAACGATCCGACCGCCAGCACCGCGGTCAACACCGCCGACTCGCGGATGCCGATGTAGTTGAGCAACCCGAGCACGATCAGCGCCGCGCACGCCGCCGGCGCGATATAGGGGATCAGCTTCGGTAGCTCCGCGGCCAGATACTGGAAGCCGCTCACCGACGAGATCGCGCCGGTCAGGAAGTAGTCGACGCAGATCAAGATCCCGCCGATGCAGCCGATCATCGGCCCGAACGCGTCGGACGCCACCGAGACCACACCGCCGCCGTCGGGGTAGCGCGCGGCGACGTCGACGTACTTCAGCGCCAGCAGCACGAACGCGATGCCGGTCAGCAGCACGAACGCCGCGGCCGCCGAAGGGCTGTGGCCGCCGAGCTCGCGGAACAGCAGGCCCGGCACGTAGTAGATCGACGTGCCGATGTCGGCGAACACGACCGACCAGGCGAGGAAGGGCCCGAGCCTCCCGGATGATTTCTGCCGCTCGAACAGGTGATCGGGGATCTGGTGCATCGCGCGCGTCGGCGCGCGCGGCCGCGCCGGCGGACCGGTCTCACTCACAGATCACCACGTGGATCGGCTCGGGAAGCTCGGCGAGCAGGCGCTTCAGGACGTCGCCGCGCAAGAACTGCCATACCGTCGAGCGCTGGGTCGTCCCCATGATCACGCAGCCGACGCCCAGCTCCTCGGCCGCCTCGGCGATGGAAGCGCCCGCGTCGTGGGCGATGCGCCAGACCGGCACCGCCTCGACGCCTTCCTTGTTCAGGTCGTAGACCGCGGCGTTGAGCACGTCCTGCGCGTCATCGGACGGCCCGGTGCGCGGTGGAAAGAACAGCCCCGGCATCTCGTCGACGAACACCACGTAGACCGCGGCGTCGCCCATGCCGCGCGCGCGCCGCGCCGCCTCGGCGCACAGGTTGCGGTTCGGACCGCGCAGCGCGATCAGCGTCGTCGACGGATACGCCTGCTTCAACGAAACCGCCTCCTCCAGCGTCACGACCTCACCGCACGACGGCTGCTCCGACGCCGCGCGCTCGGCCGACGACGCGCGGATGAAACCGAAGCGTCCCGACTCGATCCAGCCGCGGTGAGTGATGAACGCGATCAGCGCCTGCACCGCGACCACCGTCGCCGCGTAGGCCGCCGCGTGCGGCTTGCTGACGCAGCTGATCACCCACGGCACGATGAGCGCCAGCGTCGCGACCAGCCCGTTGACGAACGCGACCCCGCGCCGCCCCTCGCGCCAGCGCAACACATTCAAGCTGAGCGAGGTGATCGAATACGACCCGAGCAGACCGAAAGCGAAGATCTTCCCCAGGCGCAGGAGATCGCCCTCGACCGACGCCAGGATGATGATCGCCGCCAGGGTGATGGCGATGATCGCGCCGCGCGGCGTGCCGTAGCGCGGGTTGCGCCGCGAGATCGCCGCGGGCAGGTAGCCGTGCTCGCCAACCGCCTTGAACACGTTGTAGCAGCCGATGAACGCCAGGTTCGCGGCGACGAACAACAAGCCCGCGCCGGTGAGCGACAGCGCGGTCAAGAGGCCGACGCCGCCGTACTTCAGCGCGACCGGCGCCAGCAGCGCCCCCTGCGGCGCGATGTGGCTGGTGCGCGCCGCCTCGACCGCCAGCGCGGTGAAGAGCGGCACCGTGAACAGCACGCTGCCGACGACCAGGGCCGCGGCGATGCGAATGACCTTCTGGCGCGGCTCGCGCACCGCCGGCGCGAGCTGCCCGAGCGATTCCAGCCCCGAGTACGAGAGCCACGCGCCCGCGAAACCGCTGGCCGTGCCCGACCAGCTCAATTGTTTCAGGTGGCCGAAGTTGCCCCACAGATCGGCCCAGTCCGACGGCTGTAACTGCACGACGACCGCCGCGACCAGCGTCCCCTCGACGACCAGCGTCGCCAGTCCCAGCAACAGCGCCAGCCGCGCGAGCTCGCGAATGCCGATCCACTGCAGCGCCCCGATGGCCAGAATCGCCACCAGCGACAGGATCGGGATCTCGTGCGGCCAGGGGTGCAGCGCCGCGATGTAGTTGAGCGCGCTGACCACCGAGATGGTGATGGTCAGCAGATACGCGCTGACCATCAGCGCGCCCGAGATGACGCCGACGCGCGGCCCGAACGCCTCCACCGCGGCCGCGACGCCACCGCCCCCCTTGGGGTAGCGGTGGGCGACTTCAAGATGCTCGACCGCGACGAACACGAACGCGATCGTGGCGATGAGCACGAACGCCGGCGCAATCGGCCCGACCTGGGCGTACAAGATCCCCGGGACATAGAAGACCGACGTCCCCAGGTCGGCGAACACCACCGCCCAGGCCAGCAGGGGCCCGAGGTGCCCCACCCCCCGATCGCCGCCCCGGCCCGCGGGCTCCGCGACTTCGATCTCCGGCGCGGGCCGCGGGGGCCTGGTGTCGACCTCCGAGGTCATCGAGTTTGTCCCCACCGTCGCACGTTGCCCCGCGCGGTTCAACTTGGCGGACGGCGGCCGCAAGCGCCAGTTTCCGCCGAATGGGCGCCGGGTGGAGCCCCCGGCCGACTGAAAGTCGTCGCTGATCGTCTGGACACACAGATTTCGCTTGAACCGTTGGACCGCCCCCGGGACACTCCCATCGCCATGCTCGACAAGTCGACAATTGACTCCTTGCGAAAGAGGTCGTTCGACCTCCGCATCGACAACCTGACGGCCATCGCAACGGCCGGCAACGGCCACCCCGGCGGGACGTTGTCGGTGATGGACATCCTTCAGACTCTCTACTTCGCCGAGATGAAGCACCGCCCGACCGAGCCCCACTGGCCGGGGCGCGATCGGCTCGTGCTGTCCAAGGGACACGCGGTGCCGGCACTCTACGCCGTGCTGGCGAACGCGGGGTACTTCTCGCGCGATCTGTTGCCGACGCTGCGGCGCCTCGGCAGCCCGCTGCAGGGTCACCCGGCGAACTTCATGCTGCCCGGCATCGAGGCGTCGACCGGCTCGCTCGGTCAGGGCACGTCGGTCGCGATCGGCATGGCGCTCGCGTCGAAGCTCGAGGGCGACAAGTTCCGCGTCTACTCCATCATCGGCGACGGCGAATCGGAGGAAGGCCAGATCTGGGAAGCCGCGATGGCCGCGCCCAAGTACAAGCTCGACAACCTGGTCCTGATCCTCGACCACAACAAGGGCCAGATCGACGGCTTCGTGAAAGACGTCATGGACCTGGACCCGATCGCCGACAAGTGGCGCGCGTTCAACTGGCACGTCATCAGCATCGACGGCCACGACTATCAGCAGATCGGCGCGGCGTTCGACGAGGCGCGCGCGACCAAGGGCAAGCCGACGTTCATCCTGGCCGACACGGTCAAGGGCAAGGGCGTCTCGTTCATGGAAGGCAAGATCGGCTGGCACGGCATGGCGCCGAACAAGGAACAGCTGGAACAGGCGGTCGCCGAGCTGCGCGCCGCGAAGGAGAAAGTGTAATGGGAGCGCCGGCACAGCCGTCGACGGGCACGTCCAAGGCCAGTCGCGATTCATTCGGCGAGGCGATCCTGCGCCTCGGTGAGACCCACCCCGAGCTGGTCGTGCTCGACGCCGATCTTTCCGAGAGCACGCGGTCGGGCAAGTTCGCGAAGAAGTTCCCGCAGCGGTTCTTCCAGATGGGCATCGCCGAGGCCAACATGCTCGGCGCGGCGGCCGGGCTCGCGCTCAGCGGCAAGGTGCCGTTCTGCTGCTCGTTCGCGGCGTTCATCACCGGGCGGTTCGATCAGATCCGCATGTCGGTCTGCTATTCGGCGGCCAACGTCCGCATCGTCGGCAGCCACGCCGGCGTCGGCATCGGCGAGGACGGGTACTCGCAGCAGGGCCTCGAAGACATCGCGCTCATGCGCACGCTGCCGACGATGGCGGTGATCCAGCCGGGCGACGACCTCGAGACCGACGGCGCCGTCGAGTACTTGATGACGCACAAGGGACCGGCGTTCCTGCGCACCACGCGGCAGAAGCTGGATCGCATCAACAAGGACGGCTACAAGTTCGAGTTCGGCAAGGGCACGACGATCGTCGACGGCAACGATCTGACGATCGTCGGCTCGGGCGGCACGATCGGCCCGGCGGTGAAGGCGGCGGAGCTGCTGGCCAAGGACGGCATCCACGCGCGCGTCATCAACATCCACACCATCAAGCCGATCGACGCGCAGCTGCTGGCCAAGGCCGCGAAGGAGACCAAGCGCATCTTGACCGTCGAGGATCATCAGATCACCGGCGGGCTCGGCGGCGCGGTCGCCGAGGCCGTGTCGGAGCTGGAGCCGGTGCGCATCAAGCGCCACGGCATCCCTGACGTGTTTGGCGAGTCGGGCACGCCCGAGGCGCTTTACCAGCACTTCAAGCTCGACGCAGCCGGCATCGCCGAAGTCGCGCGCAAGTTCGTGGGGTGAGCGACTGAGCGGTTGGCAGCGCGTCTTTCCTGCCGCCTCGGCGGCTGACATGCAGGAGCTGGGTGAACGCCTCGGGCGGCTGATGCAGGTTGGCGACGTCGTCGGCCTGCGCGGGCCGCTGGGCGCGGGGAAGACCACGTTCGCGCAAGGCATGGCGCGCGGGCTCGAGGTGCCGGCGGATCGACACGTCGCGAGCCCGACGTTCGCGCTCGTGAACCAGCACCCGGGACGCGTGCCGTTCGTGCACGCCGACCTGTACCGCATCAACCAGCCGGCCGAGCTCTTGGAGCTGGGGCTTTCCGAGGCGTACGACTACGCGGCGGCGGCGATCGAATGGCTGGACCGCTTTCCCGCGGTCGCCCCCGCGGACCACCTGGAGGTCGAGATCACCCCCACGTTCGATGCCGACGGCGGGGGCGAGGGCATGCGGCGCATCGTCATGCGCAGCAGCGGGCCGCGCAGCGAGGCGCTGATGAATCAGCTGGCGCCGCTGCTGGCCTGAGCGGTCGCGTGGAAAGGTCTCGATTCTGGCCGATGGTGCGCGAAGCGCTGGCCGGCTCGCGCCGCGATCTCACCGCGATGCCGCTTGGCCGCGCGGTGTTCCTGATCGCCATCCCGATGATCCTGGAGATGATCGCGGAGTCGATCTTCGCGGTCGTCGACATCTTCTGGGTGTCGATGCTGGGCGCCGACGCCATCGCCGCGGTCGGCCTCACCGAGAGCCTGATGACGATCGTCTACGCGGGCGCGATGGGTCTGTCGATCGGCGTCGGTGCGGTGGTGTCGCGCCGGACCGGCGCCAAGGACCCGGCGGGCGCTTCGCGCGCCGCCGTGCAAGCGGTGGTGATCGGCGTCGGCGTCTCGATCGTCGTCGGGAGCCTCGGCACGCTCGCCGGGCCGCGCCTGCTGGCGCTCATGGGTGCGTCGCCGGCGGTGCAAGCGATCGGCTCGGGCTACACGCGCACGATCTTCGCGGGCAGCGCCAGCGTGATCCTGCTCTTCCTCATCAACGCCGCGTTTCGCGGCGCCGGCGACGCGGCGCTGACCATGCGCACGCTCTGGCTCGCCAACGGCATCAACATCGTGCTCGGCCCCGTGTTCATCTTCGGCCTCGGGCCGGCGCCGCGCCTAGGCGTCACCGGCGCCGCGGTGGCGACGACCATCGGGCGCGGCATCGGCGTGCTCTACCAGCTGCACAACTTGCGGCGCGGGCGCGGGCGCCTGTCGATGCCGCGATCGGAGATGCGGATCGATCTCGAGACGCTGAAGACGATCCTGCGCATCTCCCGCAGCGCGATGCTGCAGATGTTCATCGGCATGACAAGCTGGGTCGGCCTGGTGCGCATCCTGTCGACGTTCGGCAGCGCGGCCCTCGCCGGCTACACCGTGGCGATCCGCGTGGTGCTGTTCGCGCTGCTGCCGGCGTTCGGGCTCGGCAACGCGGCGGCGACGCTGGTCGGGCAGAACCTGGGCGCGGGCAACCCGGCGCGCGCCGAGCAGGCGGTCTGGCGCGCGGCGTTCTACAACTTCGTCTTCCTGGGTTCCGTCGGCCTCTGCTTGTTAATCGCCGGAAACGGCATCGTCCGGCTCTTCACGTCGGAGGCCGACGTCGTCGCCGCGGGCGGGCGGTGCCTGCGGATCGTCGCGATCGGGTTCCCGCTCTACGCTTACGGCATGGTCGTTTCGCAGGCGTTCAACGGCGCCGGCGACACGCGCACGCCGACCTGGATCAACTTCGGCTGCTTCTGGCTCGGCGAGATCCCGGCGGCGTACCTGCTCGCGCGCGTGCTCGGCATGGGCCCGACGGGCGCGTACATCTCGATCACCCTCGCCTTCTCGGCGGTGGCGCTGGCGTCGGTGACGATCTTCCGTCGCGGGCGCTGGAAGCTGGTGAAGGTCTGAGCGTCCAGGCCCGCGCGATTCACTACTGCGCGGGCAGCGCCACCATCAGCACGTTGAGGCACATCTCGTTGCGCGTGCCCCATCCGGGCAGCACGGGCTGGGTGTCGCTCGACGTGTCGTACTCGCAGGTGACCTGGATCTGCGTGTCGGGCGTGAGCGCGATGGGCGTCTTGTAGTCGTAGAACTCCTGCCAGTGGAAGCTCCAGTTCTCGAGGTGTGAAGCGCAGCTCATGTTGCCCACGGTGCCGACGTTCATCGTCTGGCGCAGGCCGCGCTGGTGCATGTGCGGCATGACCGCCATCAGATCCACCGACGGGACGCCCTTGATGCCGATGTCGCTGCCCGACACCGTCCAGGTGTACTTGGTGTCGGCCTGACCGGGCGGCAGGCTGTCGGGCGTGGGATTGCCGATCGTGCCGAGGAAGGGATCGGGCAGCAGAAAGCGCAGCTCGCGCTGCACGCTGTCGGCGAACTGCAGGTGGATCGTCGTGCTGTCGGTCTGCCCCAGCGTCGTGGGATCGGCCAGGTTGTAGTGGATCTGCACCACCAGCTTCTCGGTCGCCTTCACCGGCACGCCCATCCCGGTCGGATACTCGACGATGCCCTGCCCCGGCGCCCAGGCGATCGGGAGGCCGTCGATGTTCACGCCGTCGCCGGCGTTACCGAAGCAGGGCCAGCCGATGCGGTTCGGCGACTGCGCCTGCAAATTGGTCATGATCTGGGCGTTGGTCATGCCGCCGTCGCCGATCGCCTGCGGATCGACGACGAAGCCGAGCACGTGATGGACGATGGCGGCGTCGCCCGGGCTGACGTCATAGCCCGTCACGAACGTGTCACCGGTGTGCGGAACGTCGAGCACGAAGCACCGGTACTCGTCGAACTCCGCCAGCTCTCCGCCCTGCGGCGTCGGCATGAACGTCGGCGTCGACACGTCGCTGGCGTCGGGTAACGTCGGCTGCGCCGGCAGCGTGGGCAGCGTCGACGGCGGCGTCCCCTCGGGTGTGCCCCCGTCGACCCAGGCGGTGATGGTCGCCTTCTGATCGTCGCTCAGCGTGGGGTCGTCCTGAAACGTCTGGCAGCTTCCATCGTGGACCATGAAGTACGGCGGCATGGTGCCCTGGTTCACGCGTACTTTCTCGAGAGATGCGTACGCCTTGGCGTCGGCATAGTTGTCGAGACGGAAGGGGCCGATGCCGCCAGCCTGGTGACACTTCACGCACTTCGAAGTGAAAATTGGCTCGGCGTCGCCCCAGAACGTCACCGCGCCGGTCGTCTTTCCCGTGGTGTCGTTGTTACCACCGCATGCTCCGACACCGATGACGAGCATCACGAACCCCCAAAGACCGATCGTTTTCATATTCACCTCGATGGTTACGAACACTGACGCAGAAATTCCTTCGGCGGTTGTCCGCCGATCTTCAACATCGACCCTGCCGAGGAAAGAACACCGCAGCGTGAAGAAGTGTCACCTGCAAGTTAAGAAATGACGTTATGTTCCGCGCCGAAACAGGAAACGACCTCGAGCCAAACAAGGAGTTCGAACCATGGCGATCTCGAAAGCACGCGCGACCTGGACCGGAAACCTGAAGGAAGGCAAAGGATCGATGAAGGGGAACAGCGGTCACCTCGACGCCCCCTTCACGTTCGCAACCCGCTTCGAAGGGGCGTCGGGCGGCACCACGCCAGAGGAGCTCATTGGCGCCGCGCAAGCGGGCTGCTTCTCGATGTTCCTGGCGGCGCAGCTCTCCTCGGCCGGGTTCACACCGACGTCGATCGAGACCTCGGCGACGGTGCACCTGGGCGCGGGCCCGCTCATCGAGAAGATCGAGCTCGAGACGGTGGCCAAGGTGCCGGGCGTCGACGCCAAGGTGTTCGAGGAGAAGGTCGCCTTTTCGAAGGCGAACTGCCCGGTGTCGAAGGCGCTGGCGTCGGTGCCGGCGATCAGTATCAACGCGAAGCTGGGGTCGTGATCTCCACGTAGTCGACGGCGGCGGGATCGGATGCGTCGGGCGTACCCTCGACGGCGATCTCGTCGCCGGGGCGAAGCCCGATGCCGCTCACCAGCCGGCGCGACGACGTGTGCGCGTCGAGCTTGCTGGAAGGCAGCTGGTCGTCGGCGAGCCACTCGTCGACGACCTGGCCGCCGACACGCAGCTTGAACCGCGCGACGCCGCCGCTGGGATCGAAGTAGCGCACGGCGAGATCGCGCGAGCTGGCGGCGCCCGTATA